>WBZT01001665.1_pt1 | contig 16097 bp, 15 predicted proteins | sample 5204241 | NCBI WGS metagenome assembly WBZT01 (sample SAMN12344358, study PRJNA552823) | activated sludge metagenome | biome: Activated sludge suspended growth; feature: Nitrification reactor; material: Wastewater; isolation source: activated sludge from nitrification reactor of wastewater... | reverse complement strand
GATACGCGGGCTCACGCCCGCTACTCACCCCGCGGCGGGTGGGACGGTCGACGCGCACCGCTACTCACCCCGCGGCGGGTGGGTCCGCGGCGGGTCAGCGCTTGGTCGCGGACTTCTTGGCTGGGGCCTTCTTCGCTGCGGGTCGTTTGGCCGGCGCCTTCTTGGCCGGCGCCTTCTTGGCCGGCGCCTTCTTGGCCGGCGCCTTCTTGGCCGGCGCCTTGTTCGCGGCGGGTCGTTTGGCCGCGGCCCGCTTCGAGGGCGCCTTCTTCGCGGGGATCTCGGTACGGACGCCGTTGGCGTGCGAGGGCTGGTCGGTGCGGCCTCGCTTGACCGGGTCCGATGGGCCCACCGGGGCGCCAATGACTTCTTCGAACCCGGCGCGAAGGTCGGTGACAAAGTCCGCCAGATCCGGGATGGCGACCTCGTCGGCCGACAGCCCGACGAACGCGGTTCCGTCGTAGGTGACCATCGTGATGTTGGCGGCAGCGCCCACAGTCGGCACCAGCGGCCAACTGCCCACGACCCGGCTGCCCGCGATGTAGATCGGCATGGGCGGGCCGGGAACGTTCGATGTGGTGACGTCGCTGGCACGGGCGACGTTGGCCAGAACGGGCACCGGCAACAACCAGGTGACGTCAGCCAACGGGTTGGCCAACGCCAAGGCCGGCTCGTCGCGCCAGCGCTTGACCTCGGCATGGGCGGACTTGATGCGTTCGTCCACCGACACCCCGTTGACCGGCAGTTCGAACCGGGCGATGGTCACCGCGTTCGACGAACTCCCGTCCTTGACCGCCTTGCGGATGCTGATCGGGATGTTGAACCGCAGCCGGCGGGTCGGGCGTTCATGGCGGTCGTGGTATTTGGCGATACCCGTGGCCACCGACCCCAAGAAGATGTCGTTGACGGTGTCGCCCCGGCGCTTGGCCGCGGCGCGCATCTCGGCGAACGGCAGGTCGAAGGTCGCGAACCGGTACGTGGTGGACCGCCCGGCCATGAGGGGCGACAGCGACGACTCCGGCATCGACGCGAAGCGACCGATCGACTCGGCCATATTCACCGCATCCGACCAGGTACCGACGGGATCCTTGACGGTTCCGAAGGCGAGTTCGGCCATGACCTTGACGCCAGAGACCGCTGCTTCGGCCGCGCGGGTCACATTGTCGGCGATGTTCGCTCGGCTCACGCTGGCCATGGACACTGGCCGCCCCTCCGGGGGCGGCGGCGCGGCAGGTTCGTCGGGGTTACCCGCCGGCGTGAGTTCGAACAGGTTCGCGGCGATCAGGATGGTGGCCTGACCGTCGGCGACGGCGTGGTGGAGCTTCAGAATCAGAGCTGACCGACCGCCCGGCAAACCTTCGATGAGGACGGATTCCCACAGCGGCCGGTCGTTGTCGAAGTCAGTCAGGCTCATGCGGCGGGCCTCCGACAGCACGTCGTCCCAACCACCGCCCTCCGGGAGCCGATACCGGTGCAGATGGATGTCGAGATCGAAGTCGGGGTCGACCGCCAACCGCGGCATCGAGACCCCCACCGCGCCGAACAGGGGCCGTTCGCGCAGCACCGGGACCAACCGGGTCAGCCGATCGAACCGGCCCTTCAGCCGCTCCCAGTCCGGGGTGGAGTCGAGCAGCGAGACGGCCACGATTGACGAACGCATCCCGCGATCACTCTGGGCGGTGCGCCAGGTGGCCGCATCGAATCCGGTCAGTTGCTGGCCCACGGCACGCAGTTCGTTGGCGCTGCGAACCGCCTTGTCCAAGTCGCTCACTGTTCCTCCTCAGCACTCGCGACGCTAGTGCCCGCAGCGCGAGGACGCGCGCGGATCAGCCGACTGCCTCCATGACCTCGTCCGATACGTCGAAGTTGGCGTACACGTTCTGCACGTCGTCGGAGTCCTCGAGCGCCTCGATCAGGCGGAATGTCTTGCGGGCGCCGTCCTCGTCGAGCGGCACGGTCACGCTAGGGAGGAAGGTCGCTTCGGCCGAGTCGTAGTCGATGTTGGCGGCCTGCAGTGCGCTGCGTACCGCGACCACATCAGTCGCTTCACACACGATCTCCCAGGACTCCCCCAAATCGTTGACCTCGTCGGCCCCGGCCTCGAGGACCGCGTCGAGGATCTGATCCTCGGTGCCGGCATCCCTGGGCACGATCACCACTCCGCGGCGGGTGAACAGGTAAGCCACCGAGCCGGGATCGGCCATGTTGCCACCGTTTCGGGTCATGGCGATCCGAACCTCGCCGGCGGCCCGGTTGCGGTTGTCGGTCAGGCACTCGATGAGAACGGCCACCCCGGCGGGGCCGTAACCCTCGTACATGATCGTCTCGTAGTCGGCCCCACCGCCCTCGGCACCGGAGCCACGCTTGACGGCACGGTCGATGTTGTCGTTGGGGACGGAGCTCTTCTTCGCCTTCTGGATGGCGTCGTACAGCGTCGGGTTGCCCGCGGGGTCGCCCCCGCCGGTTCGGGCGGCCACTTCGACGTTCTTGATCAACTTCGCGAACAACTTGCCGCGCTTGGCGTCGATGACCGCCTTCTTGTGCTTGGTGGTGGCCCATTTGGAGTGGCCGGACATTCAGTCCTCCTCGATCATCGTCAGGAACTGACGGTGCAACCGGTTGTCGCGGGTCAGCTCCGGGTGGAACGCCGTTGCCAGGACCGGCCCCTGACGTACCGCGACGATCCTAACGGCAGGCGTGCCGGCGGGACCGGGACGAGTCAGTGTGGCCAGCACCTCGACTGCTGGGCCGGTCGACTCCACCCACGGTGCCCGGATGAAGACTCCGGGATAGTCCGGCTCCCCCACTGCCGGGATCGACACCGGTGTCTCGAACGACTCCACCTGACGGCCGAAGGCGTTGCGCCGCACCGTCAGATCCAGCCCGCCGAACTGTTGCTGCCCGGACCGGGGGTCGAGCAGTCGATCCGCCAGAAGGATCATCCCGGCGCAGGTCCCGAAGGCAGGCATGCCGCCGCGAATACGTTCGCTGATCGGTTCCTGCATTCCCAGGTCGACAGCCAGTCGGGAGATGGCCGTCGACTCCCCGCCGGGGATGACCAAGGCCGCCACCTGAGCCAACTCGTCGGGGGTGCGGACCGCGCGGGCCTCGGCGCCCAACGACTGCAGCAGCCGCAGATGTTCGCGGAACGCCCCTTGCAGGGCCAGGACCCCGATCGTGCGGGGCCGGCTCACCAGCCGCGCTCGGCGAGCCGATGGTCGACCGGCAGTTCCTCGACGTTGATGCCGACCATGGCTTCCCCGAGACCCCGGGACACCTTGGCCAGCACGTCGGGATTGTCGAAGTGGGTGGTCGCCTGGACGATCGCATGCGCCCGCTGCGCCGGATTGCCGGACTTGAAGATGCCGGAACCGACGAACACCCCGTCGGCGCCCAACTGCATCATCATGGCGGCGTCGGCAGGGGTCGCGATCCCACCGGCGGTGAACAGCACCACGGGCAACGTGCCAGTGCTTGCGATCTCACGAACCAGTTCGTAGGGGGCCTGCAGTTCCTTGGCCGCCACGAACAGTTCGTCCTCGGCCATCGAACTGAGGGCATTGATCTCGCCCCGGATCTTGCGCATGTGGGTCGTGGCGTTGGAGACGTCGCCGGTCCCGGCTTCGCCCTTGCTGCGGATCATGGCCGCACCTTCGTTGATCCGCCGCAGCGCCTCACCCAGGTTGGTCGCGCCGCACACGAAGGGAACGGTGAAGGCCCATTTGTCGATGTGATTGGTGTAGTCGGCCGGGGTCAGGACCTCGGACTCGTCGATGTAGTCCACTCCGAGCGACTGCAGCACCTGCGCCTCGACGAAGTGGCCGATGCGCGCCTTGGCCATGACCGGGATGGACACCGCTTCGATGATGCCGTCGATCATGTCCGGGTCGGACATCCGCGACACGCCACCCTGGGCGCGGATGTCGGCGGGGACCCGTTCGAGGGCCATGACCGCGACCGCCCCGGCATCCTCGGCGATCTTCGCCTGCTCGGGGGTGACGACATCCATGATGACGCCGCCCTTGAGCATCTCGGCCATCCCCCGCTTGACGCGGTCGGTGCCGATCGCGGTGCCGTTGACTTCGGACATCCTGCATTCTCCTTCGCCGGACCTGATGGCCTGCGCAGTGGTGTTGTGACTCTCGCCGTGCAGTCGCAGGGCGTTGCCCAATGGTAGGCGCGATCCGGCGTCCCGGGCCAACTGCGGCCTCGGTCGGATCAGCGGACCCCGAACCCGGCAGGCGGGGTGTCCTCCATCTCGAACGATTGGGGCCAGGGGGTGCGACCCGCCAGGCGCAGGACCCGCACGATCCACTGGTAGCGCACATCACGACAGGCGCGAACGGCGTCGTTGAGGAATCGACGCGACAGTTGCACCCGGCGGGTCGTGCTCTCGAGGTCGCGCATGAGTTCGTCGCTGCCGGTGATTTCCGCACATTCGGCCACCGACTCCGGCTCGTCGAACGCGGCGGCCAGAACCTGGGTCAGATTCGACTCCGCCAGGCTGCGCGCCAGACCGTCGGCCGGGTCCACCCGGCTCGCCTCGTGCGCGGCGTCGGCGATCACGGCGGCCGACACCGGGTCCGGCAGCTGGCCGGCAGCGACTTCCATGGCGACCGAGCTGCGCTCCAAGAGGGCCCGGTCCAGGGCCACCGTGCCCGCATCGACCCGGCGGTGCAGTCGGTCCAGCCGACCCGCCGTCGATGACAGGTACCACCCGATGACCAGAGCGGCCGCGAGCAGCACCCACATCCACCAACTCACGAGCGGCCGTCCCCACCGAGCCCGGCCAGACGTCCGACGAACTGACCGCGCAGATCCTCGGTCACCTTCTCGCCGGGGCTACGGACGCTGCGGTACACATCGACGATCTCGCGGGTGACGCGGCTCCAGTCGTACAGCCAGGCCCGGTCTCGCCCGGTCTCGATCAACCGAAGTCGTTCCGCGTTGTCGTCCAACAGGTCGCCGATGACCCGCGCGAGGTCGGCGGCGTCACCGTTGATGAAGTGCTGACCGCATCGGCCACCATCGAGCACCCGCCGGAACGCCTCGAGGTCCGATGCGACCACCGCGGTTCCGCTCGCCATCGCTTCCAACAGCACGATGCCGAACGACTCGCCGCCGGTGTTGGGCGCCACGTAGACCTGAGCGGAATGGAAGGCGCGCACCTTGTCCTCCTCGGACACGAGGCCCAAGAAGGTGAGTCGGCGCGACACGTCGGGCGGCAGTTTCTTCACGATGTCCGCTTCGTCGCCAGGGCCCGCGAGCAGGACGCGTACCCCGGGGTGGCGCTCGGCGATGGCGGGCATCGCGTCGAGCAAGATCGACAAGCCCTTGCGGGGTTCGTCCAGACGCCCCAAGAAGAACAGGACCGGACCATCGGAGTCGGAGGCGCCGGCCGACCATCCCGGCAGCGGCTCCGCCTCGGCGAAGGCGGCACAGTCGACGCCGTTGGGAATAAGCACCGCGTCCCCGCCGACATGATCGACCAGTGTGCGGCGGGCCAGTTCCGACACGGCGATCCGACCTCGGGTCTTCTCCATGACGGTCTGGGCGAGGTAGTAGCCGGCCGACAGGACGCGCGACTTCTCCATGCTCGAATGCCAGGTGGCGACGATGGGTCCCTGCGCTGCCCAGGCGGAGATGGCGCTGATCCCCGGGGAGAGCGGCTCGTGCACGTGCATCACGTCGAAGTCACCCGATCGGATCCACTCGCGCACCCGGCGCGTCGACCGGAACCCCAGGTTGAGCCGGGCGACCGAGCCGTTGTACCGGACCGCCACCGGCCGACCCGTCGAGGTGACGAAGTCCGGCAGGTTGTCGTCGTCCTCCGCCGGGGCCAGGACGGACACGGTATGACCTTCGTCGATCAGCGCCTTGCGCAGATCCCGGACGTGGAACTGCACCCCACCCGGCACATCCCACGCGTAGGGGCAGACAATGCCGACATTCAGTGGTTCGTCACTCACCGACGAGACTCCGTGCGCGCCAGCCGGTCGGGATCGAGATCGGACAGCCATAGCGGCTGCAGCATGTGCCAGTCACTGGGGTGTTCGCCGATGCCGATCTCGAACCGACCGGCGATGGACTGGGTGATCGTGGCGATGTCGGCGTCCTCATCGTCGGTGACGGGCACCGGGATGGGATCGAAGACCCGAGCGGCCGGACCGTCTTCGCGATAGAAGAAGTTGACCGCCAACAGGGTGGCGCCGGTGCGCCGGGCGACCAGTGCCGCGCCGGCCGGCATCCGGGTCGGCTCCCCGAAGAAGGTCACGGGGATGCCGTGGCGGGACAGGTCCCGGTCCCCCACCAGCCCGACAATGCGCCCGTTCTCGACCCGTTGGGTCAGTTCAGCCACCAGATCACCAGAACCGAACGGCAGGATCTCCATCCCCAGGCTCTCCCGGAAGGCCAGGAACTTGCGGAAGAGTTTCTCGGGCTTCAGACGTTCGGCGACCGTGGTGAGACTGCCGTACCGCTGGGCGACGAACGCCGCCCCATGGTCGTAGTTGCCGCCGTGCGGTCCGACGAAGACCAAGCGGCCACCGCCGGCCAGTGCCTCGTCGATGTGTTCCAGACCCTCGACCGGGAGGTCGAGGATCCGCTCGCGCGGCCAGTCGGGCATGCGGAACGCGTCACACCAGTACCGGGCGTAGCTCTGGAAACCCGCGCGCGACACCTCGCGCAGTTCCGCTGCGGATGCATCGGGCAACACCCGGGCCAAGTTCTTCTCGTACTGCTTCACCGATGGCCCGTGCCGACGCCATGCCTGGTCGGCCATCCGGCGGAACATGCCGTACGCCCGCTTGTCCGACATCCTCCGGACCGTGCTCCACCCGACCGAGTAGCCCCAGTACGCGAATTGATCGGTGATCATGACGGTCGATCGGCCGCGTCTGGCGCTGTCTCGGGCACCGTTTGGGTCGGGGTGGCGGGTGGGGCTGGGGCATCCGGCGCTGAGTCGGCTGCAACTGCTTCGCCGGCAGCGGGCGGCTGTGGCTCACCGGTGCGACGGACCAACTGCTGCCGGACATGGGTGAATCGCTGCGCGATGGTGATCAGCGTCAGCACCGCGAGGATCCCGGTGGCGACGGGCAGGAGCCACGTGACTCCCAGACCGGTGATGAACGCCGCGACCAGGATGACGATGAGCCGCTCGGCCCGTTCGGCGATCCCGACGTTGGCCTCGGCACCCACGCTCTCCGCACGGGCTTTGGCGTACGACACGGTGAAGCCGCCCACCAAGCACACCCAGGCCGCGGCAGTCGCCCACGAATCACCCCGGGTGGCGAAGTAGATCAGGACGCCGCCGAACACAGCACCGTCAGCGACCCGATCGAGGGTGGAGTCCAGGTAGTTCCCCCAGGGTCCAGCCCGGCCCGAGAGCCGAGCCATGGTGCCGTCGAGAAGATCACTGAAGACGAACAGAAGGATGACGAGGACACCGATGACGAACTGTCCCCGGGGGAAGAACCACAAGGCAGTCAGGCTGACGCCGGCCGCACCGATGTAGGTGATCGCATCGGGGGTGAGTCCGATCGAAAGAAGCGCCTTGGCGACGGGGTCCACGACACGCGACACAACACCGCGGGCTTCCTTGTTGTTCAGCATGACGGCCTTTCCGGACTGCTCTCGCGATCGTAGCCCGCCGATCGGGGCGATCCTGGCCGCGACATTCCCCTCGGCGGCGGCTGACTACTGTGGAATCAGCGTGCGACGGCCGCACAACCGCGGTCGCGCCCCGAGTTCGGGAGGAAACCATGCGGCAGCCCGCCATCCGAAACGTGATCCTGGTGGGGCCGGCGGGGGCAGGCAAGACCACGTTGGCCGAATCGCTCTTGGCCGCGGCGGGGGCCGTACGCCAACCGGGCACCGTCGCCACCGGCAGCACGACGTCGGACCACAACGAGATCGAGACCGAACTCGGCCGGTCAGTGGTCCTGACCCCCCTGTCGTTCTCGTTCGCCGACACCCGCATCACGTTGTTGGACACGCCGGGATTCGCCGATTTTGTGGGCGAGGTGCGGGCCGGTCTGCGTGCGGCCGACGCAGCCCTGTTCGTCGTCGGCGCCGGCGAAGGTATCGACGCCGCGACCATCATGCTGTGGCAGGAGTGCGCCGCGGTCGGCATGCCCCGGGCCGTCGTTGTGACGGGAGTCGATCGCGGCGGTGACTTCGACGAGGAGATCTCGCTGGCCCGGCGCGCGTTCGGCGACGGGGTCCAGCCCATGTACCTGCCCATGCTCGCCGACGACGAATCGCTGGCCGGGCTGATCGGGTTGTTGACGCAGTCCGTCTACGACTACTCCACGGGGACCCGCACCAGCCGGGAATCGGACCCCCAGCACCGGGAGTTGGTCGAGGAGGCCCGGGCTGCGTTGATCGAGGGGATCATCACCGAGTCGGAGGACGAGACCTTGATGGAGCGGTTCCTCGGCGGTGAGGAATTGGCCATCGACATGCTCGTCGACGACCTGGAGAAGGCCGTAGCCCGCGGCCATTTCCATCCCGTGTTGCCGGTGGGCCTGGATCCGCAGCGGCCGGTGGGGATGCTCGAGGTCCTCGAACTCATCGTCGGTGGATTCCCCACGCCGGCGGAACATCCGCTGCCCACCGCCACTACCCCGGACGGACGACCGGGTCCGGCGTTGGCCTGCGATCCGCAAGGTCCGCTGTGCGCAGAGGTCGTGCAGACGACCAGTGACCAGTTCGCGGGGCGGTTGTCGCTGGTCCGGGTGTTCAGTGGGACATTGCGGGCCGACACGGTCCTGCACGTGTCCGGCCATTTCCTGTCGGATCGGGGTCACGACGACCATGACACCGACGAGCGAGCCGGGGCGATCAGTTCCGCGCTAGGCGCCCAGCTCACCCCGGTGTCAGCGGGCGTGGCCGGTGACATCGTGACCGTGGCCCGGTTGAGTCGGGCGGAGACCGGGGACACGTTGAGCGATCCCGCCACGCCGTTGTTGGTCGAACCATGGCTGATGCCCGACCCCTTGCTGCCGCTGGCGGTGTCGGCGGACAGCCGCCAGGACGAGGACAAGCTGTCCACCGCGTTGGGGCGCCTGCAGGCGGAGGACCCGACCGTGCGCATCGAACGAAACGCCGAGACCCATCAGGTGGTCCTGTGGTCGATGGGCCAGACCCACGCCGATGTCCTGCTGGACCGGTTGCGTCGCAGGTTCGGGGTCCACGTCACCGCCGAGCCGCTGAAGATCGCTCTGCGCACGACTCTGGCCGGGCCGGCGAAGGGCCACGGTCGGCTGGTGAAGCAGTCGGGCGGCCACGGTCAGTACGCCGTGGTCGATATCGAGGTCCGGCCGATGCCGAGGGGGTCGGGTTACACGTTCGTCGACAAGGTCGTGGGTGGCGCGGTTCCGCGGCAGTTCATCTCGTCGGTCGACAAGGGGCTGCAGCAGCAGATGGCTGCGGGACTCGACAGTGGCTACCCGGTCGTGGATCTCGAGGTGACGCTGGTGGACGGCAAGGCACATTCCGTGGACTCCTCCGACATGGCCTTCGCCACGGCTGCTGGGCTGGCCCTGAAGGAGGCAGCCGCGGCGGCCGGGGAGGTGCTGCTGGAGCCGGTGGCCGAAGTATCCATCGATGTCTCCGACGAGTACGTCGGCGCGGTGATGAGCGATCTCGCGTCGCGCCGGGGTCGGATGACGGGCTCGGAGTCACTCGACGGTGGTCGCACCCGGGTGGCGGCGGTGGTCCCGGCGTCGGAACTCACCCGGTACTCGATCGACCTGCGTGCGATCAGTCATGGGTCGGCGACCTTCACCCGGTCGGAGGGTGGCTACGAACCGCTGCCCGACCGCCTGCGCGCGTCCGTGCTGGGCTGAGCCTCGGCCGACGGTCAGGCCGGGCCCGACTGGTCACAGCTCACGGGACAGCGCCTCGGCTTCGGTGAGGCCATCCCGCACCGTGTCCAGGTCGCTGGTCACCACCTGCAGTACCTCGCTGCTGCGATCGTGCGCCACCGGGTCCGAGCCCAGGGCGACCAACTCGCCCATCCGGGCGCTGAGACCCTCGAGCCCCACCACCGCGGTCTGCATCCGGGCCAAAAGGGTGTCGCGCAATCGGACCAGCCGATTGACGGCTTCCACCTGCGACGCCAGCGCATCGACGGTGCGCTGACGCTCGACCCGCAGCGCCGGATCGTCCTCTCCGGCCACCGCGGCCTGGGCCGCGGCGTATTCAGCGGCCAATGCGTCGGGGCGGGCGGACTGCAGGGAGTTGTCGGCCACGGTGACGCGGCCGGCAAGGTCGGCCAGGCGGTCCTCGACGACCACGCCCACCTCGTCGTCGACGTTCCCGATCTGGGCGGTCAGCCAGTCGTCGCCCGGGGTCTCGGCCAGAGTGCGGATCCGGCGCTGAGCTGATTCGGCCCGGGCCAACAGCGCCGCCTGGACCGACCCGCGGGGCGGTTTGGGTAGTTGCGCCTGGGTCGACTCCCGACGGGGGCGGGAGTTCCGCGAGCCGACGGCGACCTTGGTTCCGAGAACGACGGCACCGATCCCGACGCCGATCGGGATCGCGACCGGACCCAATGCGGTGGCGAGCACTGCCCAACCCAGCCCTCCGGTCACCCCGGCGACCAGCCACCCCCAGGGGTCCTTGAGTTCGTCGCCCGCGCTCATGCATGCAGTATGACGGCAGGCCACCGGGCCACGGGCGCGCTAGCGTCGAAGTATGACTCACGACGCTCCCGGGCCGGGCGCATCAGCCTCGGACGATCAGACGACGATCGGTCAGCTCGAGGACCGCTCCAACCGCAACTCCTGGCGCATCATGTACGTGTTCATCACCATCGTGGTGCTGCTGTTCCTGGTCCTCGGCGTGGCCGCCTTCCTAGGCCAGTCCGGTTCCTGACCCTCTCGGTCAGAAGTTCGACAGGACGCTAGTCAGCACGCGTTCGATGCTCGTCGGGTCGTTCGCCTCGTAGTACTGACCGCGGGACGCCTCGGCGATCTTCTGAAGCGCCTCGGTGTCCGCCGCTTCGCCGTACCCGATGGTGAACACCCGCACGGACGTGTCGACACTCTCGGCGCTCAGGTCGTCGAGCAGCCCGTTCAGATCCGTGTCCGGCGGGTACTCGTTGCGCCCGTCGCTGAGCAGCACGATCGCGTTGATCCGGTCGGGGTCGAGCGTGGCCAGACTCTTCTTCTGGGCGGCGCGAAGGGTGGCGTACAGGCCAGTCCCTCCGTCGGCCAACAACTGGGGGATCTCGCTCTTCATGCGCGGCACGGTGGTCTTGGCCGGTCCCATGGGGACCAGTTCTCGGAAGGGTTCGCCGTTGTCGCCCAGGCCGGTGGAGAACACCCACAGCCCCACTTCGTCATCAGGCGCGAAACGGTCCAGCGCCGACACCGCCGCTTCCTGGGCGATCTCGAGCTTGCTGCCGCCGGCGCTCGGCACCGGTTCCCCCATCGACCCGGACACGTCCATGACCATCAGGACATGCGCTCGTTTTCGCAGGGTGTCCCACGAGTTCTGCAGCGCCACGAGGACGTTGGGCGCCGGTGGCGCCAGCACGCTGGTGGCACCGGCGGGAAGCATCCCGTCCTCAGGTCGGATGACGTCGCCGGGTACTCCTTCGAAGGTCCGGAACCCGGCGGCGGTGAAGCGTTGCTGCTGGTCGGGTTCGCGGACCCAGTTCAGGAAGTCAGCGGCACCGGCCTTCTGTTGGTCGGACACCCAGGTCGCGTTCAGCACAAGCCAGGGGTTGTCCGAGATCAGCGTCCCGTCGCTGGGGTAGACAGCCGCCAGCGGCACCGTCGGGGCGGGCTGTTGTCCGGCCGTCGCCGGGTTCCCGGTGGGGTTGCCCCGGTTGTAGTCGAGCACCGACTTCTCTTCGACGGTCACGGCACTGACGTAGGTCATCCCCTGACCGCGTGCCGCCTCGCGGGCCATGTTGGACAGGAATGTCAAGGTCGTGTCGCCGTAGTGGACGACGCTGGACTCGAGGCTGCGGACGAAGTCGCGGGTCTTGGGTTCGCGCAGATCCTTGACGGTCAGATCGCTCGACAGTCCGGTGGCGGCGTAGTAGGACGCGATCGTGGCGTTCAGACCGGACGTCGAGTAGTAGGGGTTGGTCTTGCCGAGTTTGAACTTGCCCCACTCGGGGTGATTCTTGGCCGCCCATCCCTTCGGCGACCGGGCCAGTTCGGCCAGGTCGCTCCAGCCGATCTGCTTGTCCGGCCAGCCCAACGACTCCGCCATCGGCCGGGGCATGGCGATGACCAACGGCGTCTGGGCGATGGAGTCCCGCTCCTTGGGCACGATGTCCGGCTTGTCGGCGGCCGCGAGGTTCTGCTGGACCAGCACTGCCCAGGAGGATGAGGCCGGGGTCCACACGGTGGGCAGCGGACCGTCGACGTCCTCGCGCCAACCCCGGGACAGCGCTTGGGCCGCACCCCCGCTGGCCTTGGAGTTCACGGTGACGGCGACGCAGTTGCCATCGACCTGCCGGCCCTGCTCGTTGTACTCACCGGCCAGTTCCGACAACAGGGCCGCCTTCTCGCTGGAGGCGGCGACGGTGACCTGGGTGCAGCCGGCAGTGTCCGTGGATCCGCCGCCCCCACCGTCGCCGCCACTGACCAGTTGACGGACGCCGAAGATGAGGAGGACCCCCACGATCGCCGCGATGATCAGGGGCAGTTTGGACGACTTGGACGACCCCGAAGTGCTGCTCACGGACCCATTGTGGGCCACATCCGCCTACCAGGCGGCGGCCAGCAGGGATCGGGTGTCCGGAAGCTCCTGAGGAAGCAGCTTGGTGCGACCGATGAGCGGCATGAAGTTGGCGTCGCCACCCCAGCGGGGAACGAGATGTTGGTGCAGGTGCGCGGCGATCCCTGCTCCGGCCACCGGCCCGGCGTTCACACCAATGTTGAAGCCGTGCGGACCCATGGTGTCGCGGATGACGGTCATGGCGTGTTGGGTGAAGTGGCCGAGCTCGGCGTACTCCGCGTCGGTCAGTTCGGTCAGGTCGGCGATGTGCCGGTAGGGGCAGATCAAGAGATGCCCGGTGTTGTACGGGTAGAGGTTCATGACGGCATACACGAGTTCACCGCGGGCGACGATGAGTCCTGCCTCGTCGTCCAGGCTGGGGGCGCGGCAGAACGGGCAGTGGTCGCCACCGGTGTCGTCGGGGGGCTTTCCCTCGCCCTTGATATAGGCCATGCGATGCGGGGTGTAGATCCGTTCCAGCCCGTCGGCCAGATCGGCCTCCGCTTCGGGTTCCCTCACTGCCGGCGCTCCTGCACCGCCGTCACGATCTCCGCGACCGCGTCACCGATGGGGACGCCGTTGTTCTGCTCGCCGTTGCGGTAGCGGAAGCTGACCGCGTTCTTGGCGACGTCATCGTCGCCGGCCAACAGCATGAAAGGAACCTTCTGCTTCTGTGCGGTGCGGATCTTCTTCTGCATCCGATCGGTGCCCATGTCGACCTCGGCTCGGATGCCGTGGGAACGCAACTGCGCCACGACCTCTTGGAGATACGGGATGTGATCGTCGGCGATCGGGATGCCCACCACCTGCACCGGGGCGAGCCACGCCGGGAAGGCACCGGCGTAGTGCTCGAGCAGGACCGCGAAGAACCGCTCGATGGAGCCGAACAGAGCACGGTGGATCATGATCGGCTGCTGCCGGCTGCCGTCGGGTGCGGTGAACTCGAGGTCGAACCGCTGCGGCATCTGGAAGTCGAGCTGGATGGTGGACATCTGCCAGGTGCGGCCGATGGCGTCCTTGGCCTGCACGCTGATCTTGGGGCCGTAGAACGCAGCACCGCCTTCGTCGAGGACCAACTCGAGACCCTGCCGTTCTCCGGCCGCCCGGAGTGCGGCCGTCGCCTCGTCCCACTCCTCGTCACTGCCGACGCTCTTGTCGGGGTCACGGGTGGACAGTTCGAGGTAGAAGTCGTCGAGCCCGTAGTCACGCAACAGGTCCAGGACGAAGGTCAGCAGCGAATCCAGCTCGCCGGGCATCTGCTCCTTGGTGCAGTAGATGTGGGCATCGTCCTGGGTGAAGCCGCGGGCGCGGGTGAGCCCCTGCACCACGCCGGATTTCTCGTAGCGGTACACCGTTCCGAACTCGAACAGGCGGACCGGCAGTTCGCGATAGGACCGGCCGCGGGAGTCGAAGATCAGGTTGTGCATGGGACAGTTCATGGGCTTCAGGTAGTACTGCTGCGCTTGCTTCTTCAGCTCGCCGTCGGGTCCGTATTCCGCGTCGAGATCCATGGGCGGGTACATGCCGTCCGCGTACCAATCCAGGTGTCCGGACTTCTCGAACAGCGCCGACTTGGTGATGTGCGGACTGTTGACGAAGTCATACCCGGCCTCTTCGTGACGGCGCCGGGAGTAGTCCTCCATGACCTTGCGCACAACCCCGCCCTTGGGGTGGAACACGGCCAGCCCGGACCCGATCTCCTCGGGGAACGAGAAGAGGTCCAGTTCGGCGCCGAGCCGACGATGGTCGCGGCGCTCCGCTTCTTCGAGGAACGTCAGGTACGCCTGGAGCTGCTCCTTGTCCGGCCAAGCCGTGCCGTAGAGCCGCTGCAGTTGTTCGTTGGCCTGGTCGCCGAGCCAGTAGGCGGCCGAGGACCGCATCACCTTGAACGCATTGGGGGCGATGTAACGGGTCGAGGGCACGTGGGGCCCCCGGCACAGGTCGCCCCATGCCCGTTTGCCGGTGCGGTCGAGGTTGTCGTAGATGGTCAGTTCTTTGCCGCCGACCTCCATGACGTCTGCGCCGCCCTCACTGCCGATGAGCCGCAGTTTGAACGGCTCGTCGGCCAGCTCTGTGCGTGCCTCGTCCTCTTCGACCACCCGACGGGCGAAGCGTTGACCGCTCTTGACGATGGCGACCATCCGCTTCTGCACCGCGGTGAGGTCTTCGGGCGTGAAGGACTCGGGCACGGCGAAGTCGTAGTAGAAACCGTCCTTGATCGGCGGTCCGATGCCCAGCTTCGCGTCGGGATGCAGGTCCTGCACCGCCTGGGCCATCACATGGGCCGCGGAGTGGCGCAGGACATTGAGGCCATCCGGCGAATCGATGGCAACGGGTTCGACGACCGCACCGGCCGGCAGCGGTTGATCAAGATCGACCAATTCGCCATCGACCCGGACCACAACGATGGTCCGGTCGTCGCCGACCAGGTCTTGGCCGGTGGCGTCATCGGCAACCGAACGTTCGACGCCGTCGTAGGTGATCCGCATGGACCCCATCGTAGGGGCCGGGGATCAGAGGCTGGGGTCGCCCAGCAGGTCGTCGATCGTGCGATCGAGGTCGAGGTACATCCATTCCGAATCGGCGGGCACCAGCCGGTACGACTCGGCGAGGAACTCGCCGACCTCGTGCCGGGGGGCCTCGATCTCGGCGGCGCCGGACGGCGAAGACAGGGTCAGTTTCATGACCGGTCCCCGGCTGGGGTGTGCCGGTCGGATCTGGATGTCTCCCTCGCCGACCGATTCGGCCATGCCGTCACGCAGCAGGTCGCGGGCGAAGGTCCAGGTGATGTCTCCTTCGCCGGTGCGGAAGGTCGCGGAGATGGCGAAGGGATCCTCGGCGGAGTACGCCAGGGTCGCGGACAGCGATACCCGGGTGTCACCGTCGACCACCACCTGCATCAGCAGATCATGGGACAGCGCGGGTGCGGGCCGTGATGGCATCATGTCGTACTCCCTTTCCGCCCTCTGTGTGCCCGGACGATCAGGCCCCACACCTGACCACCCGGTGGCTCTGGTCACAGTTAGATCACGCGGAAGCGATCCACCCCAACCCCCCTACCGGTGCCTCTCACCTCAGTGAGACGCCCTGGCAGGTGTCCATGTTCCCCCGCCGGAATCACAGATGGGCGGCAGCGGGGCGGAGTGTCGCCCAGTTCACAGCAGCCGTCACCCGGACAGACCTACGCAGTCGGCGCAGTTCCCTCGAATCGGACACGGGCGTCCCGTGTATCCTCGGTGCGTCCGGTCGATTAGCTCAGTGGTAGAGCACTCGCTTCACACGCGAGGGGTCACTGGTTCGAACCCAGTATCGACCACCCGATTTCACGCTCAGGATTCCCCGTGAGCCCGTCCGTGCAACGT
>WBZT01001663.1_pt1 | contig 16102 bp, 12 predicted proteins | sample 5204241 | NCBI WGS metagenome assembly WBZT01 (sample SAMN12344358, study PRJNA552823) | activated sludge metagenome | biome: Activated sludge suspended growth; feature: Nitrification reactor; material: Wastewater; isolation source: activated sludge from nitrification reactor of wastewater... | reverse complement strand
GGGCTTTTCGTCAACAACGCCGCTCCTTATCAAATAAATGGTCGCTGTTGTAACACAGTAACATGTCTTTATTTTCTATTTCATTCCCAAACCTACTAGATCCTGTAAGGTAAAGTGGTACTGGTTTGGTATGCCTCGGAAAGCATAAATATGCTTTTTCGATAAGAATGGATTGACCTGTTAAGACGTAAAAAATGGATGTTATTTTTTTTATGATGTTTTTAACACCAGTAAAATCTGGATAATGACCTCTGAAATCAACATTCAAACTTGGTGGAAATTCTGATGTTGTGTTTTGACCATTGTAATCTCTTCTCCATCTTGAATTATAAAGAATGTTGAAATTGAATTGGTTTTCAATCTCTATGCCAAATTCGCATAATAAATCATAATCTTTTGATGGTAATTTTTCTTTCGAAGATGACTTAAATATTTCTAACTGTTTTTTAGTAATTCCCAGCCATTTTGTAATTGTAGGTGAGTAAATTTTAATTGATGAATAAATGTTATTTTTAGAACCACTACCTGAATGCGCGTTACTCAAATGAAAATATTTAATATTTAACTTAATGTGAAACGCACTCCTATCACTGATTCCGTATATTGAACGCTGCTTATAGTAAAATACCGAACTGTCATAAAAATGGAATTTGTATGTTGAATTTACTCCTTCGAGATACTCTATATTGTCTCCTTTAAAATGCTCGTAACTTATAATCTCTTCGTTTCCTGAAACTTCTCCGAAAATTTCAAGTGTTGCGTTATTATTTGTAATTTCAACCGTCGCTGAGTAGTACTTAGAATTTGCAAGCTTAATATCAATTTCGAATTGTCGCTCTTCATGTATAAGAATTTCTTGAATCTCATTTAACATGGGTCTTAAACCACTCGTATTTCCATATTATCTAATAGTAATTTTCTATGCATAACTAATGATTGTATAGCTTCTGCTTATCTACCATGATCTATCATCATCGATAATAAAATTTTAATAACTATATAATTTATTAGCATTATTCATTCAGCACAACTCAATCTCCTTGGGTATTCCGACTGGCCGCCACCCTCACGGAACTCACCTGACGCTACGAGGTGCGATGAACGCAGCAGAACGTATCGCCGGAAAACATTCTATTTGACACTGGTAACAGTGTTATTTATCAAGCTCCTGCAACAACCACGACCTCATGCTGACATGATTGTCACTATTTTCTTGAATTTTAGCAAATATTTTTGTGACATATGCCCGTTTCAGTACCCGCACCAATCAATCGAACAATGTCACGCCACGACCCGAAACGCCTTCGCCTTGCCCCTTGACGGAAGTCGTTCACGAGAAAGAGGATTCAGAGGGTTGAAATTCAAGCAGGAATCAGAAGACTGATAGAGTAACGCGCATCCTCTGATTACACCCTTGGCTGTGGCGAGGTGAAATTACACACTCAGTCCGCATGGATTTCGGTGGTGCGACCGACAAGCCGTAGCGAGATATGACCATGAAAAATAACTATTTAATTCTGTTTTTTATCTTCATGGTATTCGGCATGGCGCTGATCGAGGCCGACGCGATCCGCGCCGAAACGCTTTCGATTTCCTGCGGCGCGGTCGGACAGGAGCTGGAATTCTGCAAAACCGGCGCGGAAGCCTGGGCGAAAAAGACCGGCAACCAAGTCACCATCGTCTCGACCCCCAACTCGGCCACAGCGCGCTTGGCCCTGTATCAACAATGGCTGGCGGCGGGCGCCTCCGATGTCGATGTTTTCCAGATCGACGTCATCTGGCCCGGTATTCTGGGCAAGCACTTTATCGATCTCAAACCCTACACCAACGGTATCGAAAAAGCGCATTTTCCCGCCCTGGTGCAAAACGACACCCTCGACGGCAAACTGGTCGCCATGCCCTGGTTCATCGACGCCGGCCTGCTCTATTACCGCAAGGATCTGTTGGCGAAGCATGGCGCGCAACCGCCGAAAACCTGGCGGGAACTAACGGAAACGGCAAAAAAAATCCAGGACGCCGAGCGCGCCGCCGGCAATGACAAAATGTGGGGATTCGTCTGGCAGGGCCGGGCCTACGAGGGCTTGACCTGCAATGCCCTGGAATGGGTGGCGAGCCATAACGGCGGTAGCATCGTCGACGCGCGGGGCAAGATCACCATCGATAATCCCCAAGCCGCCGCCGCCATCGCCACCGCCGCCGGCTGGATCGACACCATCTCGCCGGAAGGTGTGTTGAACTACGCCGAAGAAGAAGCGCGCGGCGTGTTTCAGTCCGGCAACGCCGTGTTCATGCGCAACTGGCCCTATGCCTGGTCGCTGGCGCAAGGACCGGAAAGCGTCATCAAGGATCGCGTCGGCGTGAGCGCCTTGCCCAAGGGCGGCGCGGACGGACACCTCGCCGCCACGCTAGGCGGCTCGCAACTTGCCGTCTCCAACTACTCGAAACATCCTCAACTGGCCGCCGATCTGGTGCTATATCTCACCGGTGCCCAGGAACAGAAACGCCGCGCCATCCAGGGCGCTTACAACCCAACCTTCATCGCGCTCTATCAGGACCCTGAAGTACTGGCCGCCGCGCCGTTCATGGGCGCCTTGTATGACACCTTCGTCAACGCCGTGGCGCGTCCATCCACCGTCACCGGCATCAAGTACAACCAGGTCAGCACCGAATTCTGGAACGCCGTCCACCAAGTGCTGGCCGGCAAGATCCAGGCTCAGGCCAGTTTGGCGCAACTGGAAAGTGCGCTCAAACGCCTGAGTCGCGGTGGCCGACACTGGTGAATGCCCGCTCCCAACTGCGTCCCTCTTCGCTCACCCGTCAACGGGTACGAATGGCGTGGCTGTTCTTGACGCCGATGCTGATCATGCTGGCGCTGGTGGCCGGTTGGCCGCTGGCGCGCACCATCGGTTTCAGTTTCACCGACGCCAATCTATCGGATTTGAGTAACGCCCACTTCGTCGGCTTCGAAAATTATCTGGTCCACGACGAGGGCGAATGGTATGGGGTGCTGGCCGATGGCGAGTGGTGGAACGCGGTCTGGAACACGCTGAAGTTTGCGGTCATCTCCGTCACCCTGGAAACCCTGCTCGGGCTGATCGTCGCCCTGACACTCAACACGCCCTTCAAGGGACGCGGCTGGGTCCGGGCGGCGGTGCTGATCCCCTGGGCGATACCGACCATCGTATCGGCCAAAATGTGGGGCTGGATGCTGCATGACCAGTTCGGCATTCTCAATCATCTCCTGCTCGGGATCGGTTTGATTTCCGCGCCCCTGGCCTGGACGGCGAATCCCGATCTGGCCCTGACGGCGGTGATCCTGGTCGATGTGTGGAAGACCACTCCGTTCATGGCGCTGTTGATTCTGGCCGCCTTGCAGATGCTGCCCACCGATTGCTATGAAGCGGCGCGGGTCGATGGCGTGCATCCGCTCAAGGTGTTCTTCAAGGTGACGCTCCCCCTGATCAAGCCCGCACTGATGGTAGCGGTGATCTTTCGCCTGCTGGACGCGCTGCGCATCTTCGACCTGATTTATGTATTGACCGCCAACAGCAAGGACACCATGTCCATGTCGGTCTACGCCCGCCAGCAACTGGTGGATTTCCAGGCGGTGGGCTACGGTTCGGCGGCCTCGACCCTACTGTTCCTGACTGTGGCTCTATGCACCGTGCTTTACATCAGCTTCAGTCGTGTGCGCTTCGACACGAACTAGCATGAAACGGCTCTTCGCCAGGTTGGGCTTTTATCTGTTGGTCACGGCGATCGTGCTGTATGCGGTGTTCCCGTTCTATTACGCCGTCGTCACCTCATTCAAGACCGGCCCGGAATTGTTCAACGTCGATTATTTCCCCGTACGCTGGCACTGGGACAATTACATTGCGGTGTTTCGCGAGCAGCCCTTCGCTCACAACATTTTCAATTCGGTGCTGGTGTCCTTTACCGTGGTCGCCCTGTCGCTGCTCCTGGGAGTGACGGCGGCGTTCGCGCTGGGGCGGGTCCGGTTTCGGGGGCGCGGGCTGCTGCTACTGACCGTGCTGGGCGTATCGATGTTTCCACAGGTCGCGGTGCTGTCCGGCATGTTCGAGCTGATCCGGGGCCTGGGACTGTATAATAATTTGTTCGGCCTGGTCGTTTCCTACCTGATTTTCACTCTGCCGTTCACCGTATGGGTGCTAACCACCTTCATGTGCGACCTGCCCAAGGAACTGGAAGAAGCCGCGATCATGGACGGCGCGACACCTTGGCAGATCATCGTCAAGGTATTCCTGCCGCTGATGTGGCCGGCGCTGGTCGCCACCGGCCTACTGGCCTTCATCGCCGCCTGGAACGAGTTCCTGTTCGCGCTCACCTTCACCCTGAGCAACGAACAACGCACGGTGCCGGTCGCCATCGCCTTGATCAGCGGCGCCAGCCAATACGAATTACCCTGGGGCAACATCATGGCAGCCTCGGTCATCGTGACCTTACCGGTAGTGGCGCTGGTACTGATCTTTCAGCGGCGCATCGTGTCCGGCCTGACGGCGGGCGCGGTGAAAGGCTAGGCGCGGAGCATCCCAACATGGCTGATATTCATCTGCGCGGAGTCTGCAAAGCTTTCGGCACAGTCCAGGTCATCGAGCGCGTCGATCTCGACATCGCCGACGGCGAGTTCGTGGTCTTCGTCGGTCCTTCGGGCTGCGGCAAATCGACCTTGCTGCGGTTGATCGCCGGTTTGGAAGATATCACTTCCGGCGAGCTGTTCATCGCTGGCCGCCGGGTCAACGACGTGCCACCTGCCCAGCGCGGGGTGGCAATGGTGTTTCAGTCCTACGCCCTGTACCCGCACATGTCGGTTTTCGACAACATGGCGTTCGGCTTAAAACTGGCCAAGCAGGATCGGCACGAGATCGGGCGTCGGGTGCAGCGGGTGGCGACCCTCTTGCAAATCGAACACCTGCTGGAACGGTTGCCGAAAGAGCTGTCCGGCGGCCAACGCCAGCGGGTCGCCATCGGCCGGGCCATCGTGCGCCAACCGGGCGTTTTCCTGTTCGACGAACCCCTGTCCAATCTGGATGCGGCGTTGCGGGTGCAGACTCGGATCGAAATTGCCAAGCTACATCGTGAGCTGGGGACCAGCATGATCTACGTCACTCACGATCAGGTGGAAGCCATGACTCTGGCGGACAAGATCGTGCTGTTGAATGCCGGCGAAGCAGTACTGCAAGAAGGTAGCATTGCCCAAGTCGGTCCACCGCTGGCGCTGTACCATCATCCGGTCAATCTGTTCGTCGCCGGCTTCATCGGTTCGCCCAAAATGAATTTCCTATCTGGCCGGCTGACTCGAATCGAGCCAACTAGCGTCACGATCACGCTACCGGACGGTTCGACGGCACGCGCTCTAGTCGATGCCAGCGCCGCGCAACCCGGCGACATGGTGACTTTGGGTATTCGCCCGGAACATGTCATGCTCGATGCCAGTGCCGACAACACGGTTCAAGCCGAGGTCGTCCACGTCGAGCATCTGGGCGAGTCATCCTTTCTCCATACCCAGGTTCAGGGCGTCGAAAATCATGTGGTTGTCCGCCAGGAAGGGGACACGGCGGCCACGATGGGCGACCGTCTGACGCTCGGTCTGGCGGCGCGGCACTGCCATTTATTCGATGCACAAGGACGCGCGTTCAAGCGACGAGTTGAATCCGCCGCTGAATATCAGGCCATCGTGCAATAAGTTTCCGACGATGGTTATCAGTCAGAATCAGCAAGCCGCTAGGCCCTATTGTGTGCCAGGGCAAGGCTGCCAGATCGGAATATGGACCCACCCGGCTGGTAACGCATGGCAGTGGTACGAGGCCGTCACCTCGGTGATGGTGGTCTATTCACCGTCCGGCAACTCGCCCGCCCCGCAATGTGCACCGCAACTCGGTTTCATGTTGCTCTCTTGGTCGATAGCCTCAAGGATGATGCGATGTAGCTCCTTGATCGACTCGGGATGAGCAACACCGCTATGGCCGGCGGGCACGATCAGCTCGGACTCCACGGTGTCGAGGTGGGCACTGGTGTAGGGGACCACGCCGTCGGAACTAGACAGTAAGTCGCCGCCGCGCCCCCGGTCGCCGAGGATCGTGTGAGTCGGTACCACTGGCGTGGTCGCGTCCAGCACCCTCAGGAACTGGGAGTTCGGCGACAGTCCTTGGATACTGGTCGGCAGACGCATGTCCGGAAGCCCGGCGAGGTGGTCGAGAGCGGCGCCCAGCTCGCTGATCAGAGTGTCGGGAAGGCGAATCAGCCGAGTGCCCCATGCCCCCAGACCGCTGGAGGCGAGACGGCTGCCTCGATGGGGGGTGAACATGAAGACGACCCGACCCACGTCCGCCCGAGGCTCGAAGATCAGGGCGCGTCGCACCAAACTATCTGAGGGCAGAGACCCGATCCCCGGCAACATGGTCTCTGCTTCGGCCAGGCCGAGTTCGGACACCTGGACCCGAGATAAGATGCCGCCCATGCTGTGCCCGACCAGGATCATGGGCTTGGTCGGCCCATGCTCGGCCACGGCGGCGTCCAGGGCGCCGCGCAGTTCAAGGGCGGACAGAGGCACTGGTTGCCCGGTGGGGTAGTAGAAGAACCAGAATTGGACGTTCTGGCGGATCGTTTCGTCGGTCAACAATTCCATGACCAATGGCGTCCACATCCGTGGGGTGGACATCAGCCCGTGGACCAAGACCACAGGGATCTTGTCGGGGTCGAAGGGTTGCAGGAAAACGATGCGGGAGTCGCCAGCGAAGGCCCCGGGGCGCAGCAGGTTGCGCAGGCCAGCGCCTATGCGCGACCGGGTGACTTGGGTCGCCGCCAATGGGGCCTCCAGATCCATCGCTATCTTTAGATCGCCATGGACGGTGCGCACCACCTGGATACGCTGTGGATCCACCAGAGCCACTCGACAGCAGTTCTCTCCATCCTTCTCCGGCAGGGCCAGAAGGGTGAGCGGGATCTGGTAACCCGAGGGCGGAGCATTGGGATCTCCCGACTCGATGCGGCCGATCATGGGTAGCCCTAGCCCAGGACGCAGTAGGCTGGGCCAGGCGGAACGGGAGCGGGCCATTACCGGAGTCAGCTCGGCGAAGTCCTCTGGGACAGAGACCCCGGGCTCGTCCCTGCCGGCTGCGGGCAGGGTTGGATCGGCGGCATCTTGCAGCAGCTTCGGGAGGTGTTCCACCACGAGGCTGCGGTAGTCCGCCTGAGCTTGGTGGTACTGGCGTGCGCTGGCCTCTGGAACAGCCATGGCCTTGATGGACGCATCGAGGCGAGCGGCCAGGGACAGGGTTGGTGGAGCTTGGGGGACGGACTGACAACCCGCCAGGGCCAACCCCATCAGGAGACCAGTGACTTGCTGGCCAACACGGCGGACGAAGTCTGAGCGACGCACTTGCTTACTCCAGCCCAGTAATAGACGTCGTCTCACCGATCGCACAGAACCGCTCCGACACGGCGAGCGGGTTCAAGCGCTGCATGTAGGCTCCATGGCCGGGCGGCCGGGGAAAGTCCGACAGACTCTCAGCGACCACACGGACCTAGAACGAGCCGAACAGGGTACCCAGGACAATGACGGCCACCAGCGCAACCATCGCGCCGACGATACCGACCATCACGATATCAAAATAGCTTTTTTGGTGCGTGGAACCGCAAACGGCCAGCAACGTAACGACGGCACCGTTGTGTGGCAGGCTGTCCAGAGTACCGGCGCTAATGACCGCCACACGGTGCAGCAGCGCCGGGTCGATGCCCAACCCCGCCGCCATTTGCATGTAGGTCGCGCCAAGTGCATCGAGGGCAATGGTCATGCCCCCCGACGCGGAACCGGTCAAGGCGGAAAGGATATTCGTGGACAGGGCCAGCGAAACCAGTGGTCCGCCTTCGATGGACAGCACCCAATCACGCACGATCTCGAACGCCGGCACGGCGGCCACGACAGCCCCAAAACCCACCAGACTGGCCACGCTCAGTACCGGCAGGGCTGAGGCGTTAGCTCCAGCGTCGACCGTATCGCGCAGCGCCGGCAGCCGCCGGTGGTTGAACGCGACCAGAATGAGGATGGCCGAGATCAGCGCCACGATCACCGACCAGACCCCGCTGACCGACGAAAGCGGAATGCCTCCCCACCGTGCTTCGGCCAGGAAGCTCGTGTCAAGACGCGGCAACACCCACATGGACATGACCAGATTAACGAGGATCACAACAATCAGCGGGAGGATGGCCACCAGGATCGGGGGACTGGATTCGCTATGATGGCCGCGATGGACTTCGGGCGGGTCGAACGCGCCGGCGGTCGTGGCCCGTTCGCGCACTAGAGTGTCGTCAGCGGCGGTATCGGGAGCAACGAGAGTGTCGCCATAGCCTTCACCCCTGCGGCGGGCGACGGCCTCGGCGCGCGCCAGCCACCACAAACCGAAACCCAGCATGATGATCGCCGCGATGATGCCCAACCCCGGCGCGGCGAAGGGCGTGGTGCCGAAGAACGGCATGGGAATCGCGTTCTGGATCGCCGGTGTGCCCGGCAAGGCGGACATGGTGAAGGTCGAGGTACCGAGGGCAATGGCCGCCGGCATCAGACGATTCGGGATATCGGCCGCGCGAAACAGGGCTTGGGCCATCGGTCCAATCACAAAGAAGGCGACAAACAGGCTCACGCCGCCGTAAGTGACCAAGGCACCCGCCAACACGACCGCCAGCATGGCGCGGCGCGGACCGAGCCGTTCGGTCATGAAGCGGGCGATGGTCGAGACTGAACCGCTGTCGTCCATGAGCTTCCCGAACACGGCGCCGAGGAGGAATAGCGGAAAGAACTGAGCGAGAAAGCCGCTCGCCGAAATCATGAAGGTTTGTGTCCAATGCGCCAGCAGGGGTTCTCCCGCCGCGAGCGCGGCGATCAATGCCGCCGCTGGGGCGAGGACCAGAATGCTCCAACCTCGAAACGACAGCCACATCAGGGCGCCAAGCCCCACCAGAATGCCTAATAATCCCATGAGTTAAATGCCTTCCAGTATTTCGTCGAGATCAAGTGTCGAGCGCACGCCCAGATCGGCCCCGTGAGCGTCCAGAAACGCCTCGGCGGCGCGGCGACCCTTGTCGCGGAGTCGGCAGAAAAACTCCCACTCAGCCAGCACCTTGGACGAGGAACTAAGTTGAGTCATTTCTTCGCTGGCGATCCGGTGGATGCGCATTTTGGCCCAGACTTCGCCCTCGGTATGGCCGGGATCAGCGACTCGCCGCAACAACGCCGCCGCACGCAGCTCTTTAATCAAGTTGGAGTTGAAAGCGATTTCGTTGAGTCGGTTATGGATTTCGCGGGCAGTCTTGGGCGTCCCTGGGCGCTCAACCGGGTTGATCTGGATGAGAATCGTGTCTTGGGAGGTGCATTCACGCACCAGCGGCGACATGGTCGGGTTGCCCGCGTAGCCGCCGTCCCAATAGGCTTCGCCATCGATCTCCACCGCCTTGAACATGGTCGGCAGGCACGCCGAGGCCAGCAGGACATCGGGGGTCAGGTCGGCGTTGCGGAAAACCCGGCCGCGACCGGTGCGGACGTTGGTGGCGGTCACGAACAGCCGGATCGGAGCATTGGCGACCCGGGCAAAGTCGATGTTTTCCTCCAGGATCGCGCGCAAGGGATTCACGGAACCGACCGCGCCCAGATCGTAAGGCGAAAAGACCCGTGACGTGAGGTCCATGGCTAAATACATGGGCGAGTAGTCGAGGGTCCACATGCCGGTCAGGATTTCGAGGGGTCCACGGCGCAGCGGGCTGAGCATCGCACCGTCCGAAACATGCTTCCAGAACTTTTCGAGCGCGGCCCGTGCGCCCTCCGGTCCACCAGCGGCATAACCATCGGCCATTACAACGGCATTCATCGCGCCGGCCGAGGTGCCGGAAATCCCGTCGAAGCGCAGCCAGGGCACTTCGAGCAGGCGATCCAGCACGCCCCAGGTAAATGCGCCGTGCGCACCACCCCCTTGCAGCCCGAGATCGACGAGGACGGTATCACGAGGCGGCTGCGCCTCGGCGGGGGTCTTGGTGGTCATGCAAGATTCCTTGAACTAAAGAATATTAAAGAGTCTGGAAGCGATGCGTTGCGACGCTTGTCCATTAATTTGACTTAACGTAACTTTATGATTACGCGAGCGCCTTGGCCTTGAGTCTGGCGAACTCTTCTTGGTTGATGGTGCCGGCGTCGAGAAGTACCTTGGCATCGGCAATTTGGTCCGTCGGCGATTTTCCCGCGACTTCCCGGATGTAGGCATCGGTGTCGGACTTGGCCCGCTGCATGGCGACGCGCTGCCGCTCCGCCATGCCCCTGCCGCGGACAAGGATATAGAGGAGCGCGGTCAAGACCGGCAGGAAGATGAGGCCAATCAGCCAAATAACCTTGGAGCCCCCACCCAGCTCGGCGTCCCGAAATAGGTCAACAACCACTTGGAACAAGACAATGAGGTACGCCACGAAAAAGAAGGTCGAAGCGATCAGCCACAGAAGATCCCAAAAATTGCTCACTATATTTCTCCATTACAGTTCGGTTAGGCGGCCTCCCAAAGCACGGACGCCGGTAGGATCAATCCGATTACCGCAAAAATCATCGGGTCACGGTTCTTGTTCCGGGCCATCCCGCCTACAACGGGCACTCGGCCCGCCGCAGTATAGATCACCCCGGAACCCAACAGAAAAAGCTGGGCACCACCTAGCAATTATGTCATCAACAACCGTTAACTTTAAGGTAGTATTGTACGCGTGAAACACCTGTTGAGGGTCCCCCATTGGAACAAATAGATACATCCGCACTGTTTGAAACGGTCCACGCAACCCCCGGCGCGCGGGTGGCCGGGCTGTCCGCATTCGCGCTCCTCGCGCTGCTTACCGCCTGCAAGCCTGTTGAAGAGCCCGAACCCGAACCCATTCGCCCGGTTCGGGTGGTGACTATTGAAACACGGGAGGGTGGCGAAACCGTGACACTCACTGGGCGAGTCGAGGCGCAAGAAGCAGTGAACCTATCCTTCCGGGTCGGTGGACGGATGATCGAGCGCTCCGTCAATGTCGGCGACCAGGTCAGGGCCGGTCAGGTGGTCGCCCGGTTGGAACCAGAGACCGCACGCAACACCCTCAAGTCGGCACGGGCGAATCTAACCGCCGCGCGGGCGCGGCTGGTCGAGGCACAAAATAACTTCGAACGCCATCGACCCTTACTGGACAGAGGTTTCATCACGCGTGCCATGTTCGATCAAGCGGAACAAGCCTATCGAAGCGCACAGGCCCAGGTCGATTCGGCCCGGGCGCAGGTGAGTACCGCCGAGACCCAGCTGAGCTACACCAATCTCATTGCCGATTCGAGCGGCACCGTGACCGCCCGTGGCGCCGAACCGGGCGAGGTGGTGGCGGCGGGTCAAACCATCGTCCAATTGGCCCGGGAAGGCGGCCGGGACGCCGTCTTCGATGTGCCGGCGCGGGTCATCGAAACCTCGTCCGCTGACACCCAGATTCAGGTCGTCCTGAGCAGCGATCCGAAAGTGCAAACCACCGGGCGGGTGCGAGAAGTGGCTCCGCAGGCCGATCCGGTGACACGGACCTTCAGAGTTCGGGTCGGTCTGAACAATCCGCCGACGGCGATGCGGCTCGGATCGACGGTGACCGGCAGCGTCCAACTCGGCGCCGGGCCGGGCATTGAAATTCCGGCTTCGGCGCTGACGGCGACGAATCAACGTCCGGCGGTTTGGATCCTCGACCCCGCCACCAATACCGTATCGCTGCGCAATATCGAGGTGCTGCGCTATAACTTGGACCGGGTAGCGGTCGCCGATGGCCTGCAATCGGGCGACATCGTCGTGACGGCTGGGGTTCAAACCTTACGTCCGGGCCAACAGGTTCGGTTGCTCGGGACGTCCCCATGAGCGGGTTCAACCTTTCCGATTGGGCCATTCGCAACCGCTCGATCACTATTTTCATCATGATCGCGGCGCTTGTCGCCGGGATCAGTGCCTTCTATAAGCTCGGCCGCGCCGAAGATCCGCCCTTTACCTTCCGCACCATGGTCGTCAGGGCGATCTGGCCGGGCGCGAACATGGATGACACGATCAAGCAGGTCACCGAACGACTCGAACGGACCTTGCAAGAGGTCCAGAACCTGGACAATCTGCGCAGCTTCACGCGCGCCGGCGAGACCACCATCTTCGTGGACCTCAAGGGGAGCACGCAGGGCCGGGAGGTTTCGGACACCTGGTATCAGGTGCGTAAGAAGGTCGCCGACATGCGCCACACCCTGCCGCAGGGGATCGTCGGCCCCTTTTTCAACGATGAATTCGGTGACACCTTCGGGATCATCTATGCCTTCACCGCCGATGGTTTCACCCATCGAGAGTTGCGCGATGCGGTTGAGGACATCCGTTCGCGCCTCCTGCTGGTCCCCGATGTCTCCAAGATCGATATCCTCGGTGCCCAGAACGAGGTGATCTACATCGACTTCTCGGTCGAGCGACTGGCGGGGCTCGGTTTCAATCCCAGCACCCTGATCGCGGCCCTGCGGGCGCAGAATATCGTCCTGCCCGCTGGGGTGCTGCGTACCGATCAGGAAACTATCGCGTTGCGCGTCTCGGGCGCCTTCACCTCCGAGCAGGACATCGCCGCCGTCACTTTCTCGATCGGGGATCGCATGTTGCGGCTCAGCGATATCGCCGAGGTCCGGCGGGCTTTCACCGATCCGCCCCAGCCGATGTTTCGGATCAATGGCCAGCCGGCGATCGGGCTAGCGATCGCCATGCGCGACGGTGGCGATACCCTGGCGCTTGGACGAAACATTGCACAAGCGATCAAGGACATCACGGCGGATTTGCCCGCAGGCATCGAACCCCGGCTAGTAGCGGATCAGCCCCTGACGGTCGACCTGGCGATCAACGAGTTTACGGTCTCGCTCTGGCAGGCGATTGGCATCGTGCTGATCGTCAGTTTCATTGCCCTGGGAGTACGGGCCGGTACCGTGGTGGCGGTGGCGATTCCACTCACGTTGGCCGTGGTTTTTCCGATCATGGATATCGTGGATATCGACTTGCAACGGGTCTCGCTGGGCGCGCTCATCATCGCCCTGGCCCTCATGGTCGACGATGCGATGACCACCATCGACGCCATGAGTCGGCGGCTGGCCGCGGGTGACGATAAGGTGAGCGCGGCCACCTATGCCTACAAACATCTCTCCTTTGCGATGCTGATCGGCACCCTGGTCACCATCGCCGGTTTCGTGCCCATCGGCTTTGCCCAAAGCTCCGCCGGCGAGTACACTTTCTCGATCTTCGCGGTCGTCGGCATTGCCCTCATCGCCTCCTGGCTGGTGGCGATGGTGTTCGCGCCCTTGATCGGCATGGCGCTGTTGCGACCACCGAAGACAGCTCAGCTCGACAAGCCGAACCGCACGATCCAGCTCTATCAGGGCTTCCTGACCCTGGCGATGCGGGCGCGTTGGGTCACCATCGCGGTGACGATCGCGGTCTTTGTCGTGTCCCTCATGGCGCTGGGTCAGGTGCCGCGTCAGTTTTTCCCGTCTTCGGACCGCCCCGAACTCCTGGTCGATCTGCAACTACCGCAAAACTCATCGATCCATGCGACCGAACGTCTCGTCAACCGCTTCGAGGAGTTTCTGCGAAACGATCCAGATTTCGCGCCTGAAATCGAACGCTGGAGCACCTATATCGGTCAGGGCGCGATCCGCTTCTATCTGCCCCTTAATGTTCAGTTGGCCAATCCCTTCTTCGCTCAGGCGGTGATTGTGTCGAAGGACATCGATGCCCGCGAACGCCTGCAGCCGCGTTTGGAACACCTGCTCCTGGAAGAGTTTCCCGAAGTGGTCGGACGCGTCTCACCACTTGAACTCGGCCCTCCGGTGGGTTGGCCGGTGCAGTATCGCGTCGTGGGTCCAGATCCAACCCAGTTGCGCGACATCGCCTTGAAGCTGGGGGATATCGTGGCGAATCACTCGGGTACGTTGCGGGTCAATTTCGACTGGATGGAACCGGAACGGGAACTGCAAATTCGCATCAACCAGGAGAAGGTGCGGCAGCTTGGTCTGAGTTCGCAGGCGGTCGCCACGGCGCTCAACGCCAATATTTCGGGGACGACCATCACCCAGGTCCGCGACGATATCTACCTGATCAACGTGGTGGTCCGTGAGCAGGGAGGGCAAAACCTCTCGATCGAGACCTTGCGTAACCTGCCGGTGGCGATGCCAGACGGCCGGACCATCCCACTGACTCAGTTCGCGACCATCGAATACACTCAGGACTACCCCATCGTGTGGCGACGCAACCGGTTGCCGACCTTGACCGTTCAGGCCGATATAGCGCCCGGGATGCTCCCCGAGACCGTGGTCGGCGATCTGACCCCGGCGATCGCCGAGTTGGAAGCAAAGCTGCCCATCGGCTACCGGATTGAACTTGGAGGCACGGTCGAGGAAAGCGCGGCGTCGGGGGCATCGGTCTTCGCGGTCGTCCCGCTGATGATCCTGATGATGCTGACCCTGCTGATCTTCCAGCTCAAAAGCTTCCAGCGCCTCATCATGGTCCTCAGTCTTGTGCCGCTGGGCCTGATCGGCGTGGTGGCGGCCCTGTTGGCATCCGGCAAACCGCTCGGGTTCGTCGCCATTCTCGGGATCCTGGCCCTGATCGGCATGATTGCAAAGAACGCGGTCATCCTGATCGACCAGATCGAGGCCGAGCGGGCCGCGGGCAAGGCAGTCTGGGAGGCGGTGGTGGAGGCGAGCAGCTCGCGCTTTCGGCCGATCATGCTGACCGCCCTGTCGACCGTGCTTGGCATGATCCCGATCGCGCCCACCGTCTTTTGGGGTTCCATGGCCTACGCCATCATGGGTGGCCTGCTGGTGGCGTCGTTGCTCACGCTGATCTTCCTGCCGACGCTCTACGTCACTTGGTTCAAGGGGGTTCCGCCCACGGTGTCCGGAGATACGACGGCCGTTCCGAAAGACGCTTCGGCCTGACAGTCGAACCGATGGTGCTGGCGTTCAACGGCCGTGTGCTGATGTTCCTGTGAAGGTATTACGCAATGTTTCGTTGCACAAGCGAATGCGCGCTTGCGGAAAACCTTTAGGTTGACGCCTCATTTTTTGAAACGCTCGGCGATGCTGTTTTGGAGGCGTCGCTTGAGCGTTCCCGGTCAGGTTCCTTCAGGGTTCGGCGCAGCAGCATGGAGCAAACGATAAAGCCGGCGGTGGCCGCCGCCAGGTGCTTCAGCGTGTGACCGCTGACGAAACCACCTAAAAGCTCTAGCACCTCGGTGTCGAAGCTTTCCAGGAGCTTGCTCAGAACATACCACCCAAACACCCAGTAGAGATCATTATCTCGGGTATAGCGCGACGGACTCAGCACCGCCAGCAATAGTACGATGACCACCGAATAGCCTTGCAAGATCCCATAAGGCAGCACGTTGCCAACACCGGCTCGCTCCGTGGCCCGCCAATAAATGACCGATGCGGCCCCGATCAACAGCATCGGAACCAGCAGCGCCAATCCCACCCGAATATTGATCCGATCGACGATCTGACTGGCGACCAGCCCCATGAACGCGATGGTCATCGGCAACCGGTCCCAGAACAGGCTCTCGTTGTCTGGCGCTAGGTGGTAATAACCCGATCCCAGTGCCGTCAGTAGTGCGCCGAGGAAAAACACCGCGTAGGGCCAGCGCTCACTCTTGAACTCGAATTGCGCACGCCCCCCAAAGACGATGACCAGCCCCGCAATGCCGACGATCAAAAACCCGGCATTGGATACCACATCGAAAAAGTTGGGGATTCCCAATAGCTCGCGCTGATCGGCGAAATGATGGTATTCGAGGGATTGTGGCACGGCGGGCAGTAGCAAAGCCGCCGCGATGCACAACATCGTGAACACAACGATCAACCCGGTTCGCATCGGCATCGATTTTTTCTTCATATCATTGGTTTTTTTCACAGGCTCACACCGCGAGGTCCGGGCACTCGGATCTCGCGCGGACCGATTTCAACCGCTGGCTAGAGCACCGGCCCGAGCATCGCGATGGCGTTGTTCCAGAGGCGGCGTCTCACGGGCCAGGCAGTCACTTCGCT
>WBZT01001659.1_pt1 | contig 16118 bp, 17 predicted proteins | sample 5204241 | NCBI WGS metagenome assembly WBZT01 (sample SAMN12344358, study PRJNA552823) | activated sludge metagenome | biome: Activated sludge suspended growth; feature: Nitrification reactor; material: Wastewater; isolation source: activated sludge from nitrification reactor of wastewater... | reverse complement strand
GATCGACTTGGAGAATCCGGAGAGTTCGATGACCTTGCCGAATACCGCACCGAGCAGGAAGACCGGAAAGTAGTTCTTTACGAATCCGACCATCTTGTCCATGAACAGACCGGTAAACATCGGCGCCACCATGCCCGGGTCGGTAAACAACACTGCCCCGAGCGCCGCGACCGGCGCAAACAGAATCACACTGTAGCCGCGATAAGCGACGAACATCAGGAAGCACAAGGCTGCCAGAACGATCACAAAATCCATGCTAATGTCCCCTCATTGCTCAGAGATGTCTGGCAGCACGATGTCAGAACAACCGCTTGCCGACGTTTTTATTGATTGCCACGGATCCCGTCCACGCAGCGCACGGGCCATGCAGTCTGCACCGACCTGCCCTTATTGCGCAACCTTGATAGGAGAATGGTCTTTTTGCCGTCGCCGGGCGTGCCGCTCGCACGGCGATATACGCCCGGCAATCAAGTCTCGCGGGGAAGCCGGCGAAGCGCGAGACGGATTTCGTCCGCGCTCGTCGGCCGAACGAGACGCTCCAGCTCCTGTCCAGCCGAGAAGAAAATCAGCGTGGGCCAAAGTTTGACGCGGAAGGAACGCCCGAGGCGACGTCCGGGTCCGTCCTCGATCCTGATGTGCCGCACTTCGGGAAAATCGGCGAGGACAGACTCCAGCAAGGGCTGAGCCGCCAGGCAGTAGCCGCACCATGGCGCGCCGAATTCGATCAGCGTCGCCGCCGACAGGGAGTCGATTTCCGCCCGTGACGGCTCGGCAGCTTCGAAGACCGGATTCATCCTTGCACTGCTCCTCATGCGCTGCGGAAAAGGGATTCAAACACTGCCGGCGTCGCGCAGGGCGCTGATCTCGGCCGCCGAGTAGCCGAGTCGCTGCAGCGTCTCGTCGGTGTGCTCCCCAAGTTTCGGTCCCAGCCATTCGGTACTGCCCGGCGTCTCGGACAATTTGGGAACGATGCCCGGAATCCGGAACTGCCGGCCGTCGGGCAAGGTTGCGGATTCGAGCATCTGTCTGGCCAGATACTGCGGGTCGGCGAACATGTCGGCGACCGAGTAGATGCGCGATGCCGGAACCTCGGCGGCGGTGAGAACAGCGAGCACTTCGGCTTCGTCGTGCACCCTCGTCCAGGCCTCGATGGCCGCGTACAGTTCGCTCCGGCGCGCATCGCGACCGGCGTTATCGGCCAGTTGGGGGTCGTCGGCCAAATCTTCGCGGCCCAGCGCCAGCATCAGGCGCCGGAAGATCGCGTCGCCATTGGCACCGATCGCCACGTGCTTGCCGTCCCTGGTAGTGTGCGTGTTCGACGGCGTGATTCCCGGCATGATGTTGCCGGTACGCTCGCGCACGAAACCGAAAACGTCGAACTCGGGAACCAACGATTCCATCATCGCGAATACCGCCTCGTACAGGGCGACATCGACCACCTGCCCGGTGCCGCCGTTGCGTTCCCGGTGACGCAGCGCCATCAGTGCGCCGATCACCCCCCACAGCGCGGCAATCGAATCGCCGATCGAAATTCCCGTCTTGACCGGCGGGCGATCCGGAAAGCCGGTCACGTAGCGCAAGCCGCCCATCGACTCGCCGATCGCGCCGAAACCGGGTTGCTGCGCCATCGGGCCGCTCTGGCCGAAACCCGAGAGACGCAACATCACCAAACCAGGATTGATCGCCGACAGCGCTTCCCAGCCAAGCCCAAGCTTTTCGAGCACGCCGGGACGAAAATTCTCGACCAGGATGTCGGCCTCGGCGACGAGTTTATGGACGATCTCGCGCCCGGCCGGGTGCTTGAGATTCACCGTCACCGACTTCTTGTTGCGCGATTGCACGTACCACCACAGCGACGTGCCTTCATAGACCTTGCGCCATTTGCGCAGGGGGTCGCCACCGTCGGGCGACTCGATCTTGATCACCTCGGCACCGAACTCGGCAAGGATGCGCGCCGCGAACGGGCCGGCGATCAGGCTGCCGAATTCGATGACCGTCAGTCCGCTCAGCGGTTTGGACGACTTGCTCATGCCGATGACGATCCTTCCTGACGCGCCGCCCGGTACGCCAATGGCGCAAGCGCCGGTGCACGCGCAATGATTGCCGATTCCGTGACGACCCGCACAAGCCCGTACCCACTGTCCGTGTGGGCCGGCGACCGTCCTGCTTCGCTGAACGACGAGGCCCCCTTGCGGGGGCCTCGTCGTCAACGCAGATGCAGCAGCCTACATGCGCGCGATCATCGCGTCGCCGAATGCGGAGCAGGAAACCTCGGTCGCCCCTTCCATCAGGCGAGCGAAGTCATAGGTGACGACCTTGTCGCCGATCGCCGCTTCCATCGAGGCGATGATCAGGTCGGCGGCTTCGATCCAGCCGAGATGGCGCAGCATCATTTCTGCAGACAGAATCAGCGAGCCCGGGTTGACCTTGTCGAGACCGGCGTATTTGGGCGCCGTGCCATGCGTTGCCTCGAAACAGGCGTAGAGATCCGAGATGTTGGCTCCCGGGGCGATGCCGATGCCACCGACCTGTGCGGCGAGCGCGTCCGAAATGTAATCGCCGTTCAGATTGGTCGTACAGATCACGTCGTATTCGGCCGGACGGAGCAGAATCTGCTGCAGGAACGCGTCGGCGATCGAATCCTTGATGACGATCCCGTTCGGCAGCTTCAGCCACGGCCCACCGTCGATCTCGACGCCGCCGAACTCCCTCTTCGCCAACCCGTAGGACCAGTCGCGGAACGCGCCCTCGGTGAACTTCATGATGTTGCCCTTGTGCACGATGGTCACCGATCGCCGTTTGTTGGCGATGGCGTACTTGATCGCGGCACGCACGAGGCGCTCGGTACCCTCCTTCGAAATCGGCTTGATGCCGATGCCGGAAGTGCCCGGGAAGCGAATCTTCTTGACCCCCATTTCTTCCTGCAGGAACTTGATCACCTTGTTGCAACCGTCGGACCCCGCTTCCCATTCGATGCCTGCGTAGATGTCTTCGGTGTTCTCGCGGAAGATCACCATATTGGTCTTCGCCGGATCCTTGAGCGGCGAGGGAACGCCGCGGAAGTACTGGATCGGGCGGACGCATTGGTACAGGTCGAGTTCCTGGCGCAGCGCCACGTTCAACGAACGGATGCCGCCGCCGACCGGAGTGGTCATCGGGCCCTTGATCGAAACCGAATATTCCTTGAGCGCGTCCAGCGTCTCGGTCGACAGCCACACGTCGGAACCGTACATCTGGGTCGATTTTTCACCAGCATACACTTCCATCCAGAAAATCTTCCTGGCTCCACCGTAGGCCTTGGCAACGGCCGCGTCGACAACCTTGATCATGACGGGCGTAATGTCGATGCCAATGCCGTCGCCTTCGATGAACGGAATGATCGGGTTGTCCGGGACCGTCTCGCCCGGAATGATTTTCTGGCCGCCCTGGGGGACTTTGATCAGACTTGCGCTCATGCCAACTCCATATAGTGTGGTTTGCCGGTAGCCAATGCGCGGGCGCCAGCAGCGGTGCTGGGCAGGTCGCTGCAGCGGCTCAGGACCCGCAGATCGGACGATGCTGCGTACGTGGTGGGCACGCGGGATATGTCTGAAGCAAATTCACCTGCGGCACCAACGGCGATTATCGCGTAAAAGCAGACGCTTTGCCAGAATATATCCATCCACTCGCGACCGCCCCCGCGCATAGGCTACCGCCATTCAGCCGGGGCCATCCGCCGCTTGGTGCGACGCAGCACGCGCGATGCTACAATCGGGCCGACTCCGACTGACAGACTCTCCCATGGACATATCAACCGTTGCCGATCCGTTCACCCAACGCATCGCCGAGGCAATGATCGATGGTTTCAACCGGCACTACCGTCTGATTCGTCGCTATGGCCAGCAGGCCAAGCTGCTGTTCGAGGCTGCCGACTGGAAAGGCGTCCATGACGCCGTTCGCGAACGCATCCGTTCCTACGACGACCGGGTCAGCGAAACCGCCGAACTGTTGTGCGCCAATTTCGGCGCCGCCTCGCTCGACGATGCCAGCTGGCAGCAGCTCAAGCTGCTGTATATCGGGCAACTGATCAACCACAAGCAGCCCGAACTCGCCGAGACGTTTTTCAACTCGGTGTGTTCGAAGATTCTCCACCGGACCTATTTCAACAACGACTACATCTTCGCCCGTCCGGCCGTGTCGACCGAGTACATCCAGTCCTACCCGCCAACCTATCGGAGCTATTACCCGGAGCAGCGCGGACTGCGCAATACGATCCGGCAGATCGTCGTCGACTTCGACTGGCAACGTCCATTCGAGGACCTCGACCGCGACGTGGACTACGTCCTGCGTACCGCGCTGAAACGCCTCGGCACGTGGCCGCCAGCGGAAGCCAACGCGCAGATTCAGGTACTGCACTCGGCTTTCTACCGCAACAAGGGTGCCTACATCTTTGGCAAGGCGATCAACGGCCACGCCGAGGTTCCCTTCGCAGTCGCCGTCCTGCACACGCCGGAAGGCAAGCTGGTACTCGACACCATCCTGCTCGACCGCTGGCTGATCAGCGTCTTGTTCTCGCTGTCGCGAGCGTATTTCATGGTCGACATGGAAGTTCCGTCGGGCTACGTCGATTTTCTGCGCAGCATCATGCCGAACAAGCCACGTTCGGAGCTCTACACCATGCTGGGTCTCGGCAAGCAGGGCAAGACACTCTTCTTCCGGGATCTGAAGCAGCACCTGCGCCATTCCGAGGACCAGTTCATCATCGCTCCGGGCATTGCCGGCCTGGTCATGCTGGTGTTCACGCTGCCGTCGTATCCCTACGTCTTCAAACTCATCAAGGACGTCTTCGGTTCCTCGAAGGAAATGGATCGGGCGACCGTCAAGCGCAAATACCTCCTGGTGAAACAGGTGGATCGGGTCGGTCGCATGGCCGATACGCTCGAGTTTTCGCAGGTGGCATTGCCGAAGAAACGTTTCTCGGCCGAACTCCTCGAAGCCCTGCACAAGCTGGCGCCATCCCTGCTCGAGGAAGAAGGCGAAGACCTGGTGATCAAGCATCTCTACATCGAACGTCGCCTGACACCACTCAATATCTATCTCGACACGGCGACGCCGGAACAGATCGATCACGCCGTGCTCGAATACGGCAACGCGATCAAGGAACTGGCCATCGCCAATATCTTTCCTGGCGACATGCTCTGGAAAAACTTCGGCGTCACCCGCTACAACCGCGTCGTCTTCTACGACTACGACGAAATCGAATACATGACCGACATCCACTTCCGCGTCATTCCCGAAGCACCGTACCCGGAGATGGAGATGTCGGGTGAGCCCTGGTACTCGGTCGGGCGGCTCGACGTTTTCCCCGAGGAGTTCGCCAGCTTCCTGCTCGGCTCGCCCAAGGTACGCTCTGCATTCCTGAAATATCACCGGGCGCTGCTCGACGTGAAGTTCTGGCAGACCACGCAGGAACGAATCCGCGCCGGTCACGTCGAGGATTTCTTCCCCTACGCAGAAGAACTGCGCTTCTGCAACGCCTTTCGCAGCACCTGACCCCGAAACTCGGTCGCATGGGGAGATCAACCGCGATCCACGGCGGCGTCCGATCTCCGAAGGTTCGCCGATTCGCCGGTTCTTGATCGAGGTCAAGAAGCTGCGCGACAGGCAGTGTACGCTCGACTGATCGAGGCCAGCGGCTCCCGGGGGAAAGCTGATGAGTGCAACGGATTTGATCGAGTGGTCCGACGAGTTCAGCGTCGGCATCCAGGAAATCGACGAGCAGCACAAAGTGCTGGTGGGCCTGCTCAACCAGTTGCACAAGGCAATTCGCGAACATCACGGCAGGGCAACCTCACGCGAAATTCTCGGCCGTCTCGCGGAATATACGCGCACCCACTTCCTGCTCGAAGAGAGTCTGATGCGCCTGACCCACTACCCGGGCCTCGAAATTCACAAGCAGCAACACCAGGACCTCATGCACCAGGTCGAAGCCCTCCAGCACAAGGTCGACACGGAAAACGTGGCGATCAGCTTCGAGTTGCTGCACTTCCTGCGAAACTGGCTGGTCCAGCACATCAACGATAGCGACAAACGTTTTGGCGCGCACTTCCGCAAGGCGGGCCTGGCGCCCTACGCCAACTGGTCGAAGGACGTCGAAAAAACGATGAAGAAGAAAAAGTGGTGGTGGAAGTTCTGGTAGGGCGAACCTCTTCTCGGCACTCCGCGCGCCCGACTGCCTGGACGAAGGATCGCGGACACAGCTGCCCCCACCGGAGCATCGAACGGGGAATCGAACGGGGGATGGCCGGGTAGCCGCATCGCTTCGGCTATAATCGCATTTACTTCCTCGACCAGGGAATCGAACGTGGGCAATCGTCTCTCAAAAATCGTTACACGCACCGGCGACGCCGGCACCACCGGGCTGGGCGACGGTACCCGGGTAGCCAAGGACAGCCTGCGGATCGAAATGATTGGGCAGGTCGACGAACTCAACTCGACGATCGGTCTGTTGCTGACCGAGGAAATGCCCGAAGACATCCGGCACGCGATGATCGGCGTCCAGCATGACCTGTTCGACCTCGGGGGCGAACTCTGCATTCCGGGAATGGACGTGATCAGCGCGGCGCAAGTCGGACGGATCGAGGATTTGGTCGAGCGGTTCAACGCCGACCTCAGTCCACTCAAGGATTTCATTCTGCCCGGGGGCACCCGTGCTGCAGCCCTCGCCCATCTGGCACGTACCGTTTGTCGCCGTGCCGAGCGCTGCATGGTGCACCTGGCGAACAGCGAAGCGGTTTCCGACTTCGCACGCAAGTACCTGAATCGCCTTTCCGATCTCCTGTTTGTCCTGGGCCGTGCGTTGAACCAGGCGGGCGGAACGGGAGACGTGCTGTGGGTGCAGGGCAGGAATCGCGGCAGCGAGTGAGCCAGCACCGGCAGGCAGTCTGACGCCACCCAGAGCTTGAACCATTTGCGGAGTTTCCCCATGTCGATCGAGCTCACGGTCATCACCACGGCCCCCCGGACACGGCGTTTTCTGCTCAGCGACCCGGCCGCTGTCGCGCAAGTCTGCGAAAGCCTCAGGAACGGTGGCAGGCTCTTTTCCGGAAAGCCATTGATCATCGGATCGGCAGGCCGGACCGAAGTTTTCGCGGCGACGTCGATCGCCTGCCTGGAGCTGGCGACGGACATCGAACTCGACGGGTACCTGCCGAAGCCGACCAACCTGACACTGACGGCGCTGCCCCCCGGGCAGTGCACCGAACCTTTCGTGGGCAGGTTCGAAGGCGAGCGGTTTACCGTCCGCGTCGAATTTCGCTTCACCGGCGGCCACAAGCTTGTCACCCGTGTCGACGGCGTCCGCAAGCCGGTCCTTGCCGAACGCGTGATGAACCTGACCAGCCTCTTCGAACGTCCGCTGCTCGACTATCGGCTGACGCAGCGCGGTGTCGGCCTGATGAATCCGCATGCCGTGACGCAATTCGTGATCACGCCCGGCGTGCCCGACCTGCCGAAGGATGCCTGGCTAGCCGACGTCACCTGACGGCTGCCTGTGAAGCGGCCGAGGCGGTGGCGACATTCGGGATTCCGTCGTATCGCCACCCGCACTCCGCTCGCCACCCGCCTGTCTGCGTGCCGCGCCAACGCGGCGAAATCGCCAGCAGTTGGCGGGAGGGGCGATCATGTACTGTTACGATGACGCTCCGATGCTTGCGCTATACTCCGGCGCAGATGTCCTCGTTATGCCACAGGAAAACCAGGGAGCATGAGCGAACGCGAAATTGACCAGTTGCTGGTCGAACGCGCACAAGCCGGCGACAAACACGCATTCGAGCTGCTGGTAGAAAAATATCAGCGCAAAGTCGCGCGCCTCTTGTCGCGCCTCATCCGCGACCAGTCGGAGATCGAGGACGTCGCGCAGGAGGCGTTCATCAAGGCGTATCGGGCGCTGCCAGCGTTTCGTGGAGACAGCGCGTTCTACACCTGGCTGTACCGGATTGCGATCAATACCGCCAAGAACCATCTCGTGGCCCAGGGACGCCGAGCGCCAACCACAACCGAATTCGACGCCGAGGAAGCGGAAGGCTTCGAGGATGCGGGCCAGTTGCGCGACATCAACACGCCGGAAAGCCTGCTGCAGTCCAAGCAGACTGGCGATACGATCAACGCGGCAATGGAAGCCTTGCCAGAGGAACTGCGCAACGCCATCGTGCTGCGCGAAATCGAGGGCCTGAGCTACGAGGAAATCGCCGTGGCGATGAGCTGTCCGATTGGCACGGTACGTTCGCGCATCTTCCGCGCCCGCGAGGCCGTTGCCGAGAAGTTGCGGCCATTGCTCGACACCTCGGTCGACCGCAGGTGGTAGCCATGGGCGAACCGTCGTCGGTGCTGATCGACGGCGAGCTGGGAGAATCGATGAGCGAAGTCTGGGGAACGGTGACCGCGGTCGATGGCGAGCACGCGCACGTACACATCGACGAGAGCGGTTGTGGGCGCTGCCACGAGCCGGGAGGTTGTGGCGGTCACAACCTGGGCAAGTTGTTTTGCCCGGGTCCGCGTACCTTCCGGGTGCTGAATCCCGAACATTGCGGGGTCGGCAGGCGGGTGCGCGTGCGCATCGGCGACGGCGCCGTCGGTCGCAGCGCGTTGCATGCCTACGCCTTGCCCGTGCTGGCGCTTCTCGCCGGGGCGATGGCAGGATCGGCCTGGGGCAGCGAGGCGGGCGCGATCGGCGGCGCACTGGCCGGTTTGCTGCTCGGCTGGCTGGGCTTGTGGCGCGCGCAAAGGCGCAGACGGCACGACGCCCGTTGGCAGGCATCGATTCGGCCTTGATTCCGCGCCGCCGGCCCGCATATCTTGTGCCCATGTGATGACATGCTGGAGGGACCTGGTGCCATGAAGAAATTCCTGCTCGCTTTCTGTCTGACGCTGTTCTCGGTGCTGGTGCAGGCCGATACGCGTGGCTTGCCGGATTTCACCGAACTGGTGGAAAAACAGGGGCCGGCAGTGGTCAATATCAGCACCAGCCAGTCGGTGCGCGGCGGCGGGCGTGGCAGTCAGCCGTTTCCGTTCGATGAGAACGACCCGATGAACGAGTTCTTCCGTCGCTTCATGCCGCGCCAGCCGGGAGCTCCCGGACTTCCGGGCGCACCGCGTGATTTCGAGAGCCGGTCGCTCGGTTCCGGCTTCGTGATCAGTTCGGACGGCTATCTGCTCACCAACGCACACGTCGTCGATGCGGCCGACGAAATCGTCGTGCGCCTGACCGACAAGCGCGAGTTCAAGGCGCGGGTCATTGGCAGCGACAAGCGCACCGATGTGGCGTTGATCAAGATCGACGCCACCGGCCTGCCGACCGTCCGTCTCGGCGATCCCGGGATCCTCAAGGTCGGCGAATGGGTCATCGCGATTGGCTCGCCTTTCGGCTTCGAGAACAGCGTCACCGCCGGCATCGTCAGTGCCAAGGGGCGATCGCTGCCACAGGAGAACTACGTCCCCTTCATCCAGACCGATGCGGCGGTCAACCCCGGCAATTCGGGCGGTCCGTTGTTCAACATGAAAGGCGAGGTGGTGGGCATCAACTCGCAAATTTACAGCCGCTCGGGTGGCTTCATGGGGATATCTTTCGCCATTCCGATCGATGTCGCGATGGAGGTGCAGGCACAACTGCGTGCGAATGGCAGGGTCAGTCGTGGCCGTATCGGCGTCGTCATCCAGGAGGTGACGAAGGATCTGGCCGACTCCTTTGGCATGAGCAAGGTGCAGGGAGCCATAGTCAACTCGGTGGAAAAGGGGGGGCCAGCGGAGAAGGCGGGGATCGAACCGGGCGACGTGATTCTCAAGTTCGATGGCAGGACGATTGCCAATTCCAGCGATCTGCCCCGCATCGTCGGCGGCACCAAGCCGGGCAGTCGGGTGACGATCCAGGTATGGCGCAAGGGGGCGTCGCGCGACGTTCCGGTGGTGGTCGGGGAAATGGCCGAAGAGAGACCCGCAGCGCATGGAAGCAAGAGTGCCAGGCCGCCGGAGCGCACCCCCAACCGCCTCGGACTGGTGGTGTCCGAGCTGACCGCGGAGCAGAAGCGGGAACTCAAGGTGGGCGGCGGTCTGCTGATCGAGGACGTGCGCAACAACGCGGCGCGTGTCGACCTGCGGCCCGGCGACGTCATCCTGGCGCTGATCGCACGTGGCGAGAGCATCGAAATCAAGACCTTGGAGCAGTTCAATCGCTTGCTCGCGCAACTCGACAAGGCCGCCAACGTCACCCTGCTGGTGCGCCGCGGCGAGTTGCAGACCTTCGTCACCATCAAGGGTCTCGCCGACAAGTGACCCGATTGAGCCAGGCAACGAACCTGACGCTGATTTCGCGTCGCTACTGTCATCTGTGCGCGGAAATGGAAGCGGCACTGGCACCACTGCTGGCCGACTTCGGCGTTGCCCTCGATGTCCTCGACGTCGACGCAGACCCGGCGCTCGAGGCACTCTACGACGAACTGGTTCCGGTCCTCCTGCACGAGCGCAGAGAGCTTTGTCATTACTTCCTCGACGAAAGCAAAGTCCGTGATTATCTGAGCAAGATCGGCTAGAATCCCCGCTTTCCGCTGGTTCGACCAAGGGTGCACGCTGGCACCCTTTTTTCTTCCGGGACGGCTCGGTCGCGACAGAGCGCACACCATGTCCATGCAACGCATCCGCAATTTTTCCATCATCGCGCATATCGATCACGGCAAGTCGACGCTCGCCGATCGCATCATTCACCTTTGCGGTGGTCTTTCGGATCGCGAGATGGAGGCTCAGGTGCTGGACTCGATGGACATCGAGCGCGAGCGCGGGATCACCATCAAGGCGCAGACCGCTGCCCTGCAGTACCGGGCGCGTGACGGCGAGACGTACAACCTCAACCTGATCGACACCCCGGGCCACGTCGATTTCTCGTACGAGGTGTCGCGCTCGCTGTCCGCCTGCGAAGGAGCGCTGCTGGTGGTCGACGCCTCGCAGGGCGTCGAAGCGCAGACGGTTGCCAATTGTTATACGGCGATCGAGCTCGCGGTGGACGTCATACCGGTGCTGAACAAGATCGACCTGCCGTCGGCGATGCCCGACAACGCTCGCCAGGAGATCGAAGACGTGATCGGCATCGACGCCTCGCACGCCATACTCGCGTCGGCGAAGACCGGCCTTGGCGTCGAGGACATCCTGGAGGCGATCATCGAGCGGATTCCGCCGCCCATGGGCGACCCCGATGCACCGCTCAAGGCCTTGTTGGTGGACGCCTGGTTCGATAACTATGTCGGCGTGGTCATGCTCGTACGCGTCTTCGATGGCACGCTCCGGCCGAAAGACAGAATTCGCCTGATGGCGGCCGGTTCGACGCATCTCTGCGAGCAGATCGGCGTGTTCACGCCGAAGGCGTTGCAGCGCGATGCTCTGCGCGCCGGTGAGGTCGGTTACGTCGTCTCGGGAATCAAGGAACTGCAGGCGGCCAAGGTCGGCGACACTCTGACGCTGCAGGACCGGCCTGCGAGCGATCCCCTGCCCGGGTTCAAGGAAATCAAGTCACAGGTTTTCGCCGGACTGTACCCGGTCGAATCCAACCAGTACGACTCGCTGCGCGAGTCGCTCGAGAAGCTGAAGCTCAATGATGCTTCGCTGCGCTACGAACCCGAGGTCTCACAGGCACTCGGCTTCGGTTTCCGCTGTGGCTTTCTCGGACTGCTGCACATGGAGATCGTCCAGGAGCGCCTCGAACGCGAGTTCGATCAGGACCTGATTACCACGGCGCCGACCGTGGTTTACGAGGTTCTGTTGCGCGACGGCAGCCTGATCAGCGTGGAAAACCCGGCGAAGCTCCCCGAATTGTCGAAAATCGAGGAGATTCGCGAGCCGATCATCACCACCACGATTTTCGTTCCGCAGGAGTATCTGGGCAGCGTCATTACCTTGTGCAATCAGAAGCGCGGCAACCAGATCGACATGACTTATCATGGACGGCAAGTCCAGCTGGTCTATGAAATGCCGATGGCCGAAGTAGTGATGGATTTCTTCGACCGCCTGAAGTCGGTGTCGCGCGGTTACGCCTCGCTCGATTACGAGTTCAAGGAATATCGGGCCTCCGACGTCGTCAAGCTCGACGTCCTGATCAATGGTGAGCGCGTCGACGCGCTTTCGGTGATCCTGCACCGCGCGAACTCGGTCTACCGGGGCCGCGAACTGGCAGCCAAGATGCGCGAACTGATTCCCCGCCAGATGTACGATGTCGCCATCCAGGCGGCGATCGGCGCCAACATCATCGCCCGCGAGAACATCAAGGCGATGCGCAAGGATGTGCTGGCCAAGTGTTACGGTGGCGACATCACGCGCAAGAAGAAACTGCTCGAAAAACAGAAGGCTGGGAAGAAGCGCATGAAGCAGGTCGGCTCCGTCGAGATTCCGCAGGAGGCTTTCCTTGCCGTCTTGCGCGTCGGCAAGTAAAGGAGTGAGCGAGTGAATTTTGCCTTGATCCTGTTGATCCTGCTGCTGCTCAGCGGCGCCATCTGGGTAGCCGACGCGTTTTTCCTGCGCAAGCGGCGGCCCGCGGATGCCAGGGATCCCTGGTGGGTGGAGTACGGAGCGAGCTTCTTCCCGGTCATTCTGGTTGTCTTCCTGCTCCGCTCGTTCCTCGTCGAGCCGTTCAAGATCCCCTCGGGCTCGATGATCCCGACGCTGCAGGTGGGCGACTTCATTCTCGTCAACAAATACGCCTATGGCATTCGCCTGCCGGTGCTCAACCGGAAAATCATCGACATCGGCAGTCCGCAACGCGGCGACGTGATGGTTTTCCGCTACCCGGAGGATCCTTCGCTCGACTACATCAAGCGGGTGGTCGGGCTTCCCGGCGACACGATCGTATACCAGAACAAGAAGCTGACGATCAACGGCCAGACGGTACCGAGCGAGAGGATCGACGATTACCAACACCCGGAACGTCTGTACTATTCGCAGCAGTTCATCGAGAAGATCGGAGAAACGGAACACCGCGCGCTCAATGACGTGGATGCGCCGCCCTACATCCCCGGCCCGGTACAGTTCCCCAATCGCCAGGATTGTTCCTACAATGCGCTGGGCGTGATCTGTACCGTCCCGCCGGGGCACTACTTCGTGATGGGCGACAACCGCGACAACAGCAGGGATAGCCGCTACTGGGGCTTCGTTCCGGAAGAAAACATCGTCGGGAAAGCATTCTTCATCTGGTTGAACTTCGGCGATCTGAAACGGATTGGCTCGTTCAGGTAGGGAGCGAAGACAATGAATCGTCAGCGTGGCGTAGCCCTTTCCGGCTTGATCGTATGGGGCACGGTGATCGCGGTGGCAGCAATTTTCGCGATCCGGGTGTTGCCCGAGTTCATGGATTATTACAAGATCAGGCAAGCGATCAAGGCCGTGGCCGCTGATGCCAACGGCAAGACGGTTCCCGAATTGCGGCAGGCTTTCGCCAAGTATGCCGAAGTCGAGCACATCAAGACGCTCACGCCGGCAGACCTGGACATCTTCAAGGAGGAGAACCAGGTGGTGATCGCCTTCGCCTACGAAAAGCGCATCCCGCTGGTCGCCAATATCAGCCTGCTGATCGATTTTCATGGCTCGTCGTCGGGGCGCAATTACGCACGATGACCCCATGACCGTTTCCCGCCTGGAACAGTCGCTAGCCTATACGTTCAACGACCGCACGCTTCTGCAGCTGGCGCTGACCCACCGCAGCTACAGCGCCTTGCACAACGAGCGGCTCGAGTTTCTCGGCGATGCGATTCTCAATGCCATCATGGCGCGCCGCCTGTACGAGCGTTTTCCCCGTCTCGCCGAGGGCGAACTATCAAGGCTGCGCGCCAGTCTGGTGCGGCAGGACAGCCTGCATCAGCTCGCCGTCGCGCTCTCGCTGGGCGACTTCCTTCGTCTCGGCGAGGGTGAACAGAAGAGTGGCGGACACCAACGTCCGTCGATCCTTGCCGATGCCCTCGAAGCACTGTTCGGCGCGCTCTGGCTCGACGCCGGCTTCGACGCTGCCGGCGAGGTGATCAGCCGCGTCTACGAAAACAAATTGAATCAGCTGACTTCCGGACAAGGAGTCAAGGACGCCAAGACACGTCTGCAGGAGCACCTCCAGGGCGCACGCATCGCCCTGCCGCAGTACCTGCTGGCCAGCACCGAGGGCGAGGCGCACGCGCAGCAGTTTACGGTAGCCTGCGTGATCGATTCACTGCAGATTCGCACCGAGGGCCGCGGCGGCAGTCGCCGGGCAGCCGAACAGGTGGCCGCCGAACGCGCGCTCAAGGCCCTGGACCGGTGATGAGCGCAATCCGCTCGGGTCAGATCGCCATCGTCGGCCGCCCCAACGTCGGCAAGTCGACGCTGCTCAACGCGCTGGTTGGCGAGAAGGTGAGCATCGTTTCGCAACGGGCACAGACGACTCGCCACCGCATCATGGGCATCCTCACCGGACCAGACGCGCAGTACGTTTTCGTCGATACGCCGGGTTTCCAGACCCGATTCGGCAATGCCTTGAACCGGACGATGAATCGCGGCGTCCGCCAGGCGCTGAGCGAAGTCGACGTGGTGCTATTGGTGGTCGAGGCCGGGCGTCTCGATGACCGCGACCGGGCGGTACGGCGGCTGGTGCCACGAGACCGGCCGCTGATCATCGTGGTAAACAAGATCGACCGCTTGTCCGACAAGGCCCGCCTGCTTCCCTACCTCGCCCGACTCGCCGGTGAAGGAGAGTTCGCCGCGATCGTCCCGGTCAGCGCGTTGCGTGACGAGCAGCTTGCTCCCCTGCTCGCCGAAACGCGCAAGCATCTGCCGAACACCGGGCTGCTGTACGCGGAGGACGAGATCACCGACCGCAGCGAGCGATTCCTGGCCGCCGAGTACATCCGCGAAAAGCTGTTTCGCCTGATCGGCGACGAACTGCCCTACACGACGACCGTCGACATCGAAAAGTTCGTAGTCGATGGCGCTTTGCGACGGATCAGCGCGGCCATTCTCGTCGATCGTCCGGGCCACAAGGCAATCATCATCGGCAGTGGTGGCGAAGTCGTCAAGCGGATTGCCTCGGAAGCGCGTCAGGACATGGAACGGATGTTCGCAGGCCAGGTCTTTCTCGAGGTGTTCGTCAAGGTCAAGTCGGGTTGGGCTGACGATGAGCGGATGCTCAAGACGCTCGGCTACGAATAGGGCACGGGCCCTGCGATGGCTGATCAACGGGTCAGAGAGTGAACCAGCAGCACAAGGTCGACGGTCAGCCTGCGTTCGTCCTGCATGCTTACCCATACAGCGAAACCAGCCTGATCGTCGATGTCTTCTCTCGCGACCATGGTCGTGTCGCGCTGCTGGCACGTGGCGCGCGGCGGCCGCGCTCGCTGCTGCGCGGCGTACTGCTGGCTTTTCAACCGCTCGAGATAGGCTGGGCCGGGCGCGGTGAAGTGCAAACGCTGATCAAGGCCGAGTGGCAGGGCGGGCAGCCGTTGCTGACGGGCAAAGCGCTGTTTTGCGGCTATTATCTGAACGAGTTGCTGATGCACCTGCTGCCACGCGAGGACGCGCACGCCGGCCTGTTCGCAGTCTATGCCGAGACCTTGCGGCGTTTCGCCGAGGGCGCACAGGAATCGGACCTGCGCCGCTTCGAAGGCACCTTGCTGCGCGAGCTCGGTTACGGTCTGACACTCGAAACCGACGCCGCCGGCCTCGCGGTCGACATGGATGCGCATTACGCCTACGAGATCGAGCGCGGCCCGGTACGGCTGCCCGGGCCTGGCAGCTCGGCGCTGGCGGTCAGCGGTCGCACGTTGCTCGACCTGGCGCGCGCCGATTTCTCGGATCCACGCTCGCTGGTCGAGGCCAAGCAGTTGATGCGCACGCTGATCGGTCATTACACGAGCGGCAGGAGCCTGGTCAGTCGCAGGATTTTCAGGGAGCTACAGGAACTATGATCGAACTGGGCGTCAATATTGATCACGTGGCGACGATTCGTCAGGCGCGCTGCACCTACGAGCCGGATCCGGTCTGGGCAGCGGTCGAGGCGCATCTCGGCGGTGCCGACGGCATCACCATCCACCTGCGCGAGGACCGGCGGCACATCCAGGATGCCGACGTCGAAAAGCTGCGCG
>WBZT01001657.1_pt1 | contig 16132 bp, 13 predicted proteins | sample 5204241 | NCBI WGS metagenome assembly WBZT01 (sample SAMN12344358, study PRJNA552823) | activated sludge metagenome | biome: Activated sludge suspended growth; feature: Nitrification reactor; material: Wastewater; isolation source: activated sludge from nitrification reactor of wastewater... | reverse complement strand
GCGTGGTTCGCGCTTCTATTCGCTGTCGTGCGAGACGTACAGCGGAACCTCGCAGTACCTCATCCCCGCTTGGTTCAAGGGCGAGGAGTTTCTATTCGCTGTCGTGCGAGACGTACAGCGGAACCGGGGGGTAACGGGTGTCGACAACGTCTGCATGGTTTCTATTCGCTGTCGTGCGAGACGTACAGCGGAACCTCGTCCGGGCTGCCGCGGCGATCCGCGGTTCGTTTCTATTCGCTGTCGTGCGAGACGTACAGCGGAACTCCGGTGGCGATCACGATCGACGGTCAGACGACCGCCGTGTTTCTATTCGCTGTCGTGCGAGACGTACAGCGGAACGTCCCCAGCCCCGCCGCCTTCGCTCGGGCCGGCCGACTCCGTTTCTATTCGCTGTCGTGCGAGACGTACAGCGGAACTCTCCCCATTCCGCTCAACCAGGCAATCGGGCCGGTTTCTATTCGCTGTCGTGCGAGACGTACAGCGGAACCGCCTGAGATGACCGACGAGTGACCCCATTGTCGTTTCTATTCGCTGTCGTGCGAGACGTACAGCGGAACACGGCCGCACAGATCGCCGACCAAGAGCGTAGTTTCTATTCGCTGTCGTGCGAGACGTACAGCGGAACGAGACGATCGAGGTCCCCATCACCACGGCTCACGGCGTTTCTATTCGCTGTCGTGCGAGACGTACAGCGGAACGCCGTCGCAGAGCGTCTGCGGTCCATCCCCCAGGCAGCGTTTCTATTCGCTGTCGTGCGAGACGTACAGCGGAACAAGACCGGCAAGCCGCTGCTCGACAAGGACGGCAAGTTTCTATTCGCTGTCGTGCGAGACGTACAGCGGAACACCATCGCCATCCACCTCGGTGGCAGGGTCGTGTTTCTATTCGCTGTCGTGCGAGACGTACAGCGGAACGTGCCGGGCTCGTACTCGGCATCTTTAGGTGGCTGTGGTTTCTATTCGCTGTCGTGCGAGACGTACAGCGGAACGAGCCGGACCCGGATTCGCAGTCCTATGAGCGGGCTGGTTTCTATTCGCTGTCGTGCGAGACGTACAGCGGAACCGTCAGCCAGCCACCCAAGCGCGACCGGATCACTCTGTTTCTATTCGCTGTCGTGCGAGACGTACAGCGGAACGGGCCGCGTACGAAGAAGGGGAGACCGCCGTATTGAGACGTTTCTATTCGCTGTCGTGCGAGACGTACAGCGGAACATCTCCTGGCACACCGTGACGACCCCATCAGGGTCGTTTCTATTCGCTGTCGTGCGAGACGTACAGCGGAACTGGACGAGCAAGAGCGTCATCGGGCACAAGGAGTGGACCAGCCAGGTTTCTATTCGCTGTCGTGCGAGACGTACAGCGGAACTTGGATCCCCGGCCGGCCTCGGCTGCCGCGATGAGTTTCTATTCGCTGTCGTGCGAGACGTACAGCGGAACCTGTCGGTGACGGGGACGAAGGGCATCGGTCCTCCTACAGGTTTCTATTCGCTGTCGTGCGAGACGTACAGCGGAACGCACCGATGCGCGGCGACACGTCGATGGCTGCGAGGGCGACGACTGCAAGTTTCTATTCGCTGTCGTGCGAGACGTACAGCGGAACACCCGCGCGGCTGGTCCACAGCCGATCCGGTTGGCGACGTTTCTATTCGCTGTCGTGCGAGACGTACAGCGGAACGCCGCAGTCGCCGGCCACGGCCGCGACCGGCACCACGGCGCGTTTCTATTCGCTGTCGTGCGAGACGTACAGCGGAACTTCAGGCGGGTGATGGGGAAGTGACACTCGCTGAGTTTCTATTCGCTGTCGTGCGAGACGTACAGCGGAACGCTTTAGTTAAAGATAACATCTACTTCGTAGAAGTTTCTATTCGCTGTCGTGCGAGACGTACAGCGGAACTCGACACGGCCAACGCCAAGTCGACCACGGAGACCCAGACGTTTCTATTCGCTGTCGTGCGAGACGTACAGCGGAACGAAAGGGCGTGAACCCGCCAGGAGCCACGCGGCCTGGTTTCTATTCGCTGTCGTGCGAGACGTACAGCGGAACCTGCCGTCGAATTGGGTCAAGGTTGTTGCTACCGGTTTCTATTCGCTGTCGTGCGAGACGTACAGCGGAACCCTACCCCCTCGGACGCCCCTGCTGACCTGCGGAAACGATGTCCGTTTGCACACCCGACGTCGGCGAGCCGCGAAAGGTCCCGGTTCTACCGGCGGGTAACCGCATTTCCGCAGGTCAGGGGCGTGCACACCCGACGGGGTTACCGGCGAGTTTCCGACCCACCCCCTGCAGACCACGCCGGGCCGCCAACGGCGAGGCGTGTCGCGCACCCCGGCTCCCCGCCTCGACCTCGACACAGCCCGTCACACCTCCTCACACGACGATCCAGCAGTGCCGGGCATCGGGCTTGCTGGCCTGACCGGCATACCCCATGGTCCCCCAGCAATCTGCGCACTGGTGGAAGACGTAGAACGAGTCCTCGTCCAGGTCGAGCACCCCGGCCACTCGCTCGCGCAGCTCCGCGAGGTCGTCGGCGTCGATGGAGAGCACGAACACCGACTTCTGCACCCGGTCGCCGTGCATCTGCAGCATCGCCGCGACCCGGGATCGGCGAGAGTCCTCGGAGACGTCATAGGCCGCGACGACCATCATCGCCAGGACAATCCAGTCCAGGTGTCGATCGACCCGCAGATCGCGGCCTGCAGTCGCTGCGCCTGCCGATAGACGTGCCGGCGCAACGACCCGGCGAAGTCGGGCAGCGCCCCGCGGGTGTGGCGCAGCATACGGAGCTCGTATGCCGTGAGCAGCGCCTCCTTGCCCGCCTGGGTGAGCAGCACACCCGCCCGGTCGGGGTCGCTGCGGCCGTGCTCAGGCAGCAGGCGCCGCTGCCGCTCCGCCTCGACGACCACCTGGTCGACCACGAGCGGGCGGAACTCCTCGACGAGGTCGAGCGCGAGGCTGGGCCGGCCCTCGTCGTCGGCGTGCAGCACCCCCAGCACCGGCTCGAGTCCCGCGGCCACCAGGGCGGTCACGCATTCGCCGAGCAGCACCGTGTAGAGGAAGGACAACGCCGAGTTGGCCAGGTCCAGCGGCGGTTGGCGAGTCCGGTGGGTGAAGGCGAGCCCCTCGGGCAGCAGGGCACCGAGCGCCGGGAAGTATGCCGCCGCGGCCGCGCCCTCGACCCCCATCGCCTCGCTCGCGGTCCCGCAGTCGGGCAGCAGGAGCAGGCAGCGCTCCATCGCCGCCACCGCGTCGCGGACCGGCTCGGCGTGCTCGCGACGCCCGAAGTGTTGCAGCAGGACGATCTGCTTGCGCACCTTCGCCTCGACGATGGCCCGGGACAGCGTGAGCGCACCCGGGGTCCCGCGCGATGCGACCTGGGCGCGCAACCGTTCGGCCCGACGCATCGCCCCCGCCGGCAGCAGGCTGCCCTGATAGCTGCCTCTCCGGCTGGCGAAGACCACGTCGACGTCGCCGGCCATCGCCCACGAGCGTGCGCCGGCCGAGAGCCCGACCGAGCCGAAGCACACGAGCCGCCCGACGTGCCCCTGCGGCACGTCGAGCAACACCGCGTCGGCGGAGTCCTCGACGACCAGCCGCCCGGCGGCGACCCGGATCCGCGAACCCTGCGCCGCGGCATACACGGTCTTGCGACCGGGCTCTTCGACCCGCGCGTCGGTGAGCACCGGCGGGTAGCGCGGCCCGAAGTCCTCGCCGAGGAAGGTGAACCCCTCGGCGAACGCCATCACCTGCGTGTCCTCGGCTCCCAACTGCATGCCCAGCTCCTTCGCTGCCGCGGCGACGCAACGTGCGGCCTCCCACGCCTCGTCCCGGCTCGACACCGCCACCACCATGTCGTCGGCATAGCGCACGAGACTGAAACCCTCGTCCTGCACGCGCGCATCCAGCAGCGAGAGAACGAGATTCGTGAGCAGGGGCGACAGGGCGCAGCCTTGAGGGAGCCCGCGGACGCGCCGATGGTGGCCCTTGTCGTCGCGAAAGCCGCGCGCGAGTAGGAGATCCACGACGCGCAGGAGGTCGGCGTCGTCGACGGCGGCTCCGAGCATGCGCCGCGCCAGCGCGACCGGCACGCTGGGGAAGCAGTCGTCGATGTCGGTGCGCAGCACCCAGCCGAGCCCCTCCTCGCGCAGCCGCGCGACCGCCTGCACGGCGTCGGCGACGCCGATGCCCGGCCGATAGGCATAGCTCGCGGCTCCCAGCAGCGGGTCGACCAGCGGCGTGACCGCGTCGAGGATCGCCCGCTCGACCACCCGGTCGCGGACTGCGGGGACATGGAGGACGCGACGGCCCGGTTCGTCGAGGGTCACCTCGGTGAGCGGTCTCGGGTCATAGGCACCCCACGCGAGGTCCGCGACGAGTCGGGCGAGTTCCTCGTCGAGGTGCTCCTCGAAGCGGCGGATGCCGGGCGACGGCATACCCTCGGCGGATTCCGCTGCGGCAGCGCAGACTTCGCCCCAGGCGCGGCGCAGCGCCGGCTCGGTGAAGGCGAGGTCAGCCAGCGTCGGCACGGCGACTCCGCAGCGCCGTCACCCGGGTGACGCCCAGGCCTTTGAGGGTCATCGCCCCGATCCCCGTGTATGCCGTCGTGCGGACGAGCGCCGCGGCCGCCCGGTCGGCGGGGTCATGCCGGACGACGATGGTGCCGGTGATGCCGCTCACGTGGAGGTCGCGGGGATCGCCGTCGGCGCCGCGGATGGTGACCGGGAGCAGCTCGCTGCGCAGGTCGAGGTCGCTCACCCACAGCGAGCGCCCGTCGCCCTCGGGCATCGGTGTGTCGCTCCACTGCGTCCACGCGGCGCGGGCCGACCGCAGCAATCCTTCGACGGTCGGCAGCGGTGAGGAACGGTTGCCGGAGCGGAAGGTCGTGGGCGTCGCGAGCTCGAGGCGCCATTCGGTGCCATCCGTCGGGGCAGCCAGGGTGTGCCAGGCCGCGGTGTGCAGCGGGCACGGGGTGCCGAGGGGGCGCCATTGATTGCCGAGACGGATCTGGGGCAGGGCGCCGTCCGCCGTCCGCCGGGTGGCGGTGGCCAATCGCTCGGCGGCCTGGTCGGTGAGCGTGACGACCTCGACCCCGGCGATGCCGCGCGTGTCCCGGGTGGGCGGCGACACGGCATACGGCTTGTCGTTGCAGCGGTGCTCGGCCAGCGTGCGGTCGAACCAGCCGGAGATCGCGGCGTGCACATGCTCGAGCCGCACCCGCGTCGGGTCGAGCCCGGGGATCGGCACGAACCACCTAGTCGGCATCCTCGTCCTCCGCGAATCGTCCCAGCCCACGGCAACCGACGATCCGGCCGTCGTCGTCACGCACCTCGTCGAAGGGGAAGTAGAGATCCGCCCGGCGCACCTGCGCGGCCAGCACCCGCGAGACCAGGTATGCCGTGCCGGCGGCGGGCTCGGGCAGGTCGATCACCTCCGGCGCGTAGGACACCTCGGTGACCGGAATGTCACCCTGGTCGGTGGCCACGGCGTTTGCGGTGCGATGGCGCTCGGCGAGCCGGGCGAAGACACCCGAGGCCGGCCAGGACGCGAGAGGCGCGTCACCGGCATACACCGTGACGGGATGGGTGGACAGGTTGATCAACCGCATGTCAAACACCCCCAGTCAGTCCCAGACTCACGCGTAGATCCTCGGCAGTCGGCTGCGAGGGGTGAACTCTGGCCGCGATGTTGGTCTGGGTTTCAAGGTCGAAGTAGAGCGGGACCAGACGTCGCCAGGGATTCGCGCAGCATGGTTGGGCGCACCGATAGACCGGCTCTCCTTTGCGGTTGTTGTAGAGCGGAGTCAATAGCTCGACCGGCAGCTCGTCACGGACGAGGTGCCAGCCCAAGGCAAGACCGACGGTCTTCGGCACCTGGGCCGTGAAGACGACGATCGCCGCGGGGTGTGCGTGAAGAGCGGCGCGGAGCGCTTTGACACAGGCCACGGTCGCCAGCCACGGATGCGAGGTCGGCTCACCTTGCAGCGGGGCGTCGGCCATCGTCACGCCCATACAGGGGGTGTCGAAGGTGATCCCGGTCGTGTTGGGCAGAGCGCCGTCGCCGCCTTCCACGGTGTTCGATGCGAAGACTCCGACGCCATACCAGGGCGCGTCTCGCCACGGCTCCGGGCGACAGTATGGCGGCGACGCGGCGATGATCGCGCCGTTGAGCTTCCCGAGCTTGATGTTGGGCGTGAGGTTGGCGGTCACGAGGACGACGTCAGCGTCGGCCCGGTCTGGCTCCGGAGGCGGCGTGATCAACGTAATCGGTGCAAACTGACCGAGGTCCCCGGGAGAGGCGATGAGATGCCACCCGAGGGACGGCTCTTGGATTCCCTGTGGCGTGTCGTCGGTGCGCATCTCGTCGAGTTGCTGAGTCTCCCAGCGCCCGTACATCCGGTGGCCGACGGCCATCGCCGCCATCCACTGCATGTCCACCGCCATGCGGATCCCGGTCTGGGCGTCGTCGGTGTTGACCGCGATTTCAAGGGCCTGAGAGATGTCCTTGACGTCATCGACGAGGTCGATTACTCCCCGATCGGGTCTGTTGCTCACCTCCCGGGTTATGGCTCGAAGGTCCTGATACCCCAGCCTCTCTGCCAGTGTTCGCAGCTCTTGGGTGTGCCAGTTGGCCATCCCCGGGAACTGGTATCGGATGAAGTAGACCGTTCCGGAACTCTTGCGTAGAAAATCCAGCTTGCGATTGGCGAGAAGGGCGGTGACCGTGGCCACAAGAATGGCGACCAAGGTCGCGACCACCCGAGCCACCGGTAGCGGACCGTCGACTGCCGAGACTAGATCGGTGGCCAGGACACCGGCCGCCGCTGACGCCGCGATGATCGACATCTGGCGGGTCACCTGCCAGATGTGACGCTCACGATGGAGGTCGACGTTCGCGTAGCTCCGAGGAGGCGGTGTCACGTCGCCGCCGCCGGTGGAGCGGGCACGTGGCCGGGGGCCAGCTGCACGAAGGTCGCCGGAGCCAGGGCCCCGCCCCGCGAATCCTCCAGCTGGACGTAGGCCGTGCGGATGACCGCGTGCTGCGAGCCATCGGTCACGCCGGCGATCTCGCGCACCGAGACCTGACCTGCGGAAGCCGGCCAGATCTCCGTGCGCAACAGATCGATGACGGTCTCGACGGCCGCTGAGTCCGCGGGGCGGCTCTCGGAGAGTAAGGCCCCGGCCAGACCGCCTGGCAGGTCGGAGTCGACCCGCAGCCGCATCCAACGACCGGTCGTCCACCCCCACAGGTGAGTCGCCCCGGCCGGAGGCTTCGGGGGAAGGGAGGTCGCGCGGTGGACACCGGCCCCCTCCGTGTCGGACCAGATCCACTCGTCCATACCGAGCGCATCCAGGTCGGACCACACATCGAGGCTGAGAGTGGTGATCCACCCCGATCGTCCGCTCATGGTTGCTCCATTCCCGCCGCGTCATCTGTCACTCGGCGACTCGCAGGCGAGGGTGCCGCGTTCGCCGCGAGCCCGGCCAGGAGATCCTCGAGCTTCACGGGTTCCAGCTCGGCCACGATGGCGGGGCTTTCCAGACGGAGCGTCCCGTAGCCCCGGGATCCGTTGCCGCCGAGGCCCACGAGACCGTCGTGGAGGTCTCGCACGACGTGGCGGATCAGCGTGTCGACGGCGCCCGGGAGCGATTCCCGGGGCGGGCGGATCCGCAGTGTGAGCTTCTGCCGGGTGGGCATGGACTCGATCTGATACAGGGCACCTTCCCGGGCCCCGCCGGTGAACCGGTCGATGGCGACGTGCGTCCGGATCAAGGCTGCGCTGGTCTCGGCTTGCGAGTCGCCGAACCACAACAGACCCCGCCCGTGTTCCAGATCTCCGAAGAGATGTCCCGTGATCTGCGACGTTGTGCGCTCGTCGGCCCCGGCGACACAGAGGATCGCCTCGACGCGGTGACGGAATACGCCCTTCCACGACGATCCGGGCACAAACATCGTGCCCGCCGAGGACACGGCCTTGGCGACGCCTCCCGACCCAGGTGCGCCCTCAAAGAGCCCGTCGCCCACGTGGACCGGCTCGCACACCTCCCAGACGAATTCGGTCGCAGCGGCCAAGGACGCTTCGCCGTCCCATCCCAGTCGGGTCTCCACGGTCGCCCAGGCCGGCGCCGCGGCGCCGCTGCCGAGCCACGCGTGGCGCTCGGTCAACCACCAGCCGAGCTCGAGATCCTTGGTGAGGTCCAGGGCCATTGCCTCGACCAGAGTGACCGCCGCGGTCCCCAACCCGCTGCTGCGGGCCCGCCCGACGAAGGGGCGCCACTGCGCGAGTGTGTCGAGCAGGTCGTCGCGAATCGGACCGTCGTGCCCGCCGAGGACGACGATCCCGACGGGAGCGGCCCACTGCTCGTCCCGGAAGGTGTTGCCGGTCGCCGCGCCTCGCCGACCGTCGATCGCCGTGGACCCACGCTGCGAGACCGCTGAGGCGTCCGATCCGACGCATCCCCAGAGCGCCAGCTTGCTGGCCCGCGGTGGGGTCGCCTCCTTGGGCTTCTCCTCGCGCCCGCCGGGTCGTGGCCCGAGCCAATACTCGGCATCGTTGCCCAGGTGAGCGGCCAAGGCGCCCGCCAGCGACGTCATCGGCAGGTATGCCGTCTGGCCGCCACCGGGGACCTCCCGCCGCGGGTCGACGAGTACCGGCTGGGGGACCTGTGACCACGGGTCGGCAACACCGCCGACGCCCCAGCGGTCGGTGAGCGTGAGATGGATCCGCAGCAGCGTTCGCTGAGTCACTGGCCTCCTCCTCGGAGTCGAGCGCCGAGCGCAGCGATGAGCGCGCGCGTGTCCGCCGCCAGGGCCTTGCTGATCTCCCTCTGTGTGTCCGGTCCCAAATCGCGGCACCACGGCAGGAGCATCACCCGCTCGATGTGTCCTGGGACCCCTGGCCCCATCCCCGTTTCGCGCAACCGCTGCGTATGCCGCGCAGCGTCGAGCAGTCCCCGTCGCGCGCCGGGTTCCAAGGAGTCCACGAGAGAGGCGGTCCGTGCCGCGGCCGGGTCGACAGTCGGCGGCGCAGGTTGCGCGGCAGGAGGGCGCCGGACGACTACCCGACGGTCGTCCGCGAGCGCCTCGATGGACACCTCACCGAACCCCTCCCTACGCCGGAGGCCGATGCCCTCGAGCAGCGTCTCCCGGGCGAGCGTGTCCATCTCGGCGAGCAACGCGGTCGAGCCGGCCTCGACGACCCGCTCCTCGGGTTTGGGCAGGCCGGCGACAGTGTTCCATCCGCCGCGGACGCCCTCACGAGTCCAGCAGCGGGTGACCGTCACGCTCCCGCCCGCTCGACGGGCCGCGTCGGTGATTGCCGCGCTAAGGCTCACGCTGGGCAGGCCGGCTGCGTCGACGAGGATCGCCGGCGACCGCAGCACGAGCACCGAAGCGGCCTGAGTGGGGGGAGCCGCTGGCGGCGACGCCGCCAGGGCGGCGGCCCACCGGCACCGGCCCATCGTGCTCTGCTGCCCGCCGACGAAGATCTCCTTCGGCTGCAACAACCACTGAACGGCGGGATCGTTCGGGTCCGCACCGGTCCTGAGGCGCAGCTGTCCGGCATACCGCACGGATCGCGCGGTGGCGCGCCGGGAGAACAGCTGGCCGGTCTTGGCGACGCCCCCCTCGAGGGCGGTGCGAGTGCTCACCTCGGAGGGAACCCGGTTCTCGTCCCAGCCCCGCCCGCCTTCCAGCGGGCCGCCGCAGCCGGGGCAGTCGCCCAGGTCCTCGACCGCGCGCTCGAGCCACCACTGAGAGCCGTCGGGGCAGTCGTCGGCCGGGTACTTGCATGTGGCCCACGACATGGGGATGAGGTCGATGCTGACGGGCGTGGGTGACTCCCACGAGGGGACACCGACACCGACGTTCATCAGGTCGTGGAAGAGGCTGTCGAATGACGACTGCCCATCTGGTCCCCGGTAGCGGGCGGAGGGGCTTTTCCACCACGCGGTGCCAAGCGCGCCGCGCACCACGCTGCCGGGCAGGACGCGGTGCACGGTGCGGCTGTTGCCGACTGGCCCGCCGCTGCCGGCGGAGACTCGCGCCAGGGGTTCGAGGGTGTAGTCGAGACGGAGGCTCATGAGGCGCTCCGGCAGGACAGCAGGGCGGTCGTGTCCGCGGCGGTCCAGTCGCCTTGGTCGTCGACGATGGTCACCCAGCCCTCGCCGCGTCGACGGGCCCCGCCAAGCGAAACCACGCTGCGCGCGGCCGCTCGCAGGATCGTCGTATGCCGGCTGGTCACCTCCGTTGTCAGCTCGCGTAGCTGACCGACGGTGAAGTGCGCGCCCTCGGCCCACACGTGCTCACCCAGGGCGAGGAACCCGCGCATGGCCAACCCCGCGTCGTCGACCCTGATGCGCGCGACCCGGCCGATCAGGGGACGCTCTGGCGTCTCCGCTGAGCGGATCGGGTCGATCTGTCCGTCGGACCACCACCACGCTCCCGCCCGGCCTGGGGCGCCGAAGATGTCGGCGACGAGCGCGGGGTCGACACCGAGGACTTCGACCGCCTCGGCGCGCATGAGGCCCTTGAGGCTCGTTGCGGGCAGCAGGTTGTCGCGATCGACGGTTCGGTCCATCCCTTCCTCCGCCTCGCCGGTCCCCACGTGGAATGGTCCGTGGAAGGCGATGGAGAAGGTGATCATGCGGTCGCTCCCGACGTGCGCTCTTCTGGGTCGTCCTTCGGCAGGCCCGGCCACCAGCGGCTCCGGGACACGTCTGCCGCGGCATCCCTCGCGGAGAGTCTCGTGGTTCGTTTGGTCCTGTCCGACCAGGATGCGAGTGCGCTCTCCACGAGGTGGGGATCGCGGCGGCCGTCGACCAAGGGGACGTTGCGGACCAGCAAGGAGACCTGTTGACGGGCCGACGCGCCCAGGCGGAAGAGGCCCGGCGCCTGCTTGGGATCCTGCAGTTGTCGGGCCGCGTCGCGCGCGGCGATCACGTGGATATCCGTCCGACTGTCGCCAGCGGTGAGGTCGACCCAGCCGATCGCGCTGGCCCGACCTCGCGAGAAGCGCTTCGCGGCCTTCATGGCCCGGTGGCCGAGCTCCTGCGAGTCGGCAAAGGGGTGGCTGGCGTGCGCGAAGACGATCCCCACGCCCAACGAGACGCCGGCGATGTCGTCGAGGAGTCCTTGGTCGACGCCGTCCGCCCGCACGAGGTCGCGGAGCAGCATGTTGCGGAAGCGCGTCTCGAACTCCTCGGCCAGGGTGGCGGCGAAGGTCCACGCCCGCGGGGCGGGCACGCTGACGAGCACGTCGTCCCCGCCGACGTAGTGCGGGATCGCCACTTTGACGCCCGTGCCAGGGTCGGAGCACGCCTGCGCGGCGATCTCGACGGCTTCGTGCACCGCCTGGTTGAGCGTGCGCACGGCGGCTTCCCGGAGGCCGTCTTGGGGCGGTTCTGCCCTGGCTAGGCGGGAGAACAGCGACCCGATCCGATTGCCGTCAGCGACGATGGTGGCCAGATGATTGCGCGAGTCGCGCCGGCCCAATGCCTCGGTGGTGACCTTCGGGGAAGGGCGCTCGATCGTGCCAGGCTCTTCGGGGCCGGGACCCGTCAGGCCCCCGGTGCGAGCCAAGGCGTCGAAGTCGTCCGGCCAGTCTCCCGGGATGGCATCCCAGGTGCGGTCCGGGGTCGACTCGGCCCGCCTGGCGCGGCAGTCGACGCCCTCGGGTCCATCGGCGTGCGGGTGGACAGCGTCGCCGACGGCGACCTCCGCACGACAGGAGTCGCACGAGTGGGCAAAGCCGAGCTCTTGCACCGGGGCCAGCACGGAGAATCGGCGGACCTCCTCGGCACCGCGCTCGGCTGCCTCGAAGGACCGCAGGTAGCTGTCGCTCTGGTGAATCCAGGCCGACCACGGCACGCCTGGCACGCTCCCCTGCAGATGGCGAAGGAGCGGGACGGCGGCCCGTTCCGCCGCTGCCAACGACGGCGCGTTGAGGACGACGACGCCGTCGACGTTGCCCGCCTTGGCATCCAGCACAATGCCGTTGGCGCCTTCGCCCTGGTCGAGCCAGGCCTTCACGTGGCTGGGGTCGGTGTGCACGCGGAGGGCCTGGGACGCTCCGCGCAGGAGCTTGAGTTGAGGCGTCCGGGCCAGCCAGGTCTGGATCCGGGTCGCGTAGGCGCAGAGGTAGACGGTCATCGACGACCTGCGCGACGCGTCTCGATCGGCAGCGACGGATTCGCGCCCGGCGCCGGTCGCGGCAAGACGTGCCACGGCTGCACCCTGGTGGCCAGCACTTGGCCGTTGGCGCTGACGAAGAACCCGAACGAATGCCGGAAGTCGCGTCCGTCCACCTCGTCCCACGCAGCTCCGGGTGGGTAGCTCACGAGAGGCTCCCACTCCCCCAGGGCGTTGAGATCGAGCAGGTGCGCCACCGTGCGGGCAGTCGGGAAGAGCTTGCCGACTCGATTGAAGAACATGCCAGCCTCGTCCCGACCCACCTCCTGCCAGTCTGTCGTCCGAGTCGCCGCCGAGTCGTGACCGAGATAGCGCTCCCCCAGACGTTGGATGTCCAGCTCGACGATCTCGGGCCGAGCCGACCCGAGACCGAGGGGCTTCCCGCCGCCCAGGTGCACGGCATACTCGGTGTCGGTCTTGCCGGTGACGAAGTGCAGCATTGCCGTGGGGTCCAGCGAGGCGAGCAGGGCGCGGAGGGCCACCTCGTCGAGCCGATCGAAGGTGACCGTGGCCTCGAGCACCGTGCCGGCGTGAACGAGCGATGCCTGGCGAGTCATCCGCGATTTGCGCTGGTCGTCGTTCGCCTCGTAACGCGGGGGAATCCGGCGCTTGAGGGTTTCCGACAGGTGGGCGGCTTGTTTGTCCGGGTCGGCGTGCCAGTAGAACTTGCGCCCGTTGATCGCGGCGTGGTCATCTGCCTGGCTGCCCCATTGGGTGGCCACATCGCCGATGTTGCGGTCACTCGACACCGTGGCCGGCAGGTTGAGGTAGAACATCCCGCTGCCGGGGTTGGGTGTCCCCATGGGGGTGAGCTCGACCTGACGCAGGGTGACCGCGTCGGTCGACTGCGCCGAGGAGAAGCGGACATGCCCGCGGTATGCCGTCTGCTCGCCGTGGCCGCGCCGCTCGCCCTCGTGATCGATCGCCCCGAAGGTGGCGCAGGACAGGCACAGCTCGGGCTTGTCCGAGGTCGGCGCGCACGGGTGCGGCGAGGTGTCGGAGCGTGCGCCCAGGCGACGGCCCACCGACGACGTGTCCGGGTGGTGGTGACGCCAGTTTTGGGCCAGACGGATCCCGACGACCTCGGTGCCCTCGTCGTTCAGCAGCACCCACACGGCGTCTCCGGTGAAGAGGTAGCCCGACGCCTTGGCCCGGCGGCCGACAGGTGGCTTGGTCTTCCCTTCCGTGTCCCACCACTGGACGTCCTCGTAGGTCGTGTGTGTGCGCCAGCGGGGATCGATCCGCTCGCCCGGTTTGGGGCGTTCGAGCCGGCGACGATCGTCCGAGCCGGCGCAGTCGATGATGAAGCCCTCGACCGCGGCCGCAGTCACCGGGATCGGGTCCTCGTCGCTCAGCGTCCCCAACGCCCAATAGGCGTCGCAGACCGAGCCATTGTCTCGGTACTTCTTGCGTGCGCTCGTGCTGGTGACGAGCAGGAGCTGGCCCTCTGCCCTGGCTGGCTTGGCTGAAGTCTGCGCTTCGGGGCGGCTGTGAACATCCACGGAGAAGACCTCGCGGATCTCGCCGCGTCCCAGGGGAGAGTCGACCACGGGGCCGTCAACGCTGATGATGTCGCCAGAGGTGGGCCGGCTCCCGGCGGGCCATTTGCGGAGCAACTCCCGCGCGTCGACCCACACCTCGTCATCGCAGAGCTGCACGGTGCACGCCTTGCCGTCGTCGCAACTCGACACCCGGGCCAACCGCCAGTCTCGCTCTGTCCCCTCGCGGGCGGTCATCCGATAGCTGGGCACGAACTTCTCGTCGACGATGCGCAAGCACCCGCAGAAGAGGGACTCGTGCAGGCTTCTCGTCACTCCCCGAACGCTGGATCCCGGGATGCGGATGCGCCCCGAGTCATCGACCCACTTCTCCTGCCTGTATGCCGCGGGCAACAGCAAAGGCGTCTCCAAGGTCCAGCGCACCAGGATGCGGCCAGACAACAGCTCAGAGGCTTTGCCAGTGGGAGGCTGTCCGCAATGCATTGTCGGACTCTTGCGAACAACTTCTTGAGGAAGGCTCACAAAGGCGTAGGGGTTGACAAAGCGGTCCATCATGCAGAGCCCCCTGGAGGCCGCGGGAGAGTGCAACTGGTAGAGAATACGACAGACTCAAGCTAGTCAGCGGAACCCCCCGCGGTCAAGTAGCGACACGACTGACCGTCTGCGTCAACCCTGCCGGCCTACGGAGCCCTTGACCCCGCGCGGTCATGAGGCCTGAAAGGAGTAGAGCAGACTCCGTCAAGTGGATGCTGGGTTGGTTGGTTACGTGTAGCTATTCGCTGTCGTGCGAGACATACAGCGGAACCCAACCTCCAGGGGGCCAACCTCCAGGGGGCCAAGTTTCTATTCGCGGTCGCGCGAGACGTACAGCGGAACCTGGTGCCGTTGCCAGTGGTCACTTCATCAGTCCCAGGACGGTTTCTATTCGCTGTCGTGCGAGACGTACAGCGGAACGTTCCAGAAGAGCGGTGGCCCCGGATCCGACACGTTTCTATTCGCTGTCGTGCGAGACGTACAGCGGAACACGGGTGTCAACACGGGTGTCGCCAACGGCACCGGTTTCTATTCGCTGTCGTGCGAGACGTACAGCGGAACGGATATCCGGAGGATCCTATGCCCGTCCCAGGGCACGAGTTTCTATTCGCTGTCGTGCGAGACGTACAGCGGAACAACCCGCCGCCGAAGCCGGCTGGCACCTGCCCGGTCTGGTTTCTATTCGCTGTCGTGCGAGACGTACAGCGGAACTGCAGGCAGCTGCGGCGCGGATCGAAGAGCTGATCGTTTCTATTCGCTGTCGTGCGAGACGTACAGCGGAACTTCACGGTCACGTGGGGTGGTTCCACCTGCGTGTTTCTATTCGCTGTCGTGCGAGACCTACAGCGGAACTGGGAGGGGCGCCGTCACCCCAAGCCCTGGTTGCCGACGTTTCTATTCGCTGTCGTGCGAGACGTACAGCGGAACTGTTGGACAACGGCTTCTTTCGCGCCCGCTGGGACCGAGTTTCTATTCGCTGTCGTGCGAGACGTACAGCGGAACCCGTCGGCGACAAAGTCGAGGTCAAGGCCACCACCGTGACGTTTCTATTCGCTGTCGTGCGAGACGTACAGCGGAACTGGTAAAGCGCTACATCCTGCGAGCTGCGCCTCAAGTTTCTATTCGCTGTCGTGCGAGACGTACAGCGGAACCACAGGCGCCGTCAGGGTGGTCGACGAAGGATCAGGGTTTCTATTCGCTGTCGTGCGAGACGTACAGCGGAACGGGTGGTCTCATCCTGATGGTCGGCTCCTCGCAGCCGCAGGGCATGCCGGGGTCCGGCGCTTGCGCGGTGGGAGAGGCCCTGCTCTCGCTGGGCCGCGAACTCGGCCTGGGCGATCGGATCGTGGTGCCCGGTCGCGTGCCGCCGACCGAGCTTCCTGCCTACTACGCCGCCATCGACCTGATGGAGGTACTGCGGGCGGAGCTGGAACCGGTCGGGCGCTGGGAGGTTGGCCTACGCAACGACCTGGCCACGGCCTATATGAACCGCGGCTCCGCCAAGCAGGACGCCAGCGGGTACGGCTCGGGCGCCGCTATCGCCGATTACGACGCCGCCATCGCCCTGCGGGAGGCAGTGCGGGCGGAGCTGGAACCGGCGGGGCGTTGGGAGGTCGGCCTACGCAACGACCTGGCCATGGCCTATAGCAACCGCGGCATCGCCCAGTATCGATCAGGTCGTTTGCCGGAGGCCGTCGCGGACTGGGACAGGGCTGCGGCGATTTATCTGACCGTGGTTCAACAGGGTCGGCTACCGGCGGGTGCTGGTCTACTCAAAGTGACTTTTGGGGCACTCATCGGCTGCCTGGATTTGGCCGATTGGCCCTCCGCCGCGCAACGCCTGCTGGCGTCCATGGCGTTCCATCAGCAACTGGAAGCCCTGTGGGCCAAGCAGCACGGCGTGTTGGAACCACCCT
>WBZT01001653.1_pt1 | contig 16145 bp, 11 predicted proteins | sample 5204241 | NCBI WGS metagenome assembly WBZT01 (sample SAMN12344358, study PRJNA552823) | activated sludge metagenome | biome: Activated sludge suspended growth; feature: Nitrification reactor; material: Wastewater; isolation source: activated sludge from nitrification reactor of wastewater... | reverse complement strand
TCACGCCTTGACCGGCCGCCTCGCGGCGAGCACGTGATCCTGGCACTCGGCCACAGCGCCCGCGACACCTTCGAGATGCTGTACCGGGCGGGCGTCTGCCTGGAGGCCAAACCGTTCTCGATCGGTTTTCGCATCGAGCACCCGCAGTCGCTGATCGACCGCGCACGCCTCGGCCCGCACGCCGGCAACCCGCTGCTCGGCGCCGCCGACTACAAGCTGGTGCATCACTGCCGCAACGGCCGCTCGGTGTACAGCTTCTGCATGTGCCCCGGCGGCACCGTGGTCGCGGCGACTTCGGAGCCGAACCGGGTGGTGACCAACGGCATGAGCCAGTACTCGCGCAACGAGCGCAACGCCAACGCCGGCATTGTCGTCGGCATCACGCCGCTCGATTACCCCGGCGGGCCGCTGGCCGGCATCGATCTGCAGCGGCGGCTCGAAGCGCGTGCCTTCGAACTCGGCGGCGGCACGTACGAAGCGCCGGCGCAGCTCGTCGGTGACTTCCTCGCCGGCCGGCCATCGACGCAGCTCGGATCGGTGGTCCCTTCATACCAGCCCGGCCTTCGCCTGACCGATCTGGCCAGCGCCTTGCCGGACTACGCGATCGCCGCGATCCGCGAAGCGCTGCCGGCGTTCGATCGCCAGCTCCGCGGGTTTGCCATGCCCGATGCCGTGCTCACCGGCGTCGAGACGCGCACCTCGTCGCCGCTGCGCATCACGCGCGGTGCGGACTGTCAGAGCGTGAACGTCCACGGCCTGTACCCGGCCGGGGAGGGCGCCGGCTACGCCGGCGGTATCCTCTCGGCGGCGGTCGATGGCATCCGGGTCGCCGAAGCGGTGACGCGGATGATGCTAGACTGAGCGATGTCACAGCCGGCGAGGCTGTACGCTGACGCGAGGTGGGTGCGGTGCCAGTAACGACGCGCATGTTGCGGGTGTTCCTGTCGTCTCCCGGCGATGTCGGGGAGCAGCGCACGATCGTCCGTGCGGTGATTGACGAGCTGAATGCCGACCCGCTGGTCAGCGAGCGCTGCCGACTGGAGGTCGTCGCCTGGGACAGCGAGGGTGCCGCAGTTCCCCTCAGCGCTGGCCGTACCCCGCAGGAATCGGTGAATGCCTATCTGCCGCTGCCGCGCGAGTGCGACCTGACGATCGTCCTGCTCTGGGGGCGCATCGGTACACCGTTGCCGCCGAAGCACCGGCGGACCGATGGCACGGCCTACGAGTCGGGCACCGTCTGGGAACTCGAGGACGCGCGCAGCGCCGGGCGCGAAGTGTGGATATACCGTTACGCGCGCCCACCCCAGATCGAACTCGACGACCCCGAGGAGGAGCAGAAGAAGGAGCAGTATCGCCGCGTCAAGGCCTTCGTCACCAGCTCGCGGGCAGCGGACGGCTCGTTGTACTTCGGCCTCAACGAGTTTCAGCACGGTGAGCAGTTCCAGGGTTTGCTGCGCGAGCACCTCAAACACTTCCTCAGCAAGGCGGCGCCAGCCGACGGGCCGCTCCGATCTGGTGAGCCGCTGGTGGTGAGCGCGCCGGTCGCCACTCCTGACACGCCAATCGGCGCCGCCGAGCGCGCCGACCGGCTTGGCCATCTGATCCACCTGTGCGATCGCGAGGACGCGCGCGACCTGTTTACCGACAAGATCCGGCAACGAATTCGCCTGGCCAGGCCCGCCGGGGGCATCCTGTGCATTCTGCCCGGCGGCACGCGCGAGGGGCACCGCGGTTTCCTCGAGTGCGTGCGCGACTACGAGATTCGCCACCAGATCCCGGGGGTCACGCCGGAGCAGGTGGTGCTGGTGCCGGTGTTTGGCAAGCTGCCGCTGGGCACGGTCGACACGCTCGGCATCTCGATCCTGCGCGGCATCCGCGACGGCGTGCAGCGGCCGAAGCTGGAGTCGTGGCAAGACCTGCAACGCTGGATGAGCAGCGAACAGCGGCGCATCTTCATCCTCGCGCTCGAGCCGACCAGCGACGCGGTGCGCGGCAAGGAGCGCCTGTTTCTGGACAACGCCACGGCCTGGCTGAGCCGCTGGCTCGATCGTCCGGCGCGTCAGGTCTTCGTGCTCGTCGCCTGTGTGCGCTACGCCGGCGGCACCGATGGCGGCAACCTGGCGAGCGAGCGCGCGCGTCTCGAGCACGAACTGGCCGGCTTCACGCTGCCCGAGCCAGGTACCCCGTCGATGCCGGAAATCGTCAGGCTGCCCGAGCTGCCGTCGATCACCCTTGAAGACATCGACCACTGGCTCGAACACGACGCGGTGAAGCCCCTGTTCAGCGCCGCTTTCAGGGCCACCCTCAGGCAGTTGTTCGCGCAGCGCCCGTCGTGGAGCATCGACGACCTGCGCGACCGCCTCGATACCCCGGACTGACCGGGTTCAGGAGACCTCATGAGCACTTCCGAGCGCAAGGATCGCTACATCTCGCACGAAAACATGGAGATCGCCGCCGAGGTGGCGATCGAGCTCAAGCAGCCGCTGCTGCTCACCGGCGAGCCCGGCACCGGCAAGACGACCTACGCCCGCCACCTGGCGTGCACGCTGGGAATGAAGACCGGCGAGGGCGAGTTGCCGCTGCTCAAGTTCGAGACCAAATCGACCAGTGCGGCGCGCGACCTGTTCTACCACTTCGACCACCTGCGCCGTTTCCACGCCGCCCACGATCCGACGATGAGCCGCGACAACCGGCAGTATCTCAGCTTCAACGCGCTCGGCGAGGCGATCCTGCGTTCGCGCTCGGCGAAGGAAGTCGGTGATCTGCTGCCCGACCACCGCCAGCCGCGCCGTTGTGTCGTCCTGGTCGACGAGATCGACAAGGCGCCGCGCGATTTCCCGAACGACCTCCTCAACGAGATCGAGCGCCAGTACTTCCGCATTCCGGAACTCCAAATGCGCCCCATCGAAGCCGATGCCGACTACGCGCCGATTGTCGTGCTCACCAGCAACAGCGAGAAGAATCTGCCCGATGCTTTCCTGCGCCGTTGCGTGTTCTACCACATCCCCTTTCCCGACCAGGAGGCGATGCGCGAGATCGTGCGCGCCAACCTCGATGGCGAGCTGGCCTGCGCCAGCGCCGCGGTCGATTTCTTCTACCAACTGCGCGAGCGCGCACTCGATATTGGCGAAAAGCCACCGGCGACCGCAGAACTCGTCGGCTGGCTGAAGGCGCTGCATAACCGCGGCGCTCGCTCCGCGACGCAACTCGCCGACATCCGCGGGCTCATCCGCGGCACGCTGGGCGTGCTGGCGAAGAGTGACGTGCTCCTGACCGAGGCGGCCAGGTTGGCCCAGGAGAAACTCGGCCCGCTGCCGGACAATGCTCAGTACTGACGCCCTCGTCGACCTGGGCGAGCATCTCCGAACGAACGGCTTTGCCCCCAGTTCGTACGAACTGATCGCTGCCCGCCGTGTACTGGCTCGCCTGAGCTGGCGCGCGGACCCACCCGAGCCGCGCGCGCTGGCGCCCTACCTGGCGCCGGTGTTCTGCACCACCCCCGAGCAACAGCAGCAGTTCTTCGCGCTGTACGCGGCCTGGTTGGCGGCCTGGCTGCCCGAGCAGCGGGTCGAGCCGCCGGCCCCACCCGAGCCGCCGCCCCGAAAGCAGCGCCGCCGCTGGCCGGAGTGGCTCCCCGGCCTGTTCGCCTGGCTGCTGCTCGTCGGCCTGGCGCTGGCCGTGTGGTGGCGCACGCACGAGCTGCCGGTGCGCGTCGAAAGCGAGGATGGCCAGCCGCTCGCCGCGCGCGTCGAGGCACCGACCCTGGCGGAGAAGTTGCCGGTCGCCCCGGAAGCGCCGATCGCCAGCGTTCCCTACCGACGCTACCACCTGCCGTTCACGCTGCGAGCGCAGCCGGAATCGGAGGACTACGCGGCCGATAAGGTCGTCGTGGATCTGCCGGTACCGCCCGAAGTCCGCATCGTCCTCAAGCGCGTCGGGCCGCCCGACGAACGGCCAAAACCGCCGCCCGAGTCGCCGCCCGGTTTTTCACCGGCCGGCACGATCCCGGCCGCCGCTCCCGAGATTCCCGCGCCGACGTTCAGCGAAGAACCGCGCCTGAACCTCGACCACGTCATTCTGCTCCTCGCTTTTCTGCTGCTGCTGGTCGGCGCCTGGTGCTGGAACGTCCTGCGCCGCCGTGGCTGGCTCGAGCGCCTGCCGGCCGGCGGCGACGAAACCGAGCAGCGGCTGCGCTCCGACTCGGGTGAGCTCCGCGCCGCCTGGCACGGCGAGGTGCTGCAGCTTGGCCGCGCCCTGCGCCGGCGTCGTTTCGTGCCTTCGGCGGAACTCGACGTAGACCGCACGCTCGCCGCGACGCTGCAGCTCGGTGGTCTGCTGACGCCGGTATTTGGCTCGCGTGTCGAGCCGGAGTTTCTCGTCCTGGTCGATCGGGCGAGCCTGCGCGATCACCTGGCGCAGTTGACCGAGGAACTGCTGCACGGTCTCGGCGAGCGCGGCGTGTCGGTCGAACGCTTCGGCTACCAGCGCGATCCCGCACGCTGCCGCCATCAGCCGCTCAAACACGGGGCCCGCGACCTCGGTGCGCAGGATCTCGGCCAACTCTTCGCGCGCTTCGCCGAGCGGCGGCTGATCGTCTTCGGCGACGCTCGCGATCTGCTCGACCCCTACAGCGGCCGGCCGCTGGCGAGTGTCGCCGGCCTGCTGCAGTGGGGGCGGCCAATCCTCGTCACACCGCGGCCGATGGCCGCGTGGGGCCGGCAGGAGTGGGCCGTCGACCGGGCCGGGTGCACGATGCTGCCGCTCGACCCGGCGGGGCTCAGGTTGCTCGGCGAAGTCGTCGGCCGCGACCGCGCCGTGGCGCCGCCCGGCAGCCATGCCGCCGAGCGTCCGCTGCCGGCGTACCAGCGCGACCTCGACCGTCTGCTCGACCCGGAAGACCCCGGCCAGACCTTCTCCTGCCGGGTCGTCGATGCGCTCGCGCGAGACCTGCCGCAGCCGGCGCTTTTCTGGCTCGCCGGGTGCGCGGTCTATCCCGAGATCCACTGGGGAATCACGCTGCGCCTCGGTGCGCGCCTGATGCCGCGGGCCGACGAACTCGCCAAGCGCCTGCCGGCGTTGGCGCAGCTTCCCTGGCTGCGCCACGGGTTTCTGCCCGACTGGCTGCGCGTGGCCTTGCTGGCGCGGCTGCCCGCCGAGACCGAGGAGGACATCCGCGCCGAGCTCGACGAGTTCCTCAGTCTACTGCGGCAGGAAACGCGGCCTGCCAGCGCGGCGCTGCGCATCGCCAGCGGACCGGCCACCGGCCAGAGCGCCGCTGGCGACGTCTGGCGTGGCCTGAAGGCCTGGTGCAGCCGGCGGCCGGCGGTCGAAAGCCTGCCCGCCGCCGAGGATCGCGTCTTCCTGCGCTTCATGAGCCGGCCGTCGAACCCGCTCGGCGTGCGCGCCAGCGAAGCTCTGCGCCGCCTGTTCTATCGCCACGGTCTGCCCTTGGCAGGCCTGCGACCGCTGCCGCTGTTGCTCGCTGCGGTGGTCGGCGCGGCAGCGCTGCAAGGGCCGTTTCCGCTGCGCGAGACGGTGCTGCTTCGCGGACCGACACCGGCGACTATCGTCCGTCTGCCGACCGCCCTGGCACTCGACGCCGATGGACGCCGCCTGCTGATCGGCGACAGCCACGGCGGGCTCCAGGAGTGGGAGGAAAGCGGGCAGCGCTGGGGCCAGGTGGGCGGGGAAAGTGGGCACGAGGAGGATGTCACCCGCGCCGTCGCGCTCGCCGAGGGACGCCTGCTCGGGGTCAGCCAGGCGGGGCTGCAGTGGCGTTCGGCGGCCAGCAGCGGCCCACTCGATTCGGCCGCCGAGGCGAGCGTCGGGGCGAGTGCGATCCGCGCCGCTGGGCGATACGGCGAGGCGCCGAACGGCGATTTCCAGTTGGCGTCGGTAGGAGCACCCGGGGCAGCGGCGGACGAGCTGTGCGTCGCGATCGACGCCGCGGCGGGTCAGGCCTGGTCGCTCGGCGCCGGTTTTCTCGCCGGGATCGTCGGCGGTCAGCCGGTCGCCTGTGCCGTTTCGTACGGCGCCGAGCAACTGGCGGTGCTGGCCGGCGATGGCAACGTTTTCGTGTTGCCCTTGCGCCAGGCGCCCCAACCCGCGCCCGCTGTCAAGCGGGCGCTGCCGCGAGCCAGGCTGCCCGCCGGACCGTGGGGGCGGGGGCTGGCGGTCAGCGCCGATGGCCGCACGCTGGCGGCGACGGGCGACGATGGCCGGGTGGTGGTCCTGCAACAGGCGTCAGCCGGGCCGACGCTCCTCGACAGCGTGCCGGCGGCCGGCCCCCTGGCGCTGTCGGGCGACGGGCTGACCTTGGCCGTCGCCGACAGCGAACGGCAGGTGCAGTTGTGGCGAATCGAAAAACCGGGGCGTCACGTTCTGCTGACCATCGCCGTCGACGATCTGGGGCCGAGCGCGCGTCTGCGCAGCCCGCAGCCGGATGTGCGCAAGGTGGCCGAGGTCCTGCAGCGGCGCTACGCTTTCGAGGTCATCCGGCTGGCCAACCCGCGCCGTGCCGACGCCCTTAGGGCGCTCGATGAACTGGCCGCCCAGCTCGCCGCGCGTGACCAGTTGGTGATCTACTTCTCGGGTTTTGGCAGCACTGCGGGCAGCGCACGCCAACGCCAGGGCGAGCGCGGCTTCACCCTGTACTTCCCGCCGCCGTCGGCCGACGCGTCGGTGGCGAGCGCCGGGCTGTCGGGCAGCGAATTCGCCGCCCGGGTCAGCGCGATCCCGGCCCGGCAGATTCTGACCCTCGTCGACACTCCGAAGGCCGGCGCGCTGGTCGGTCTGCCGAAAGCGGCGGCTCTGAGCAGCGGTCCGCGTGGCCTGCTGTACTCGGCGGGCGCCGACCAGCAAAGCAACGACAGCGGCGACTTTTCGACCGCCCTGGCCAATTCCCTGGCGACGGCCGCGGGACCGCTCAGCGGCCGCGCGCTGGCCGCCGAGCTCGTGCGGCGACTGCCGGCCGAGGCGCTCAAGGTGCAGACGCCGGGCTATGCCGACTGGCCGGCGGCCGGGAGTGGCGGTGGTCAGGTACTGCTGGTGCCGGTGGGCTCGGTGCCGCCGGAGCTGCCGCCGGAGGCTCGCAAGGAGGCGATCGCGCCCGCGGTGCAAGACGGACAGCCGTCCGCGCTGCAGCAACAGCAGCAGCAACAGCAGCAGCAACAACAGCAACAACAACAGCAACAACAACAGATCGACCCGCCGTCCGAAGGGTCGCGGCGGCCGGGACAAGTCTTCCGCGATTGCCCGGATTGTCCGGAGATGGTCGTGATCCCGGCGGGCGAGTTCGTCATGGGTTCGCCGGAGCGCGAGGAGGGGCGTCGCTCGAACGAAGGCCCACAGCATCGGGTCAAGATCGGGCAGCCCTTCGCGGTCGGCAAGTACGAAGTGACCTTTGCCGAATGGGACGCGTGTGTCGCGGCCGGTGGCTGCAAGACTCGGCCTGACGATCGAGGCTGGGGTCGTGGCCGGCAGCCGGTGATCAACGTCAGTTGGGACGACGCCACGGCCTATGTGGACTGGCTCGCGAAAAAAACCGGTCAGCGCTATCGCTTGCTGTCGGAGGCCGAGTGGGAGTACGCGGCACGTGCCGGGAGCAGTATGGCTTATCCCTGGGGCGATGGTCCGGGAACGAACCGGGCCAATTTCTGGGACTCGGGAAGCAAGTGGAGCGGCGAGCAGGCGGCTCCTGTAGGGAGCTTCACACCTAATGCCTTCGGGCTGCACGACATGACCGGTAACGTTTGGGAATGGGTGCAGGATTGCGATCGCAACAGCTACACGGACACGCCGGTGGATGGCAGTCCGTGGCTGGGGGTTCCATGCTCTGAACGTGTCGTGCGCGGTGGGGGTTGGTACGACAGCCCGGAGTTCGCGCGCTCGGCCTTCCGTTTCAGGGACCCCCCGTACAACTCGGTCAACAACCGGGGTTTCCGTCTGGCCAGGACGCTTCCGTAGCGCAGCGCAGGAAGCTTGCCCCTTGCGCCTTGGCTCCTGTACCCCTTTCCCTGAGCACCGCAAGGCTCCGCTCCGGCCAAAGGGCAGACGCCTCGAACGACTCAGGCCGGCAAAGGTGCGGCCATGAACGGCACCCGGCCCGTGGCGAGGTATTCCTCGCAGCGGGCGATGTATTCGCTGGTGCTCTTCGGCATCGGCGTGCGGGCGCGGGCGATGTAGAACACCAGCGCGCGACCGTTGCGCAGCAACTGCAGGCCGTCGGAAACGTGGTGCACCGGCCGGCTGTCTGCCTCGTCCCGCGGTCTGCTCACCGGTATGGGCATGAAGTTGGCGAGCCGTTCACCGGCGGTGACCAGTCGTGCCCAGACATCGAAAATGTCCGGGTCGGTGCGCAGGGTTTCCGTCTTGATTCTGGCGGCACTGGCAAACTGCCGGACCGGTGCCTCGATGGCGGCAAAAGCGGGAATGCGGCTGAAGTTGGCGATCATCGCGTCAGCGATGCGGTCGATGTCGCGCAGGGTCTGGCCGATCTTGATGTAGCGGCTTTCGTAGAACTCCTCGATCGACACCGAGAAGGCACGGAAGGGCTCGCCCCACAGTTCGTCGATGCCTTCCTCGCCGCTGCGGTGGAGGACGACGTGGCCGAGGTCGATCGCATCGAGCAGACACTGGCCACATTCGCGCATCAGTGGGTCGTCGCTGCGGATCTCGATGCCGTCGGCCTGCAGCTCGACGAGCTTGCGAAAGATGTCGGTGGCGCGGTTGAACAGGGCGCCGGCGAGCATCGCCGCCTTGACCCGACGGCAGCCGGGGTCGGTCTCCGTTTGATAGCTTTGTCGCGCTTCGCCGAGCCGGCAGCCCGGAATATTGAGCCCGTGCTCGGTGTGGTTGAACAGGCGTCGGGTCAGCGCTTCGATCAACTGCTTCTTCGCCTGCAGGGAATCGGCGGGAACCGGGTAGGTCTTGATCCAGTAACCGTCGTAGAGCACGCGCTCCTCATGGTCGATGATACGCCGCGTTCCCTCGGGCGGTGGCGCCTCGCCACTCACGGGTCGTTCGAGCCGGTGGACATTGTTCATCGTGCTAACCTCTGCCAAAAAATCTCCTGGAACAAGCAAGAAGCATGCTTGCTGCCGTCGCTTCCGTAATTCGCTGATTTGCCGTCGCTCGGACCGTATCGACGGTCGGCCCGGCGGTCTGTGCGCTACACGACGGTGCGCAGGAAAGATCAGCAGTACCGTTTTGATGCACCAAGGCACGCAGGCGCCTGTCGTTCGGCGCGAGGGTCCTGACCACGGTCGGCCAGGCCGACACCTGAGCCGCATCAGCGTCGTCGCCCGCCTCATTTTTGCGGCTCGCCAGTATAAGGCCAACACCTCGGCCAAGGGCACGCCGGATCGCCGCTGCAGGCCTGACCACCAGTTGGGCCTTCGACAGGCATCGGCCGGACGGTGTTTCAGTTCAGCACATGAGGGAGCGCTCGACCCGGGGCGTGGAACTCTGCGCCGCCTCCGGCGCATGACCAGCCAGCCGTAGCAACCGAGCTTGATCGTCACAGAGCTTGCCAGTTCGCCGAGGGTGGCGGTGATCGCCAGTCCGGCCAAGAGCGGACGGCCGATTGCGGTGATCCGCTGCCACCGTTTCCCCGGTCGCCCAGACATCCAGCTTCCAGGCGCCAAGATAGACCGGCGGCAAGGTGACCGGGTTGGTGATCAGCGTGCTCGTCGCGGCCGCCGGGATGCACGCGCGCAGGGTAACCGCAGCGACCACCGACAGGAGGCGTAGCCCGAACTGAGCCACCTGATGCTCTCCTCAGCATCGGGGCGCTGCCATCAACAAGCCCTTGTCGTGAGCAGGAGAAGAGGCCTCGCCGGAGTGGGTCGCTAGCGCCGGTGCAGCCAGTGTCCGAGACGCCAGAATAGCCAGCCCATGGCCACAGTGGCGAGGCCCCAGAGGCTTTCGATCGGTTGCCGAACGACGGCACTCAGCGCCATCCAGACGACGCCGACGAGGAACACCGCCGGCGCCAGTGGCCAGCCGACGACCTTGATCTGTGCGCCTTCGCGCAGCCGCAAGCGGATCAGTCCGGCAACCGTCGCGGCAGCGCAGAGGTTGAGCGTGAAGCCGATGTAGGTCAGCAGGCTCTTGAACGAGGCGCTCCACAGCAGGAGCAACGCCAAGGTGCACTGCACGGCGATCGCCAGGCGCGGGACGCCGGCGTCTGCGGCGAAGAGCCGCGGCAGTTCGCCGTCGGTCGCCATGCGCGCATAGACCCGTGGGCCGGCGATGGTCATCGCCGAGACCGACGCGGCCAGCACCAGCGCGATCAGCCCGGTCAGGGCATCGGCCCAGCGGGCACCGCCCAGCGCCTGCGCGGCGACTCGGCCGATCTCCGGTTCGCCGGCGAGCAGCTCGCGCGGGGCAGCGAAAACGAAAGCTGCGTTGAGCGCCAGGTAGAGCACGGTGACCAGGGCGGTGCCGATCAGCAGTGCGCGCGGCAGGGTGTGCTCGGGATCGCGCACCTCGCCGGCGACATACACCGCGGCGTTCCAGCCGTAGTAGCTGAAGGAGACCCAGAGCAGCCCGACGGCAAACGCCGCCGGGCTGCTGCCTGCCGCCGCCGGCGGGCGCAGCAGTGACTCGGCCGGCAGTCGCGACAGCGCCAGGACGACAAAGACGACGATCAGCAGAATCTCGATCGCGACCGTCAGATTGTGCAGGCGAGCGCCGCCCTCCATGCGCCGCGCGTGCAGCAGGGCCAGGCCGCAGAGCAGCCCGCTGCCCAGCGACTGCGGTGAGGCGCCGGGGAACCAGTCGAGGACATATTCTCCAAAGGCCAGGGCGGCGGCGGCCAGCGGCGCGGCGAAACCGACGACGATCGAGATCCAGCCAGCGATGGCGCCGGCGGCCGGGTGCACGGTGCGCGACAGGAAGAAGTACTCGCCGCCCGATTCGGGCAGGCGGCGCGCCAGTGCGCCGTAACTCAGCGCACCGCAGGCGGCGAGCAGTCCGCCGACCAGCCAGGCCAGCAGCACCAGCCAGGGCGAGTGCAGATCGGCGAGCAGGAAGCCGCTGGTGGTGAACACGCCGCTGCCCAGCATGCTGGCAACAATCAGCGTCGTCGCCGAAAACAGACCGAGCCGGCGCCGCGCGGCGAGCGGTGCGGTCACCGCTGACGATGAAAGTCGCGCCAGCGACTCACGAACCTCCCCTCGCCCGCTTGCGGGAGAGGGGCCGGGGGTGAGGGCGCAACGGTCATGGCTTTCATTCCTCGGGGTGTCTGATAAAGCCATGACCGTTGGCGTCTTCGGCAGCGCCGGTCATCGGCACGAAGCGCACCGGCAGAATCGCTTCGCGCTGCAGGCGGTGTCCGCGCTTCGTGAGCAGGAACAGGTTCTGCGCGCCGTGGTCGCCGACCGGGATGACCATACGGCCGCCCTCCTTGAGCTGATCGACCAGCGGCTGCGGTACGTGATCGGGGGCACAGGTGACGATGATCGCATCGAAGGGGGCCGCCGCGGGCCAACCCTGGTAACCATCGCCGTGCCGCACACGGACATTGCCGTAGCCGAGTCGGGTCAGATCGTTCGCCGCGCGCTGCGCCAGCGCCTCGACGATTTCGATGCTGTACACTTCCTGCACCAGACCGGCCAGGATCGCCGCCTGATAGCCCGAGCCGGTGCCGATTTCGAGGACCCGGTCGCTGGCCCGTGGCGCGAGTTTCTCGGTCATGAAGGCGACGACGTAGGGCTGCGAGATGGTCTGGCCGTGACCGATCGGCAGCGGCCGGTCTTCGTAGGCGTGGCGCTGCATCGCCGCTGGCACAAACTCGTGTCGCGGCACGCTGGCCATTGCCTTGAGCACCGAGGGACTGGTGATCCCGCGCCAGGAGGAAGACAGTTGCTGCTCGACCATGCGCGTGCGGGCGACCGCGTAGTCGTCATCGGCGGCGGCCAGCGGCGCGCCGATGACTGCACTGAGCAGCGTCCACCGCAGCGCCCGCAGCGCCCGCGGCAGCGGGGTCGGTCGCTCTGGCGATTGCCGGCTGGCCTCGGCAGGCAGTCTTGAGACAGGGTGGGGCTCGGCGAACATGAGCGTCTCCGAAGGGTTTCGCGGGAAGGTGCGGGCGGTCATCACCGGACGCGCCGTCAGCGTGGGTGGCTGGTGGCGACGTGGGCGAGACGGAATCGCCCTGCAGGAGTCAGTTGATGAGCATAGGTCGCCGCCGCGGCCAATGCCATCGGGCGCAGATCCCGGTACGGCGCATGGACTTCCGGCAGTCGGGGTGTCTGACACCGCCTGACCGTTTCGCGACGACTGGTGGCTCACGGAGCGGGCTCGAGACGCGCGATGACGCCGCGCGGACTGTCGGTCAGCAGGTAGAGGAAGCCGTCGGGTCCGTTGCGCACATCGCGAATGCGGCCAATGGCGGCCTTCAGGAGCTGCTCCTGATGAACCACGCGGCTGCCTTCGAGCGTCAGACGAAGCAGCATCTGGTCGCGCAGCGCGCCGACGAAGAGGTCGCCACGCCAGGCCGGGAAACGATCGCCGGTGTAGAAGGCCATCCCGGACGGGGCAATCGACGGGGTCCACTGGTGCACGGGCTGCGCCATGCCCGGCTTGGCCGTTCCCTCGCCGATGGACGTTCCTGTCCCGTAGTTCCTGCCGAAGGTGATCACCGGCCAGCCGTAGTTCACGCCGGCCGCAATGACGTTGATTTCATCGCCGCCTTGCGGGCCGTGTTCGTGGGTCCACAAGGCCCCGGTTTGCGGATGTAGCGCGGCGCCCTGGATGTTGCGGTTGCCCACCGTGAACTTCTCGGGCAGCGCGCCAGCCTGGCCGACAAACGGATTGTCGGCCGGCACGCGGCCATCGTCATGCAGGCGGATGACCGACCCGGCGTGGTCGTCGAGGCGCTGTGCGCGCTGTTGATCGCCACGATCGCCGAGGGTGATGAACAGGAAGCCCTGGCGATCGAAGACCAGGCGCGAACCGAAGTGACGTCCGCCGCCGGAGCGCGGACGCATGCGGAACAGCACCTGCACGTCGCTCAGCGTCTTGCCCTGCAACCTGGCGCGCAGCACTTCGGTGCTGCAGCCGCCGCTTCCTGCGCCGACGTACGAAAGATAGATCCAGCCGTTGTCCCGGTAGCGGGGGTGCAGGACCACATCGAGTAGCCCTCCCTGGCCGACCGCGGCTACCGGCGGCAGCCCACCCACCGCTTCGGGGTCCAGCCGGCCACTGGCGTCGACCAGCCGCAGGCGCCCTGGCCGCTCGCTTACCAGCATCCGCCCATCGGGGAGAAAGGCCAGGCCCCAGGGATGCTCAAGGCCCGCGGTGAGTATCGTCAGCCGGAAGCGCTGCAGCTCGCTGGCGAAGACTTGTGACCAGGCGCTCGACGGCCAGACGGCGCACAGGAGAAACATCGTCGCCAGCAAGGGCCGCAGCAGCGTGGCGGGGGTCTGCCGGCGCGGCGAGGGATCTTTCGCCATCGGGACTCCTCGATCAAGGCGGGTGAGGGGCGAAGTTCAAGGCTTGCTGCGGCAAGTATCCGGCGATTAGCGTTGGCGTTCAAGTCGGGTAGAATGCGCCGCGGCAGCCATCGTCCCCAGTACCGGCGTCGGCCGCCGCTGTTCGGCAACGATCGCCCTTGTCGGCCAATATCGCAACCCTCACCGAGAACCCAGACCATGAATGTCCATCCCTCCGATCTGTTGTCGCTGAACCAGGAAGGCGCCGGCCTCATCCTGACCCCGTGCCCGGGAAGTCAGGGTGTCGCAGCGCCGATTGCCCTCGAGCAGTTGCAGGTAGCCGGTGCCGCTGCCGTGATCACCCTGATGCCGGACGCTGAAATGGCGAGCAACGCGGTGAGCGACCTCGCACAGCTCTGCGCGCAGCGCGGGGTGCACTGGTTCCATCTGCCGATTACTGACGAGCACGCGCCGGAAGACGATTTTGTTGCGGCCTGGCAGACGCAGCGGGCTGCTGTGCATCAGTTGCTCGACACCGGGAAGAAGATCGCCATCCATTGCAAGGGGGGCTCGGGGCGAACGGGTTTGATGGCGGCGCAGATTCTGCTCGAGCGCGGCTGGTCAAGAGACGAGGCAACCGCGGCCGTCAAGGCGCTGCGACCGAATGCGCTCAGCCTCGCGGTGCATCAGGACTATCTGCGGGGGCTGTCGGCCGCAGCCGGTGTGCCGGCGAACTCGGTCGACAGGTAGGAGGGGACGGCCGGAGCAGCGCGTACGGCGCCACTTGGTGTGCTCAGCGAGAAACGGCGAGACGACGCTAGCGGGCTGAGCGGCGCGCCGTCGCCGGTGTCGTCGCGGCGCCACCGCCGCTCGATCAGGCGTTTGCCGAAAAGCAGGAGCTGCTGGCGTGGCGCAGTCTGCTCGCGGGCTGGTAGTAACCCGTTTGCAGGACGGAGAGGAAAACCCGGTCGTCCTCACTGATGTGACGTTCGAACCAGTACTCGCAGTAGCGCAGGAAGGAATGCACGTCGCGCCCACTGCTGATGACTTCGCCCAGAGCGCGGTGCAGCATGCGCAGCGTATCGTCGTGTATGCGGGTGTGATCGGCGAAATCAAGTCCCGCGTCGCCGGCAATTCGCTCTTCAGTCGCGAAATGCACGGCGAAATCCTCGAGCAGCACTCGAAACTCGTCGATCGGAACGTAATTGCTCTCGAAACAGGCGATCTTGAGCGACTCGATGCGGTTGAATATTTCTTCATGCTGCGCGTCGATCTCCGGCAGATCGACCAGCAGCGCCTCCGGCAAAAAGCCGGCGATACTGTTCTCCATCGCACGCCTCCTTTAATGATGTTCTGTCTCTGTCACATTTATGGTGTTATCCCGCAATTATATAAGGGAGTTTTGGAGAATTCCAGGGAAATCAGAGTGAAAACGGCGTCCGGGGTGCCTGACGAAGCCATGACCGTTGGGGTGACCCGGCGAGACGATCGGTGGCCCCTCCCGCTGACCAGCGCGCCGCTCCGCCGCCGGTCAATGCTCCCTGCCGTCGACGCGCGGTTGCAGCAGGTACGGGAGGTAGCGCCAGGCGAGGATTGAAAAGCACGCCGCCCAGCACAGCGCGGCAAGGCTGATCCAGTGCAGATACCCGGACGGAGCGATCTGTGGCGCGATGATGCGGAAGACGAAGGCGGCGATCATGATCCACAGCACGGTCTTGTCGAGGCCGTCGAAGACGACCTTGCGGCCGGTATGCCCTTTGACGATACGGATCAGCATCGCCGGGATGATCAGCCCCATCGCGCCGAAGGTGAAGACGTGCGTCGATAGCGAGCCGAGCCAGCGCGCTTGCACCACTTGCTCAAGGAATTGCAGCAGCAACTGGGCGACGATCGCCAGGTAGCCGAGATACAGGATGCCGATGTCGAGCCGGCGCAGCGCCAGTTGCGGCTTCCAGAAAACGAAGCGAACACTGAGCAGGAGCGCCAGCAGCAGGGCCAGCCACGGCCAGATCGACGCCGGCAGCAGGCTGGCGGGAACGAGCAACAGCGCCAGCACCTTGATCGCGGTGTCGAGCGCCGGCTGGCGCAGGATGTCTGCCTGCAGCGCGTTTTTCATGAATTGGGTCAGCGTTCGCTCGAGCATCACCAGAAACGCGACGCGGAACAGCGCCAGGGTCATGCTGGCGCCGACCGCGAAATGATCGGCGCTGAGCAGCAGGTGCTTGCCGACGAGAAACAGCGGCAGGATGATCAGAAAAAAGTAGTTGTCGCGGAAGGAATCGCTGTCATGGTGGCGGATCAGCGTCCACAGGAGCATGGCGACGATCGTCACGAGAAACAGGCTGCTCGAAATGCGGAACAGAATCGGCGGCAGATCACCGGCAAACCACATGCTGGCGCGTTCGAGCAGCCAGGCGACGACGAGGACGATCAGCGCCGGGCCGTGGTAGCCGCGGATGTTCACCCAGTTTTTGGTCGAAGTGAGCAGGAAGCCGCCGAGGACGGCCCAGCCAAAAGCGAAGAACATCTCATGCGCATGCCACTGGCTGGGCGAAAAGGGCGTCGGCGGTGCCGTCATCAGCCCCGACCACAGCAGTGCCCAGAGCAGCGGCAGGCTGATTCCGGACAGGCAGGCAAGGGCAAAGAAGGGTCTGAAGCCGACCAGCCAGAGGGGGTGCGAGGAAAAGCTCATGCGTGGAATCCTGGGAT
>WBZT01001651.1_pt1 | contig 16152 bp, 7 predicted proteins | sample 5204241 | NCBI WGS metagenome assembly WBZT01 (sample SAMN12344358, study PRJNA552823) | activated sludge metagenome | biome: Activated sludge suspended growth; feature: Nitrification reactor; material: Wastewater; isolation source: activated sludge from nitrification reactor of wastewater treatment... | reverse complement strand
GTTCATGCCGGTTCCTGTACCGAGCGTCTCTGGAACAGCGGCTGCGGTTGGTCGACCGCCGCCTGATAGGTCTCACTGAAAACCGACAAGCCGGCCAGGGCCTTCTCGATGTCCTTGTCGGCACGCAGCGCGTAGGCGTCGATGCCGCAACGTTGCATGTAGAAGAGCTGGTCCTGAAGGACGTCGCCAAGGGCGCGGATTTCCCCGCCATAGCCATAACGTTCGCGCAGCAGGCGGGCGCTGGAGTAGCTGCGGCCATCGGTGAACTTCGGAAAATTGACGCCGATCACACTGAAACGGTCGATGTCGCCGGCCAGCGCTTCCGGACCTTCGTGGCTGTCGAGCCAGACGCCGAAAGGGGCAGCACGGGCGATGATTTCCTCGCGGCGGGCTTGCCAGACCGACAGCGGCAGCAGCACCGGTGCCGCGGGCAGCGGCACCGTATCCGGCGTTTCACCTGCGGCGAGGGCGAGCACCTGCCAGTCGTCTTCGACGATTTGCCTGTTCTTGATGATCCTAGGCATTGACGACCTCCTTTTCCAGGTTCTCGACCTTGGCGGTTCTGCGTCGATCACGACCGGCGTAAGCACGGACCTTGAACGGATCGATGCCGATCCGCTGCAGGGTGTCGATGAAGCGCTCGCTGCCGGTCCGGTTTTCGAGATAAACGGCGATCAGCGCCTCGATCACCGCGGGGACTTCCTGGGCGTAGAACGAGGGACCGATGACCTTGCCGATCGCTGCAGCATTGCCTTGCTGGCCGCCAATCGTGATCTGATACCACTCCTCGTCATTCTTGTCGACGCCGAGGATGCCGATATTGGCGACGTGGTGGTGGCCGCAGGAATTCATGCAACCGGAAATATTCAGCGAGATGTCGCCGATGTCGTAGAGGTAGTCGAGGTCGTCGAATTTCTGGTGGACCGCCTCGGCGATCGGGGTCGAGCGCGCGTTGGCGAGCGCGCAGAGGTCGCCACCGGGGCAGCAGATCATGTCGGTCAGGAGGCCGATGTTGGCGGTCGTCAGGCGATGGCTGCGGGCGATCTGCCAGAGTTCGTGGAGATCACGCTGGCAGACGTCGGCAAGGACCAGGTTCTGTTCATGGCTGACGCGGACTTCGCCGAAACTGAAACGTTCGGCAAGATCGGCAACGGCCATCATCTGCACGTCGCTGATGTCGCCGGGAGCAACCCCTGGCGCTTTCAGCGACAGGGTGACGGCAGCGTAGCCTGGCGTCTTGTGGGCATGCACACAACGCCTGACCCAGTGGGCAAAGGCCCGGTCTGTCCTGACCCGTGCGGCGTGCAGCGGGTCTTCAGCCGGCAGCGTTTCCCAGGCGGGTGGGGTGAAATGTCCGGCAAGGCGCGCGAACTCGGCATCTGGCACGGTCGTCGGACCATCCTTGAGCTGCGACCACTCGGCTTCGACCTGACGGCTGAATTCCTCGATGCCGAGTGCCTGCACGAGAATCTTGATGCGCGCCTTGTACATGTTGTCGCGACGACCGTAGCGGTTATACAGGCGCAGGATGGCGTCCAGGTACGAGAGCAGATGCCGGCGCGGCAGGAATTCGCGAACCACCTTGCCGAGGATCGGCGTGCGGCCGAGACCACCGCCGACAAATACCCGGAAACCGATTTCGCCGTCGTCACCGAGGACAAGGTCGAGGCCGATGTCGTGCGCACGAATCACGGCCCGATCCACGGCCGCGGCATTGACCGCGATCTTGAACTTGCGTGGCAGAAAAGCGAATTCCGGGTGGAAGGTCGACCATTGCCGCAACAGTTCGCAGTAGGGGCGGGGGTCGGTCAGTTCGTCGGGAGCGATCCCGGCGAAATGGTCGCTGGTAATGTTGCGCACGCAGTTGCCCGAGGTTTGCACGGCATGCATTTGCACGCTCGCCAGTTCAGCGAGGATCGCCGGAGTTTCCTCGAACTGCGGCCAGTTGAGCTGCATGTTCTGGCGCGTTGTGAAGTGCCCGACAGCGCGGTCGTAGCGGCGCGAGATTTCGGCGAGCTTGCGCAGTTGTGTAGCGGCGAGCATGCCGTAGGGGATGGCGATCCGCAACATCGGCCCGTGTCGCTGAATGTAGAGGCCATTCTGCAGGCGCAGGGGACGCAACTCGTCGGTCGTGAGTTCGCCGGCCAGATGACGGCCGATCTGGTCACGATACTGGGTGACGCGTTCGTTGATGATCTGTTGGTCAGTCTTGTCGTAGCGATACATCGCGCTCGTTCCTTGGGTCAAATGAAGCGCTGGTCAGCGCCGGCGCTGCGGCCTATTGGGCAATCAGTTTGCTGCCGACGAGCACCAGCATGCCGGCAAGAATCGGACGCAGAATGCGATCCGGTACTTTTGCGGAAGCGTGGCTGCCGAGCCAGATGCCGGGCAGCGATCCGAGCAGCAGACTGCCGAGCAGTGACCAATCGACGCTGCCGATCAGCCAGTGACCGAGGCCGGCAAGCAGCGTCAGCGGCACCGCATGGGCAACGTCGCTGCCGATGATGCGGATCGCCGGCAGCCTGGGGTAGAGGTAGAACAGCACGGCGACGCCGAGCGCACCGGCACCGACCGAAGAGATGGTCACCAGCACCCCGAGCAGGGCGCCGACGGCGATCGTGATCGGTGCCCGAAATTGCGTGTGTGCGACATCGTCGGCTTGCGCCAGCGCCTGCTGTTGCAACTGGTTGCGAAAGATGATCGCGGCCGCAGTCAGCAGCAGGGCAACCCCGAGCGAGACCGAAATGATCTGCGAGACGGCTGCGCTCTGCTTGGGCAGGAACGACAAGGCCCAGATCGTCAGCAGCGCTGCCGGCATGCTGCCGCTCGCCAGCAGTCGCGTGATGCGCCAGTCGACGTGTCCCTTGCGAGCGTGCACGACGGTGCCGCCGGCCTTGGTGATTGCCGCGTAGAGCAGGTCGGTGCCGACCGCCGTCGCCGGGTGAATGCCGAACAGCAATACCAGCAACGGTGTCATCAGCGAGCCGCCGCCGACGCCGGTGAGCCCGACAATGGCGCCGACGACAAAGCCCGACAAGGTGTACATCCAGTCCATGGCACGCCAAAACATGAGGAGGGCGCACATGGTAACAGCCGCCGTATTTGATCGAAAAAGAATATTCGGTTAGATTCTTATAACCAATTGAATGTGCAATCGCCATGAAACTCCAGCAACTCCGTTATCTCGTCGAAGTCGCGCGTCGCGGTCTCAATGTTTCAGAGGCTGCGGAGGCGCTGTATACCTCGCAGCCCGGGATCTCCAAGCAGATCAGGTTGCTCGAAGAGGAACTGGGAGTCACCGTTTTCGAGCGGGGCGGCAAGCGCCTGACGGCCATCACCGAACCCGGCAGGGCCGTGCTTGAAATTGCCGAACGCATGCTGCGCGAAGCCGAGAACATCCGGCGCGTCGGCGAGGAATATGCCGACGGCGACTCCGGCAGTCTGGTGATTGCCACTACGCATACCCAGGCGCGCTACGCCCTGCCGGCCGTCGTCAAGGGCTTCATCGACCGGCATCCCAGGGTCCGTCTGTCACTGCACCAGGGCCATCCGACCCAGATCGCCGAGTGGACATCGAAAGGCGAGGCGGATATCGCCATCGCCACCGAAGCACTCGACCAGTATCCACAGCTGGTGATGCTGCCCTGTTACCAGTGGGTACACTGCGTGATCGCTCCCGACGGACATCCGATTCTTGCCGAGAAGCCGGTTTCGCTGGCCGCGCTGGTGCGCTGGCCCTTGATCACCTACGACTCGGCTTTTACCGGGCGCTCGCGCATCAACAAGGCTTTCGAACTGGCCGAGCTGACCCCTAACGTGGTGCTCACCGCGATCGATGCGGATGTGATCAAGACTTACGTCGGCCTCGGCCTCGGGTTGGGGATCATTGCCCGCATGGCTTTTGATCCGGCACGTGATACCGGCCTGCAGGCGCTGCCTGCCGAGCATCTGTTCGGTTCGAATACGACACGCATCGGTTTGCGGCGGGGAACCCACCTCCGTCGCTATGAATACGATTTCATCGAGCTTTTTGCGTCGCACCTGACCAGGAGGGCGGTAGACATGGCGATGGCCGGCACACGCCCGGCTGACGAGTACCAGCTATGAGACCAGCGGTCGTAAAAAAGTCTTCCGATATTCCAACAGCCAATCCATGAGAAAGGGCGTAACCGTTCACTCCCCCTGCAGATTGGTGGGCAGCTCCACGGCGGGGTCTGCGTACGCACGAAGCCGTTCCTGACCTGATTGTGCCGGGGCGCAGGCCCCTCGGAGACGAGCGCACAATTTGTCTAAACGTTTTTTCCCAGTAGGTTATCAGTGTAAGGTGTAACTTCTCAAAAAGTCAGGGCAGCATAGCTTTCCGGCGGAAGATATCCGCGAGCGGTTCGATGTGACCGGCACGCGAAATGCGGTCCAGGAGATCGTCCCAGAACGAGATACCGAGCTTGCGGCAAGTCTTTTTGAGACTGGTGAAGGTATCGCGGCACCGCCGTCCGAGGTCGCTACGGGTCTCTCCACTGACCTTTCGCCGCGTGACCTACTCCCGGAGGTCCGACTCACTCCCATTGGTGTGCAGGGGCACGTCTGGCCGCTTGAGCACCAGCAGCAATTCTGATTTGTGCGAGCGGAGTCGCTTCAACAGCCGGTCGAGGGTGGCGTAGCGTGTCCGTGGCGAGAACAGCTCGTCGAACTCTTTTGCCAACGCCTTCGCCCATTCGGGGGAAGGAGCTGAAAGGGCTTCTTGGTAGCCCTTGAGTTGGGCGTACAGCGTCCAGATGCCCGCGCGCACGGTATCGACGGCCATCCGCTGCCGGTCGTTCTGCGGCAGCAGCTTGAACGCCAGCCGAGAGCCGGAAACCTGCTCGGCAATTCGCTACCCGGACTTTTTGAGAATTCCGCTATTTTTTGCGGTGATTGTTCGCACTTGAGACCCGCCCCCGTTTTCACGAGAGACCGCAAATTAGGGGCGAGCAACAGCGCTTCTCGGCCGAAATACCAAAATTCGTCGGTATCAAGTCAAATCGTCGTATTCTCGTTGGACTGTTCAATCCTTTGTATATAAGCTGAGCTTGGTTCGGACTGCCCTGCGCGGCACGAAGATTGATGGTTTCAAGATTTTGCATGAAGAGCTTAATGCGCTCGAGTATCGAAATGCGATTCAGTGATGAGATCTTGAGGTCAGCAGACTTCTGTCGAGGCAGCTAATAATGACAGGAATGAGTCCGAGTAGATCATTACGCTGCCGGCCAAAGCACCACGAAGTCGGACAACTCGGGTACCCGAAACGACAAATTGAGGGCACTGCTTCTCTCTCTGGCTGCAATTCGCGCGTTGTGTACCCACGATTTAATGATTTCGCCGGACTGTGCAAGCGATCGAGGTTCCTTGGGACTTGCCCGCGACAAGGGGTTTAGCCGATCGAGGATCTCCCAATCCTTAAGGATCCGCAGTTGGTCCTGATGGCCTTCCACACCAATCAGAAGTGCGCGCACCTGACCGCCACGGTCCGTAACCTTGTCGTAGATCGAGAAGACGACCAGCGGCGCTTCAAGGTTTGGCACTGCGGCAACTCGCGCCGGAAAGTCGATCGCCTGCTTCAGTGCCTGGTCAAATACCTGATGACCGACGCCGACCACCCGCTCCGCGGCCTCACGACCGGTTACCTGCCGGTCGAAGACGAGCTTCTCGTACCGTTGCCGAACTCCGGGCGTGCGAAGCCATGCTTCGGGGGTCTTGAAGCTCACCTGCTGGTTGTCTACTTCAGGTCTCCTTCCGTTCAGCGTTAGCATGGCCAGGAAGAAAGGGAGCAAATCCGGTAGATCCTTTGGCGGCACGTCATCCAGCCCGGAGAGATCGAAACTCTGGCAATTGCCGACCAGCGTCTGGACAGTCTCGATCGCACTCTGTCCGCCAAATGTGCGCGTCTGATCGTCGAACCAGCGGTCGAGACGCTCTTTCGGCACGTCCAACCCGCCGGAGAACAGCTCGTTGAAAAACCCGCGGTCGGTCATGCCCAGTACCAACTGGAGCAAATCCTCGGGCTCATCCATTGCCGAACCGACGGACTGCATGATCCGCTCGAGCTTTTCTTCGAGCTTGATCCAGATACGAGACTCGATTGTGTCAGGGTTCCTGAGAGACACCACCTTCACAGCCTGGGTCTGTCCATACCGGTTCAGTCGTCCGACCCTCTGGTGCAATCGCATCGGATTCCAAGGCAAATCGACGTGTATCAGACAGTGACACCGTTCCTGTAAGTCAATCCCTTCGCCTCCCGCTTCGGTCGACACCAGGTACGAAAGCGATCCCTTGTTGAAGCTATTTGCAACGTCCTCACGCCGACTACTGAGGGACACCAACTCTCCCGACGGTAATACCACATTGTCCAGCCGATCGTCTCCATTTATGAAGCCCACCGACTTCCGACCGTACTTGCCCATCAACGCAGAGACAACAAGCGCCTGCGTCGCTTTGTATTCGGTAAACAGCAATACCTGGTGTCCCGCGAACCGAGATTCGGTCACTTCGGCGACACGACGAACTCGTGTCTCTTCGACCACCTCGTCAGCGGCGCGAATAAGCTCTTCGAGGTGCTGAATCTCGTTCTCCATCAGGCGAAGAAGGCCCTTGTTGTCTTCCGCCGCCCACTCTCGAAGAGCACGATCTAGTTCATCAGAGCTTTCGTCTGGCTCGTGGTCGAATACCTCGCACTTCTTTCTGTGGTCTTCTGCAATACCCCTTAGACGCGAAAGTCGTGTGTTCAACGCGGACCGCACCGCTGCAACGGAACTGGATGCAAGTTTCTGCAGCGCTATCAGGACCAGTATGACTCGGCTGCGCGTCTGCTTTTCAAGGCTGAGGGCGTATGCCTTTCCGGATTGGATAAACCCGGTGAGCAGTTGGTAGAAACGCTCTTCTTCTGGCGAGTAGTGATAGGTTTCCGGAAACTGTTGAATGGGCTGGAACAGCGGAGCCCCTTTCATATCGGTTACTTTCTGCTTCGCATTACGGATCAGCACATCGCGAAGGTGGGGCAACTGCTCCGCCTCGGAACGAGCAGGATCGAAGTGATCTGGTTGCAACAGCTTCATCAGTGACCAGAATCCGTAAGGCTTTCCGCGATGAGGAGTGCCGGTAAAGAAAACACATGAAGTGACTTTTTGCTGTTCGTTCAGCTTTTCCAGAAGCTCGTAACCCAGGGTCTTTCCGGAATTCTCGTCGGCGTTGAGGTGATGCGCCTCGTCGACAATCACCATGTCCCATCCGGGAGCCTCCAGCAACCGCTCATGTCGGCCTCCGCGGTCAGCCCTCAAGGTTGGCAGCGAGGCAACTACCTGGTTGTGTGTGTTCCAGAAGTCCACGCGCGGCGTGTCAACATCGCTTCGGTAAACGGCCAAACGGATGTCGAACATCGTGCGCAGCCGGTACTGCCACTGAACTACAAGGGACGCCGGCGTCAGAATGAGCAGGCGTCTCACCGCGCTACTGGACAGGAGGGGCCACAAGATCAGGCCCGCCTCGATGGTCTTTCCGAGGCCCACATCGTCCGCTACCAACAGACGAATCGGCCATTGCTTGAGCGCACGATGGCAAACCCAAAGCTGGTGGGGCAGGAGTGCGATGCGTGAACGCGAGAATATTCCCCAAGCGTCATTCACAGACTGAATAGCCCCCGACATTGCTCGCAAGCAACCCTCAAGTGGGCTGGAGACGACACCGCCGGAAAGCGCCGCCGAAACGGATACTCGGTCTTCAAGTGATCCGGACTCGACCTCCTCGATCCCGTGTGTGAAGCGTACGACCTTGGTGAGGCCGTTGTCGACGAGGACGTTTCCGAGGCCGAACTTAGGGTGGTAGACTTGTTCTTGCGGCGAGTCAGCCATTGCTATCCTCCATCGCAACATCGATTCTTAGTAGCTGCCACGCCTCGTTTTTATCCGAAGCCAAAATGCGAAGAGGGATGTCGAAGTCCCCTTCGAATGTGGCCAAATCCTCGCCAATCGCGTCGGCCAGCGCCTGATAGATATCGCTGCTCTTATCCCCATCGTTTCCAAGGCCAAGCTCGGTGACGAACTGGGAAACCGCTCTCGACGGCATATACGCATACGGGAAGGCGGTCGGACTGCGGATTGCGCCGAGGCGCAACATCTCGCGAATTACGAGGTGCCGCCCCATACGAAGCGTTCGATTGAGGGCAGGGGCAACGATCCCTCCGCCTTGCAGGGCCGCGTCTGCTAGTGGCGTGAGAAGCATCGACATCTCTGTTGGGTCGCGCCTGTCGATTGACTCAAAGAGCTCCACATACGCATCCAACCACCGGGCGAGCCGGAAGAACCTTGGAAAGCAGTCCATCCAGAACCCGAACTCCTCGTCATCGATATGACCTTCCGCGAACTCCTCCAGGATGCTCAGCCATTCTTTCGCGCCATCCCGCGGATCGACATGCGCGATGATCCTCCACCACCGCTTCGCGTCGAGCAATTCCAGGAATTGCCGGTTTTGAAAGTCCCGGACACGCCCCAGGCTCTGAAACACGCCTAGTGCAAAAAGCTTCATCCAGGCATCACGGTCGAACCGACCCTGTTCATCCCGACTGAGGTCCGGACTCATTCCTCCGGGGTAAAGCTGCTTGAGGTATTTCTCCCGGTAGCGCGCCCGACCTTCGTCCCGCCACCAGTTGTAAATGCGCTGGACTGCCTCCGGCCCACGAATCTGGTCGGGCTCGGGTGGCGGTGGTTCGCCTGTGTCCGGCGGTGAGAAGTAGACGGTTTGAATAAGCTGTCGAGGCATAAGCTGTCGAAGCACTTCCTCAACTTCGGTGCTGTCCCAGTCTGCGAAGCCAGGATGTTGGGCATTGATTCCGTCAAGCCATGTTCCGGCAAGTCCTTGCTCTCGCAGGAGCCGGCCAAGCTTCAGTGCGCGTTCGCCCGACCGCATGTATCGAAGGACGGTGCCTTGCCTGGATGTTGTCTCCGCCGCAAGAACCCAGGTGGCCAGGTCTTCCAGCGTCACTTCAAAACGCGGTCTGCAGCGTCGGAAAAATAGGCGACCAGCGTTTTCGTAGGACCCATGGACCGTCGCCTGATCCGGCGCGAACGCAGCAAGCCGCTTTTCTTCTTCATCCCCCGTCTCGGCGCATAGCAAATGTCTTGACTCAACCCAGGATCCGCTCATTGCACGGAAACGGAGTCTTCCCATTGCCTCCGAGGCTTGCTCGCGATCCTTGGTTTCCAGTTCATCCCAGATGCGGGCACACAGCGCTTCCAACGGCTGTGCGTCTACCGCACCACATTCGCTATGCACGACGGAACCAATGATCGAACCTAGATCAAGCTTTCCGATGGGAATGACTGGATTTCCGATGGAAACGACTGGATCGAGATGTCGCAAGATCGCCGCTATTTCGGTACTCACGCAGTTTCGAAGGGCGAGTATTCCTTCGAGACTCGGTACTTGCGCTACTAAACGAAGAACGTCCGCGTGCGACCAGATTTTTGTAATCTCGCGGCCCACCTCCGCGCGATCCAGCATTGCGTCGAATGGTGGTGGAAGGCCATTCGGTAAAGCGCCGGGAATCTTTGATAGCGCGTGAAGTGCCCCCAGCCCGAGTTCTCGTCCGATTGAGGCAACACCCTCGTTAAATCCGAGCCACCGCGCAGCTAGCGTTCCCCACAACGATGCCCACAATTGAGCGAGCGAAGCGCTGGAAGCTAAACCGAGCTTCCCAAGCCACTGGGCTGGCTCTTCAACGATTTTCTGCTGAAGTTGCACCAGGTGCTCGCCGAGCTCCCGGCCTAGTGCGGCCGCGAGTTCGAGGTTCTGTGCTGTATCCCCGGCGAGACGTCCGCGGCCAGCATCGAGTGCGAAGCTCGCGTTGACGGCAAAGCCGAACCTTTGGTCTTCCCGCGTTGGCGCGGTGACCCAAAGCGAAGGTACGTCGAGTGGCAAGGGTAGAAAGCCGCTCGCGTCCCTCCTGAAAAGGACACAACCCTTATGCAGGCGAAACGCAACCAATCCCATCGATCTCAACTGGTTCGAATCGGGGATGTCGATTTCGCCCAGTTCAATTCCCTGAAGCAGCAGGTCAGGAGCCCATTCGATTGAACGCCTGATCTGTTCGGTATGAATCACCACGCGCCGTATGGCGCGACCAAACACGCACAACACGCCGGCCAGATCCCCGAAGCGCTTCAACATCTGCGCTGCAATAGTCGGCTGATGGGGTTCGATTTCGGTCAATGTACCTCGATAGGAGCGATCCTCGGTTTCACTTCCTAGCCAATTGGCCGCCGCCTGCGCGTCATCCCAGTGCTTTGGCAAGACACCGCCGACAATTTCCGCGCGCATCTGCCCACTGAGCAGCCGCGATCTGTCACAGGCTAGCAGTACGCTCTTGAAGCCCAAGCCGAACTTGCCGGTCAAATCGTGACCGACCGGCTTGTCAGATGAGGACAGGACCAGCATCCTCTGTAGATCGCGATGAAAGTCTCGGCTCTCGGGATTCTCGCCACCCCCGGCGCGGGCGTTGATGAGTCGCCCCCAATGCGCAAAACGAACGCTTAGCGGGGTGCTCGCGACCGAGAATTTCTGAATTGCCCTGGGCGGGTCGAGTTGTGCAGCATCTGACCCTTCGCCCTGTGATAATTCGACTACCGCATCGTCAGCATTCTGAAACATCTCGAAAGGAATACTTTCCGTGTCGTATTGGTAGTCGCGCAGCTTTTGACGAATCGCATGCAAGGTTGCTTCTTGGGCCGGGATGTCTGTCTCAAGGGTCTGCTGTAGCTCGTCGAGACGACCGCGCACTTCGACACGTAGATTTTCTATTTCGCTTCGGTTGGGTGGATTCGCAAACTCGGCCTCCTTGAGCCTTTGGCAGGCGCGGTCGTACTTGTCCAGGTTGCTACGCAACCCCTTGTTGTGGTGGTGAGCGCCCAGTTGCCGCAGGTAGAACGGCAAGTGCTCGAGGATCATCGCCCGAGCCACCGCAATTTCCAGCTGGTCGCTACGGTTGAGCTCCTTCCACAAGGCACTGAGGTTCGCGTTGGGCTGCTTGTAGCAATTGCGGAGAACGTACTCGGCGGTCCTCCGCAGCAGATCCGATAGCTTGTCGGACTCGAATTCCGCAGGGGTAATCTGCCGAAGCTGCAGAAGGACAGGAATCTTTCGGTCTGGCCGTGCCATTCCCCGTCGCGGTTCGCCGACGATGATGGTATCGAAGCTATTGGCAACGGGAACATCGATCCTCTGCCCCGTTATTCCGGTAACATTGACGCGGCTGCCGCTCGCAAGCTCGACATCGATTAACAGAGAGTCAAGAGCTTGCTCTGCCGAAACTCCAAACATTCGGTCTGGTGGTGTGGGCTGGTTTTTGCGAGGGACCATAACGAGTGATCGCTGTTCCGTGATTCGGTCCCTGTACCAGTGCCGGTTAATCTCGTTCTGATCCGGCATCTTCCAACCAAGTTGAAGTTGCGCTCGAATCCCGTCGACGGTTCTTGTGCCCAACTCTCGCTGCGCAAGCTCGCGCACTCGGGGTCCAAGCAGACAGAGCAATGCGCCCACAAGCTCGGGCCGAATCAGGCACACCCACGGCCTGAAGTATTCTTCAAGTATTGTGGGCGCAGCGCCTTGTTGAGATCGAGGTGGCTGGTCGGATTCGCGATCACCTGCCTCCACGATTGCCCCGTTCAGGATTAGCGCCTGATCTTTGGAAAGCAGGAATCCATCCTCCACGCCTGCCGCTCTGTAGCAAAGTTCCGTCGCGTGACGCCAGTTGCCAGAGACTGAGCGTAAACGCAGTCGTGGCAAGACCGTCTTTACGTCTTCGATATTCGCTGCAAGAGCGGCCAGGTACACGTCGAAGGCACAGGCGGCTCCTTCGTCCTTGACTGCCCGGTCCGCCAGCGCTTGAAGAACCGCCTCGGTCGTTTCCGGTGGAATTGGTTTCCTCAGTTCCCCAAGCAATTGCGCCCAAAGTTGATCTGCAGTGAAGTGCCGATGCGCTTCGCCGATGATCTGCCACGCAGGTAGCGCACGCACTTGCCGCAGCGCAGGGATAATTCGATCAAGCAGTCTATTGTCGAGGTCCGCAATCGGTCCCACAAAGTGGTTCTTGGCCGCACCCATCAACAGCGACAACGTCGTTAGACCATTCTCGTCTCTTGCGAAATATCGGCTGCGTAGGGTTTCGAACGCTTCATGGTCCAATACGCCAGGATCGAGATCCGCCACGCCTGCATAGCAGTAACCGGCCTCGGAGGCGAGGCGCTGAATATGCTCGGCAAGCTTCGGGATATCGATAACATCCTCTGGTGCGATCGCTCCCCCAGTGCGCAAAGGAAGCCAGTGCACGTTACGCATCCGTTCGTCGATAGGTGCGTCCGCACCCATGCGCGCTTGAAGTTCGCCAGCGATCAAGCGCCAATGGTCGCTCGGGGTCGATGCGGACAGGGCGAGACTGGCCAGGCTCGCGCGGTCGAGTAATCTCATCCAGCGCTTCTGCCGGGTCGCCACAGCCTCGTTACTGTTCACTTGAAAAATCTTGATACCGCTTCCAAGTTCGCATGGAATCGTCAGCCCGGTGTCGAGGAAACTGTCTTCTCCGAGGAAGGATGTACCGCCGGCAACAAGTGCATGAAAGGGCAGAGAGCGCCAGACCCCTCGGTCGTCAACAACGCTCAATATTTCCGTCCGCTCTTCCTCGTCAAACACTTCGGGCTGGACTTGTGCCACACCGACGCGGGTTATTTCCTTAACAACTTGAGTAGGTTCGATTCCACGGATGCCCAGCGCGGCCCAGCCTGCTGACGGTATCTCTCCTACAAGGTCGCGTGGCAGCACGTTCCACGCCTGCTCTCCAGTGACACCCGTGATCTGGCGCCACAGCTTTTCCCAGGCGGGTGATTGCTGATGACGGCCGACCCAAAGTGTTGTTTCACCGTCCTGGAAGTTCGCCTTGCTACCGTGAAGCAAGTAACGCAGTCCCCGGCGTGCAATGTCATCGCCCTGTGCATCGCGCGCGACGCGGCTGAGAGCCAAGCGGTCAACTTGGCTGCCAAGGGTCTTCGGGCGAACGCCGAGGGCACGCAGCACTGAGGCCTCTTCGCTGGCCGAACCCAGACGAGCCCCATCATCAAGTAGACCGGTGACAGTGCCGGATGAGACGACAAGAACCCTTTCGTCTGGTATCGCCAATGCAAGCGCATGCGCCTTTCCAATGCGCGCAAGTAAAGTAGTCCCTTGGCCGAACCCAAGCAGATTGCCCGCGCTCATCGCGTCCTGCAGGTTTGCGGGCGAGACAGCTACCTCCGCGCCGCGGCGTGCATCGATCGCGGAAAGTATGCGTAGATTTCGATTTGTCCGTAGCAACCGCTCGCGTGCGTCAGTGTCGATGCCCTTTTCAAGAACCTCCGCAGCAGCAGCGAGCCACTGAGATACCCTGGCGTCGCCGGTTGCCATCGCGGTGATGGCCTGATCGATCACGCGTAGCCAAGCCAGGACGTCTGCATCCGAGGGTTTGGCGCGTGCCGACTCGGCTGCATCGAGGTCTGCCGGCACGATGAGGACCAAGGTTTCGCATGACCAAAGCGCGGCGAAGATCCCGGGAGGCAGCGCAGCTTTTGCCTTTGCGTCCTTGGTGCCGAGGGAGAGTCGCCGTTCGGGAACGACGAATCCCACGACCCGCGAAACCGCCGCGGCTCGTTGCCGCAGGCTTGGCAGTTCGTTCGCCCGGAATCCGGTGCGAAGTAGGCGGATTAGCGTGTCTTGAAGGGCGCCCGTAAGCCGATATGGCGTTGCAGCCATCTCCAGGAACCGGCCCATGTAGTCGAGAAGTTCCCCGGAGGAAAGGACGCCTTCGGTGTCTTGCCCAAGCACGGCGAGCAGGTCGTTCTCATCCCAGTCGCAGCTCGCGTCGGCGATTCGCGGTGCGACGCCATCGATGAAGACCCGGTCAGAACTAATTCTTGCTAGGCCCGGCAAGCACCGCCAAGGCCGTCCCGGTTCACTCGCGGGCGGTGCGGGCAGGGCTCGGAGCGCGCAGCCGTTTGCTTTAACTAGAGTCCAGCGGAAGCCCTCGCGATCGATCTTTCTGACCCAGGCCACGTCACGGCAGATGCTCGATCGGAAGGTCGACAGGAAAGGGCGTGAAGCGCCACCGTTGCCCGTCACGGCGTCGCCGATCGATTTCGTGAGTTCACCGATCTCGTTGTCCGTGAGACGATGGCTCTTGACGTACTCCGCCAACACCGGCAGCAGGAGCGGCAACGTCACGCCATCGGCCAACTCCCGATTCCAGCGACGCCGCAGACCACTTTCGTTCAATTGCTGCTCGGGCGTTTGATCTAGCTCGAAGAGTCGTGAGAAATCGTGAATTCCACGTCTGCCGGCGTCCACGAAGAACTGGCCGTGCAGGACAACGTGATAGTGCCGCGACGAGGCGGGAATCGTCGCCCGGAAGACGTGCGCCTCCTCGTCGAGGGGAAGAAACACCGCCCAGCGCAAGGTTACGCCACCGCTAACACCATCCTCGTGACCGATAAGCACTGAACCTTCGGCCTGGGACTTGTCTCGGGCCTGCTTTTGAAATCCCTGCGCATCCCGGAAATGGCTTTTTGGCCATGCGCTATGCCCCCTCAACCGCTCGAACACCGATCCGGCACCGAGGTTCTCCCGTTTCTGTCCATGGAACTTGAGCACCGGTCTTGCGCGTTCGGTGACGATCCCCGTAGAGCTTGCCTCACCCGCTCCCCGTTCGAGACGACCCTCCGCGGAGATGGAGATCAACAGAGCCTTGCCCGCGCTTGCCAGTGGTTGGTAGTTCAACTCCTCCAGGTGAAGCAGCAAAGGAAGGATGACTGCAAGACGGGAGGGAAGGGCATCCTCAGCGAGGAAACGTAGATCGGGTTCTCCCAGATCGTCACCGGGGAACTGATCGATGATCGCACCCGTCGGGGCACCGTCTGGCGTTCTGAGGTGTTGCTTTCTCCGAAGCGGTACCCAAAGCAAGAAACCACGCGGTGCGTTTCCGGAGACATTCGCGCCGACGCCCTGGAGGGCGCTCCAATCGGTGGCCTGCACGTCTTCCCAGTCCGGGTGCAGATTGTCCTCACCGCTGTTCCACGGATTGACAATTGCATTGTGCACATTGCTTCCGTCCCAGGCGATGTAGAGGAATGCCTCGCAGAGGTGGAAGGCGCTCTTCATGCCGAGTCCGAATTTCCCAATCGTGCCTGGCTCGCCCGCCTTAGAGTTTTCCGCGAAGGACGTGATGGCTCTCTTATCCGTCTCGCGGAAGGTGCCATCATTGAACAGGTAGAGGGCGGGTCCGGTTAAGAGGGGGTGCTGAAGCGTCGCGAATCCTTCGTGGATACCGAACACCACGCGGCTCGCCCCAGCGTCGTCGGCGTTCTGGATCAACTCTTTGATTATCGGAAAGCCGCTGTGGTAACGATCACGCAGGTTGTCCGAAATCAGGTTGATGATGTTTGTTGTTAGGCCGGGCATATTCCGCGAGTTGCGCTCTAGAGATTCAGTGCTGTAGGGTTGGCCCCGGTCAGGTTGGATGCAATTCGGTGGTCAGCGGAACGCGATTCCGTAGCTTAACCATTATCAATGTGTCGTTTCATCAATTTCTTGGTAGCGCCAAGCCCGCCCAGCGACACCGATCAACGAAGCCCATGGTTACAGAATCCAGTGCGATTGAAACATCATGGATCTTACTATGGCGGTGATCTCGATCGGGGTAGTATCACCCTATTGGATAGAGCAACGAGGATACGTCAGGGGCAGGCTTCATAATTACGGGTTGTAAGCCGTCCAACGCAACTCCCAACTGAACGGCGGTTTACCGGCGCACTCTTGCCCGGCCTTGGACTCATACCCAAGGTTGACTTTGGCCGGTTAGCAGGAATTGGCCAGCCCTTTGCGGGTGTTTTTCTCAGGCTGCGGCCCGCCTGACGAGTAAAAGGCGAGAGGTGGCTACATGCTTGATCTTGCTGCACCTTTCGCGGGGTGGGCGGGGCTTCTTGGGGCCACGGGGGTGCTTCCTGTAGGCCGCCAGTCGGGCGTGGCTTGCCCACTCTTTCAAGAGGGCAGCGAATTCGACGACAGTCAGTTCGGCCACGACGCCCCATCTCTTCGCCATGGGCG
>WBZT01001647.1_pt1 | contig 16173 bp, 13 predicted proteins | sample 5204241 | NCBI WGS metagenome assembly WBZT01 (sample SAMN12344358, study PRJNA552823) | activated sludge metagenome | biome: Activated sludge suspended growth; feature: Nitrification reactor; material: Wastewater; isolation source: activated sludge from nitrification reactor of wastewater... | reverse complement strand
GGGTTAATGGATACTTTTCAATTAAGTGAAATTCAAGCCAAAGCAATTCTCGATATGAGATTGCAAAAACTTACCGGACTGGAAAGAGATAAGATCCGGGATGAATACAATGAACTGATGGCACTCATCGCAAGATTGGAAGAAATCCTGGGCAGCGAAGAAAAGCAAAAGGAAATTCTGATCAGCGAACTTCTCGAGGATAAGGAAAAGTACGGGGACGAAAGAAGAACAGAAATCACGATTGCGGAAGGTGAAATCAATATGGAAGATATCATCGCGAATGATCAGGTGGTGGTTACCATCTCACATTTGGGATATATCAAGCGAACCAAAGTATCTGAATATAGAATACAGGGAAGGGGCGGACGTGGATCTGCCGGAAGTAAGACCAAGGAAGAAGATTTTATTGAACACATGTTCATTGCTTCGAATCACAATTATTTATTGCTGTTTACCGAATTTGGAAAATGCTATTGGTTAAGGGTATATGAGATTCCTGAAGCTGCCAAAACCTCTATGGGCAGGGCGATTCAAAACTTATTAACGCTACCTCCCGGAGACAAGGTTAGGGGTTATATCAATATTGAAAACCTAAATGATGAAGAGGTTCTCGATAAGCATTTTATAGTCTTATGTACAAAAAAGGGCGTCATCAAAAAAAGTTCGCTTCGCGACTTTAGTCGTCCCCGCGCGAATGGAATAATCGCCATCAGTATTAATGAAGGTGATCAATTGGTTGAGGCCAAACTAACCAACGGAAACAGCGAAATCATTTTGGCAAACAGAACGGGTAGAGCCATCCGATTCCCGGAATCTACCGTGCGTTCTATGGGTCGATCTGCTGCCGGAGTGCGTGGAATAAGATTGGACGATAGTCCGGATGACTATGTTATTGGAATGATCTGTGTAGATAAGGATGATTCGGATGCAAACATTTTAGTCGTCTCTGAAAAAGGCAACGGCAAACGATCTGGCTTAGAGGATTATAGAATTACCAATCGTTCTGGAAAAGGTGTTAGAACCTTGCTGGTAACGGAAAAAACCGGGCGATTGATTGCCATCAAATTGGTTCACGATACGGATGATCTGATGATCACTACCACCAATGGCATAACCATTAGAATGCATGTTGATGCACTGCGCATCATGGGTCGTGCGACACAGGGTGTGAGATTGATTCGATTGGATGAAACGGATGAAATTGGAGATGTAGCCGTAGTGCGACGGGATGAAGATGAGGAAGTTGAAATATTAGCCATCACAGAACCTGTTCTTCCGGACGATTCAGAAGAATAGTCCATATTCAAAATTGATAAACTTAATAAATAATTAACCAAAAATATATTTCGTTTTGTAATTATTTGAGTCTAAATTCGGTTTGCAAACTAAATCTATAATAAATGAAAAATCAAATTTTATTTTTTGTTTTATGTTTCTCCATCGGCACAACAATCTATGCACAAGATCCAGAAAAGGAAATAAAAAAGGCAGATAAATTGGTGGGTCTTTATTTATTGGATACCAAAGGAAGCAAAGACAAATTATTGGAAGCAAAAACAATTATTGATGCTTCATACATGGATACATCTGTTTCCAAAGCTTACAAGACATGGTTGGTGAGAGGTAAGGTCTACAATGAATTGGCAGCCGTAGATAATACGAACATGTTAATTAATTCAAGAGCCAAGCTTATTGCGAAAAATACAGCACTGACCTGTTTACAATCGCTTGTTAAAGCCGTAAATCTTGCGGTTAAATCCTATGAGAAAAAAGATGCATTGCAGATTATGCAGGAATGTAGTCAGTATCTGAATAATATGGGAAGTTATGCATATAACAATGCCGTTTCTTCCAAAACAGAAAAACTAGAATTATTCAAGGATGCTTATTTGAATTTTGAAGGAGTGCTTCAGGTGAATCAATTGTTACAAGATAATGGGATGAAAGCGATTCTTCAAACGAAAGATGACGTGGATAAGCAAAAATATATTGTAGCCGTGTGTGCATTGTCTGCGAATGAAGATAAAGTGGCCACGAAATATTTTGAGGAATTGGAATCCAGCAACTACAATGATTCTACAAATGCCGGAGCAGTGATTTATGAATCTTTATATAATTTTTACAATAAATCAGATTCAGCCAAAGCAGAAAAATATCTATTAGCAGGAAGATCCAAATATCCCAATGAATCGAATCTTCTATTTGCCGAAATTAATCACTATATTAAAAAAGGAAAACTTACCGATCTGATTGATAAGTTAAAAATTGCCATCAGCAAAGAACCTAATAATTCTTCCATCTATGCAACATTGGGTAATGTTTATGACAATCTTGCGCAAAAAGAATGGGAAGCCGGCAATGTGGTCAAAGGAGATGAATATCAAACGGAAAGTGGTAATTATTATGATAAAGTGCTGGAATTGGATCCAAACAATGCAAATGCTCTTTACAGTAAGGGAGCATTGTTTTACAACCGTGCAGCAATGGTTTCCAAGGAAGCCAACAAATTAGCCAATGACTATTCTAAAGAAGGTACAAAGAAATACAACGAAAAGAAAGCTGAAATGGAAGCTTATTTTGATAAGGCCTTACCGTTTTTTGAAAAAGCAGATAAGATTGAAGGAAATGATGTCAATACCCTGGTAGCTTTAAAAGAAATTTATGCCAAGAAAGGCATGTTTGATAAGTCTAATGAAGTGAAGGCTCGTCTAGAGAAACTGAAAAAATAAAACCGGTATGCTGGCAAAAAAAAAAGCGGATCAAAAAGATCCGCTTTTTTTTTTATCTGGTAGAAGTTCTTGCCATTGATTCCGGCAGAACAGATTCAAGTAAAATTTGCTTAAAGGATGAGTGAAATAGGCTGCTCAAGCAGGCCTTTGAGCGTCTGTAAAAATTTAGCACCGGTAGCGCCATCTACGGAACGGTGATCGCATGACAGGGTAACTTTCATCCGATGTGATATGGTGATCTGGTCATTCTTAACGGCAGGTTTCTTGAGAATTGAACCTACGGCAAGAATGCAGGAATCAGGTGGATTAATAATTGCCGTGAATTCTTCAATTTCGAACATCCCAAGATTGGATATCGTGAAGGTGTTGCCTTGCATTTCATCCAAACCCAGTTTTCGATTCTTGGCACGGGTTGCTTTGTCCGCTACTTCAGCATTAATCTGGCTAAGCGTTTTTTGGTCTGCAGCGCGAATGACCGGGACAACCAGGCCATCTTCGATCGCTACAGCGACACCAATATTCACCTCGCCGTGATAGATCATTTTGTTTCCGTACCAGGAGACGTTGACATTGGGATTACTACGCAATGCCGAGGCACAAGCTTTGATGATCAGGTCGTTAAATGATATTTTATTTTCAGAAATTTTATTAATCTGGTTTCGCGCTTCGACACAATTATCCATATCTATCTCCATGGTGAGGTAGAAGTGCGGGGCGCTAAACTTGCTGTCAGATAGTCTTTGGGCTATGGTCTGGCGCATCTGAGAGGTTGGCACTTCTCGATCTCCCGGGGTCGCCATATAATTAGGGGTCGTTGATGCAACAGCTCGTGTTGGGTTCTGAATGCTTGCTTCAACATCTTTCTTGATAATCCGGCCACTTTCACCGGTGCCTTGTATGGCGCTGATGTCAATTCCTGCTTCCCTGGCCATTGAACGAGCCAGCGGTGAAGCTTTAAGGCGTCCTTTTTCCGCGGATGGAACTCCGGATGGGGTATGGGCGGGCTGTTGTGCAGGCGCTGCAGCGCTTACATTGGCTTTGTTGGCCGCTTCCGGTTTCGGAGCAGCTTCCTGATCTATGAGTTTCTTATAGTCTTCACCAGCAGCACCTATGATAGCGATAATGCCATCAACTGGGACTTCACCGGATGAAACGGCGATGTATAGAAGCGTACCTTCCTGAAAAGCTTCAAGGTCCATGGTCGCTTTGTCCGTCTCGACTTCAGCCAGAATGTCTCCCGGTTGAACTTTATCGCCAACTTTCTTATTCCATGCCCTTATAACACCTACTTTCATGGTATCACTTAGCCTGGGCATCCTGATAATATCTGCCATTATTTTCGCTCTTAGGGCTCAAAAATACACTATATTTGAAAAATCAGAGGGGCAATAGAAACTCGCATGTAAAGGATATAAATTAGAGTGCGTTCTTGGTCTTTAAAAGGATGGAATACCATCCAAAAGAAGCGAAACTTACAATCAGCAAGGAGCGCAAAACAGATACCTCTGGTAAAATGAAGACTGATTATTAAATCCTTTATCTTAAGCAAAACTTAAATGAATCGTAGACTCCGAGTAGCAGCTTTTCCAATGTGTGAAATATCGCGATATTTACCTTCCAGGGTATTGTTTTTTTACCACCCTTTAGACGGATAAGGGTTTAATCAGCCAAATGGCAAAAAATATTAAGGTAGTAGTGTGTTCTGATAAATTTACTTAGACCAGTGACGGCATTAAATGCTATATTTTATGGTATTGCAAGTGGATTAGAATGCTAAGCCTCTTCAATGACTTAGATAAAAAGTTCAGAGGTGAGTAACACCTCTCCGACAAGACTTTCCGGAAGGAATTTGAAATGAATTCAGCTATTTTATTTATACATTGTTCCACTAAAATAAAAGCAATTAAGCCATTCCGGACGGAGGTAATGAAGACATTAATAGTCCTTAGAATAGCTTAGATTTTTTAAATTGTATACAAGTAAAGATAAATACATTTCTAATGTAGACCTTTAGCTGTTAGGTTTGGACAACACTTTAACCTTTAAATGAGGAATATAAAAAATGAAAAATAATTACTTAATATTCGGATTTTGCTTAACAATTACAATGTCATTTGGACAAACCGCGCCACCTGAGTATCATAGCTTAGTGAAGCAAGCATACTCGCTTTACAAAGCGAAAGACTATATAAATTCAGGATTGAAATTTTCAGCAGCATTTCAAACTTTTGGTGGTTTAGGCTACTCAAATCACAGATACGACGCAGCTTGTTCGTGGGCATTGGCAGGTAATGCAGATAGTTAATTTTACAACTTGCAACGTATTGTTGATAAAGCAAAATATACCAATTATAAATAGATAACTTCTGATACAGATTTAAATACATTACACAACGACAAGCGTTGGACAACTTTAGTTTTGCAGATCAAGCAGAATAAGGAAAAAAGCGAAGAAACATTCAACAAACCGCTTTTACATCTTTTGGACAGTATGAAAACGACAGACCAAAGGTGGCGAAACGATATGACAAGCTTTGCAAATGGTGAAATACAAAACGACACGATTTCAAAAGAAATGATTAGTCGCAAAATTTTGCTAACAGACAGTTTAAATTATTTTTTACACAAAGACATTTTTGTCAAATATGGTTTTCCTAACTGTGAATTAGTTGGACAAGAAGGTTTGAGTTTTTTTGGCTGTTAGTCCAACATCAAGACGGACACCCAGCTTTTCAAGATAGTGTTCTTGTAAAAATGAAATTTAAAGTTGAGGCCAATAAAGCATCAAGCGGGAATTATGCTTATCTGGTTGACAGAATTAAGGTTAATATGGGACAAAAACAAGTATACGGAACTCAAATGGAACTCAATAAGGAACAAACTTCTTATGTTCCCAAAAGTGTAAATGACCCAGACAAATTGAATGAAAGACGCGCTAACGTTGGACTTGGAACTATTGAAAGTTATATTGAAACGATGAACACAAGATACTTTGGCTCTCTTAAAAAAACAGACAACAATGACAAATAAGATAAAAACCCGAAACGTTAAGCAGTTATGCGTCATATTTGTGTAGCCTTCTAAATTGAAACTTTTAACTTGTGAACAGGTATAATTTATTAAGTTGAAATGTATTAAGAATGGAAAACTATTTCTCCGTGCCACAATCAGCTCTGCTAAAGGAAACGGTATGTTCATTTTGGCAAGTGCACAGGCCTAATAAACTTGCTGTAATCGAAACCATTATTCCCAAGGGGATTACCGAAATTATTTTCAGTTTTGAAACAGCAAAAATTCAAGCTCAGATAAAGAATCAACAAATAACGGTTCCGAGATGTTTCGTACAGGGATTTAATTCTTGTCCAGTTCATCTGCACCTCGAAAACCGTCAAACTTTTTTTGGAGTGGTTCTTCATCCCTCTGCAGTTAAACATATTATTAAAGTCCCAGCTGTTGAATTTGTAAATCGCGTTATTGACCTAACCTTAATTGACAATTCCTATTACAATCTATGGCAAAATTTAGGAGAACAGAAAAGTTTTAGCGATAGAGTTTCTTTCTTCACGAACTGGTTAATAAAAAAGATTCCGGTATTGACAGAACGGGAAAAAGCATTTGATGGTTTTTTAAATCATCACTCTAATACTTCTCTTACGGTTTCAGATTTAACCAAAAAATTTTGTTATTCATCCAAACAACTTTCAAGAAAGCTCTATGAACTTACAGGAATGAATACAGAACAGACTTTGCTTTATAAAAAATATTTACAGTCTATACAACTGATCCATCAATCGGACTTATCACTCACTGAAATTGCTTATAACTGTCAGTTTTCCGATCAATCCCATTTTATAAAGACATTTAAGTCACTTACCCTTCTTACTCCGAAAGAATATAGGTTGATGAAAAGCTTCGTTGTTGGTCATATTTTAGAAAATGTCTATTAAATACAATTTTGTTATTTTGTTTATGCTTCAATTTGCATTAAAAAATTATGAAACAGATTATTTTATTTGCATCCATCACAATGGCAAGTGGATTGCTATTCGCAAACATTTATAACTCCATGATTGACGCAAAGTCCTGGGGTGCAGATATTCCACAGTCAATAGAAACAGCAAGAAATTATTTTAAAACAGTGAATCCCGGAAATTTTTTTAGGATATTCTCACCCTTAAATCAGATATTAGCCTTGCTGGCGTTGATAATTTTATGGAAAGTTTCACCCGCCACCAGATTTTATTTAAGCGTCGCCTTGATTCTATATGTATTGGGTGATTTATTGACTTTTGCGTATTTTTATCCAAGAAATGATATTATGTTTAAAGACGCAAAGTTAACCGATATAGATAATATCAGAAATGCATGGCTTGGCTGGAATAGCATGAACTGGTTTAGATCGTTGATTGTTTTTGTTGGTATTATATTTTCATTTTTGGCGCTGCATAAATTTTATACTTCAAAATAAATTTTCTTTTGGTTATTTATTTTTATTGCTCAGATTTCAACTGAATTTTTTTTCAATAATGTTTTTGGAATTATAAAGTAATGGATTTCATTTTTTACTATTAAGTATTCACTCGAAAGTTTTATTGCAGTTTAGCTTTATGCACGTACTTAACTAAGAAAGTTCCTTAAGCTACGGGTCGTTTTAACGACATACCTTTATCAATTGCTACAACAAGAGACTTGCTTCCTTAGCTTTTATGCTCCTGGCTTCGGTACATCGCAAAGCAAAATGTTATTAATTCATTGGTTGATTAGAATTATCAGATAATTTATTTTTTTAAAAATAATTTGACATACTACAGGGATTGCTCAAGCGCAAAAGTTCATATTCGAATCATTTTTTAACGATTAAAACAAGAACATTGATTTGCCTGATAATACTATTTATTTTTAGAAATAACTTTCTAGTCAATCTTTAGAATGACTTTGGATATTTTCATTTTGTGTTATATTTTCCGGAAGTCTTTCTCTGTCTATGGTATCCAGGCGTTGTATGCTTTGCACATCGATGCTGATGGCGCTGTGCTCCTGCATCACTTTGCCGATGACAAGATAGCAGCCGAAACCCCGAAAGGGGTAGGCTTTGTAGGCGGGAGGAAAGTGTACGGTATCAACCCAATAGCCGTCCATATCGAGGAAAGTTCCAAAAGCCATACGTTCGCCTTTGTGTGTAAATGTGGTTTTGACAGTAATGAGAGATACGACGATGCGTATTTCTTTTCCCAAATGCTTTAGCAGGTCTTGCGCTCGCAGGGTCTCCTGCGGTGGATGCTGTAGTAATTCAAATGGAGAGCAGAGCGGGAAACCGAATAGTTCAATCTCATCGAAAGCCTGCTCCAGTCTGGAGTTATACAGCGCAGGTAATTTCCATTGTTTGGTCTCCGGGATAAAGAGCATATCCTGCGGAGTATGCTGTTTTTTAGGGCGAAGTAGACTGTGTACTTCCCACAGGAGTTCTTTCTTTGATCTGCCGGTGAAGCGAAAAGCACCTGCGCGAATAAGGATTCTAGCCTGTTCAATACCCAGATGAATGCGTCGGGTAAAATCCGCAAGATCAAGGAACTTGCCATGTTTTCTGCGTTCTTCCAGAATCCGATAAATCAAGGGATCTTCGAGTTCAGCAACAAACTTGAATCCCAGATAGATTTTTCTTCCGTCAATGGTACAAAGAGCCTCACTGGTGTTTATACAAGGCAGTTCGATTTCGCCGCCATGCATTCGCGCTTCATGCACGTAGAGACTGGGTCGATAGAAGCCTCCGCCATTGTTGAGTGTCGCAACCATGTATTCTAGCGGATAGTATGCTTTGAGGAAGAGGGCCTGAAAGCTTTCCACCGCATAGCTGGCAGAGTGTCCTTTGGAGAAGGCATAGTTTGCAAAACTCTCGATCTGCATCCATATATTTTCAATGAGTTTTTCGGCATAGCCCTTTTTTCTGCAGTTTGCAAAGAAATTATCGCGCACCTTGCCAAATTCATTGCGTTGTTTGAATTTCCAGGACATTCCTCGTCGCAGATAATCTGCTTCGGCCAGCGTAAGATCTGCAAATTCATGGGCGACGCGAATCACATCTTCCTGGTAGACCATCACACCGTAGGTCTCGTGAAGGATATCGTATAATTCAGGTAAAGTTTCTCGTGCCTTGCGTCTTAATTCCGGATTTCTGTAACGCTCAATGTATGCGCGCATCATGCCGCTGCGCGATACGCCCGGGCGTATGATGGAGCTGGCCGCCACCAATCGCAGGTAGTCGTCGGCTTGTAATTTGGTCAGCAGCGTACGCATAGCAGGCGATTCAATGTAGAAGCAACCGATGGCTTTGCCCTGACGAAGTAGGTCGCGTACCAGTGTATCGTTCTTAAAGCGGGGGATGTCGTGAATATCAATTTTTATATTCTTGTTTTGCTCGATAAGTTCGAGGCTGTCTTTGATTTTTCCCAATCCGCGTTGACTGAGTATGTCAAATTTAAATAAACCGACGTCTTCGGCTTCCAGCATACTGAATTGAGTGGTTGGAAATCCTTTCGGTGGTAGAAAAGTTGCGGAATAACTGCTGATGGGTTCTTCGGAAATGAGAATGCCACTCGAATGGATGCTTAGATGATTGGGAAATCCCTTGATGAGTTCTGTGTATTTCAATACGAGTTTTCCGGTTTGATCTACATTGGGAAAACGTTCCGGGCGTTGCAACTGATCAATCTCTTCGGGAGGAATTCCAAATACCTTGCCGAGTTCCCGAATGACGGCATCGTGCTGGAAGGTATTGTAGGATCCCAGCAGCGCGGTGCGTTGGTATCCGAATCTTTCGAAAATGTAGCGCGTGATATCGTCTCGGTCTGTCCAGGAAAAGTCGAGATCAAAGTCTGGTGCGTTGCTTCTGAACTGATTGATGAACCGTTCAAAATACAGTTCCAGTTCGATGGGATCCACGTCGGTGATGCGCAGCAGGTAGGCGACCATGCTGTTGGCACCGCTGCCGCGGCCGATGTAGTAATAATTCTTGTGTTGTGCGTAACGAACAATGTCCCAATTGATCAGAAAGTATGAGGCAAAATTCATTTGTCCGATGATGTCGAGTTCTTTTTCTAATCGTCGGTGTACATCCGGTGTTGGCTTCGGATATCGGTAAGGAAGTCCGTCCTCGCACAGTTTGCGCAACAATCGCAGATCACTGGCTGCATGGGTGGTGTAGTAGCGCAGATTTTTGTTGGCGAGTTTGCCGAATTCAAAATAGATATGGCAGTCTGCGAGCATTCCCTGCGTGTTGTCTATGATTTGTGGAAATGCGGCATACGCTTTTCTCATATCTGCAAAAGAGAAGATGGGTTCGAAATGCTGTATCTGCTGTGCCGGTTGCAGTCTGCTCAGGAGTACATTGCAATCGATGGCGCGCATGAGACGGTGCGCATTGTACTGTCTTTTGGAAGCGAAGACGGTCTCCTGCATGGCTACCCATCTGGATTTTTGTTTTTGCAGCGCTGGAAGAAAAGCCAGCTTCGACAACATGCGGATGGGGATGCCCAGGAATTCGTTGTCGCGCAATGGCCAACCGCGATAGGATTCAGCAGGATAGATGATGTAGGCATGATGGAATTCCGGTGCCGTGTCTTCAAATTTTTCTCCGGAGTGCAGATGTTTTGACAGATGTTCATTCAGTTCGCGGAAGCCCATATTGTTTCGCGCGAGCCCTACATACTTTTGCGTGACGCCGTTTCTGAAATCGATTCCCATCACGGGCTTGAGTCCATATTCTTTGCTTAACCTGATGGCGTCCAGACAAGCTGATGTGTTGTTGATGTCCGTCAGCGCAAAGGTGGAGTATCCGTTCCGGCGCAGTTCGTTGAGCAGCTCTTCGACGGAGAAGGTGCCGTAGCATAAGGAGTAGTGGGTGAGGCAGTTTGAAAGCACTTATTTAACTATGAACTATGAACTATGAATGATGAACTTATTTTAATGATGAACTATGAATGATGAACTTATTTTAATGATGAACTATGAATGATATGTGATGATCCGGTTTTATTAATGCGTCCGGTTCATTTGTTTGTTCTGAAATTACATTTTATCAGTGTTGATACGGTTTGAATTTTTCTAAGCTGCCTTTTTTCGTTATTGCCAGTACGTAAATTAAAAATAATATTATTGCCATATGTTATCTTTTTTATTTTGTTTTTAAATTTTTTCTTGCGGTTAATATGGAACTCCTGATAATTTTTAGAAGTTCGTTTGCATTATTATTGAGTGTATTGAATTCAGTGTTTGCAATATAGTTTGAGCAATTCAGCAATTCAAGCCAGTATTGGGTTTCGGCGCATTCTTTTTGGGCTATGCCAAATTTGTGAATAAAGTCTGCCTTGCTTTCTGCATTATAGGCTTCCTGAATGTTTGCTCCGATGGATGTGGAAGATCGTAAAAATTGTTTACTTAATACGTACTCTTTTTTTGTTTCAGTAAGCCCTTTATAGGTTCTGATACAATCCAGTGCAAAAGATAAGGATTTGTCTTTTAATATATTTTTTTTACTATTCATAGTTCATAGTTCATAGTTCATAGTTCATAGTTCATAGTTCATAGTTCATAGTTCATAGTTCATAGTTCATAGTTCATAGTTCATAACTCGTTCACTGCGCGGTGTACGGATTTTGAACCAAACCTTCTTTTAATTCTGTCCATTGCGATATCGAGTTGGATCAGTTCGGTGGTATCTTCGAAGAGGTTGTACGACTGTTTGCCGTAGACGAGGTGGCTGAGGCGTATGCCGATGAGGCGCACCATCATGCGTTTCTGGTATAGTTTGTCGAAGAGGTCTTTGCTGTGGCGGATGAGGACGGTGTCCATGGAGGTGTAGGGGATTCGGGTCTGCATGGTGAAGGTATTGAAGTCGGAGTATCGGATTTTGACGGTGATGCAGCCGGTGAGTTTGTGTTCGCTGCGGAGCTGGAAGCCTAGTTTTTCGCACATGCCGATGAGGATGTGGCGCAGTGCGGTGACATCGATGGTATCTTGTTGAAAGGTCTGTTCCGTGGAGATGGATTTATTTTCGGAATAGGGGATGACGGGGGTGTTGTCGATGCCATTGGCTTTTTTCCAGATGACGCCGCCGTTTTCGCCGAGTACCTGTTCGAGGAGTTCGCGGGGCATTTCCTGGAGGGTGTGGATGCGGAGGATGCCCATATTGCGGAGGAGCTGGTAGGTTTTGTCGCCGACCATGGGGATTTTTTTGATGGACAAAGGGGCGAGGAAGGGTTTTTCAGTGCCGGCGGGTATTTCTTTTTGGCCGTTGGGTTTTGCCTCGCCCGTGCCGACCTTGGAGACGGTCTTATTGGACGACAGGGCGAAGGAGATGGGGAGGTTGGTCTCGCGGGTGATTTTGTGGCGCAGTTCGGTGGCCATCTTGTAGCAACCGAAATAGCGATCCATGCCGCTGAGATCGATGTAGAATTCGTCGATGGAGGTCTTCTCATAGAGCGGGACATCTTCCCGGATGATATCGGTAACGAGGTTGGAGTATTTGCTGTATTGCTCGTGGTCGCCGCGCACGATGACGGCTTCAGGACAGAGTTGTCGCGCCATTTTCATGGGCATGGCGGAATGTATGCCGTAACGGCGGGCCTCATAGCTGCAGGAGGCGACGACGCCGCGGTCTCCCGTGCCGCCGACCAGTACGGGTCTGCCGTTGAGTTTCGGATTGATCAGCCGCTCCACGGAGACGAAGAAAGTGTCGAGGTCGATATGTACGATGTGGCGATCCAAGTTCAGTAGTTAATAGTCAGTAGTCAATAGTCAGTAGTCAAGAGCCTGTCCCGTGAACGAAGTGAACGGGATCAAGAGTCGTGAGCCTGCCTTGCGCTATAACTTTGCCCAAAGATGATACAAATATTTAGTATTCGTATGCACAAAAATTTAGCATAATTAAAAACAACGCTTCAATCGGAAAAACGTATATTTAAGAGTGTAAATAAGATATTGCAAATTGAGCGTGAAGCTCAGGGATTGTAATCACAGGGAATCGTACGTAGAATGAATAAGAGATGAGTAATTTAGTCATGTGCATCACATTAATAGGCATAAGCATCTTTTGTTGCTCCTGTCATCGGGATTGCCCTGTTCCGGTACCGACCACCTGCGTTCCGCACGAAGCCATCACATCTTTAGATACCGGATTCTATGTATGGACATCGGGGAAAGAGAAGGATGGATTTGCTACGGCTATTAAATTAAATAAGGAGTGGAGAGCGTCGGCTAAAGCAACTATTCGAAACAATACAATTTATATTACCACAAGTACTTATAAAATTGTTCCCGATAATCCAAATTTTGAGTGGCAGAAAGAATTTATTGAATTTAAGTTTTTAAATAGAAAAATTAATTGTCTTAAATTAATTGATATTGATGATAGCCTAAATGTTCGCGTAATTTACAAAGCAATAGATTACGATATTACAGAAGATAGATTTGCATTGGATGAAACCATGGACAATAACTATCTTCAAATTGACACCCTCAATATAGAGACCGGAAGAATGGCCGGAAAGTTTATGGCTACTTTTCGAAGGCTGACCAACAATCGTCCCTGGAATCTTCCAACGGTTCGTTTTTTCAATGGAGAATTTCATTGTAATATTGTAAATTAGTTGTGAGTCGAGAGTCGAGAGTCGCGAGGCTGTCTCGTGGAGGAAGTAAGCGGAATTTTGAGCCTGAACTGTAAATAAATATGCTATAAGATAAGTATGAAAACTAAACTTATATTTTTATTCATATGGATAATATTATTCTCCTGTCAGAAAGAAATGCCGTCTATTAAAGAGCCATGCATTGATATAGAAAGCATTTCAGATTCATTGACCAAGGTGTATACGAGTAAAAACTGGAATTATAAAGATAAGGGATTTGCAATTAAGGTGAATGATACTTCTTTTTTAAAGGTGTTTGGCTTCAGAAATAGAAATACTAATTCAATAGGAATAAAATTCTTAGGTCGAAATGAAGATAGTATAATCTATGAAGACTTTACTACCTCCAATATCCCATTTAGAATTGGATGTTATGATGTATTATACACTCGTACAAATCAGCCAAATGGAATTGGTAGTGTTTATTCCACCAATGATGACGATGTAATCATCGACGAGTATTATGCAGATACTACCGCGGTGAACAACAAGATCGAGATTACGGCACTGGATACAATCAATAGAATTGTTGAGGGGCATTTTGCCATTAGCTATATCTATGCCAACAAGAGACCTAAGAGAAATCCATTCGAGCCGGATAAGATTAGATTTTTTAATGGATATTTTAAGGGGGTGTATTATGAGTAGGGATATTGCAAGATATTTAAAGTGTTGTCAAGCTGTATTGTATAAATATGCTATAAAGTGCGTATGAAAAACAAACTTATTCTTTTATTTACAGGCTTGACTTTCTTCTCCTGTCAAAAAGAAATGCATCTCATAAAGGAGCCATGTGTTACACTTGAGGCAATAACGGATACAATAACCAAAGTATTGGTATATGAAAAGAAGGACTGGCCAGAGGGGTATGGAATGGCAACAAAAGTGAATTCTTTAACATGGTTCAAATCGGTGGGATTTATATATAAAAATAATAGCCTTTTAGGAGTAAAATTATTAAGTATTGATTCTGATAATAACCTTGCAGAGGATATTTCGATTTCTAATTTCAAAGTAGTGCCAGATTGCTATCAAGTGGTATCAATAAATATTAATGATAGATCAAAAGTATATGCTGATTACTGTTCTCATTATGGCGATGTTGTAATTGATGAGTATGTATTAGACACAACTGCCATCAATAAAATTGAGTTAGTGCGTATTGATACGATTAACAGGGTAATTGAAGGGAATTTTGCTATTAGTTTTGTGTATGCCAACAAGAGGCCGAAGCGCAACCCATTCGAACCGGATAAGATTAGATTTTTTAATGGATATTTTAAGGGGGTGTATTATGAGTAGGGATGTTTCAAGCTAATAAAAGCGTTTTGAGGATGTATTGTTTAAATATACTTTAAGATGAGAATGAAAAGCAAACTTATATTCTTATTCATATGCATAATAATCTTTTCCTGTCAGAAAGAAATGCCGTCTATTAAAGAGCCATGCATTGATATAGAAAGCATTTCAGATTCATTGACCAAGGTGTATACGAGTAAAAACTGGAATTATAAAGATAAGGGATTTGCAATTAAGGTGAATGATACTTCTTTTTTTAAATCAGGTGGTAATAGATATAATAATGGAAAATCAATGTCAATTTTTTTTTCAGGGCGTAATGAAGATAGTATTATTTATGAGATTTTAATTTTCTCTAATCTACCGTTTGCAAAGGGTTGTTATCAGATTTTAGCATCAAATAATAGCCAATCAAATGTAATAGGAAGTGAATATTCCACCAATGATGACGATGTAATCATCGACGAGTATTATGCAGATACTACCGCGGTGAACAACAAGATCGAAATTACAGCACTGGATACAGTCAATAGAATTGTTGAAGGACATTTTGCCATTAGCTATATCTATGCCAACAAGAGGCCGAAGCGTAACCCATTTGAACCGGATAAAATTAGATTTTTTAATGGATATTTTAAGGGGATTTATTACGAGTAGGGATATTACAAGATGTTGAATGCTTTGCGAGGCAAGAATTCTTTTTGGAAATATGAAAATTTGGGATGTAGTAAAAGTTTGATGTTTTTTTTTGAAAAAAAATTGCATTTATACAAAATGAAAAATAAAATAAGCCCCGAATGGGGCGCAATGACTAAAGCAGGGTGAAACCCTGCTTAAAAATGAAAAAATTAAATAGCCCTGAAAGGGTGTAATTCAAATCACATTGGCAATGCCAGATAATAAATAATGCGGGTATCATACACTGAAGTATACAAAGCCATAATTTTATTCATGAAAGTGTAGACTTTCGAATAAGAGAATATGAGCTTTCTTAAAAAATATAATACGGAGTTTGATGAGCGATAGCTATGGGATTAATATTTCGCCCATTCAGGGCTATGGCGAACTACATAGATTTACATCTTGCTTCGCAAGATGTTGGCATAGATCGCCCATTCAGGGCTTAGGTCTGGTTTCTTTATTTTAATTTAGTTTTTAGCGATAGGTATGGGATTAATATTTCGCCCATTCAGGGCTATGCCGAACTACATAGACTTGCATCTTGCTTCGCAAGATGTTGGCATAGATCGCCCATTCAGGGCTTAGGTCTGGTTTTTTCAATTCTTTTTTTAGTGATATGTATGGGATTAATATTTCGCCCATTCTGGGCTATGCCGAACTACCTAGACTTGCATCTTGCTTCGCAAGATGTTGACATAGATCGCCCATTCAGGGCTTAGGTCTGGTTTCTTTATTTTAATTTAGTTTTTAGCGATAGGTATGGGATTAATATTTCGCCCATT
>WBZT01001645.1_pt1 | contig 16178 bp, 5 predicted proteins | sample 5204241 | NCBI WGS metagenome assembly WBZT01 (sample SAMN12344358, study PRJNA552823) | activated sludge metagenome | biome: Activated sludge suspended growth; feature: Nitrification reactor; material: Wastewater; isolation source: activated sludge from nitrification reactor of wastewater treatment... | reverse complement strand
ACCCTTCGATGATTCACCGCGACATCAAACGGGACTTTGGGGCACGGACTTATTTGGTTCCGCAAACTCGCTTCGCTGACCTGGTGCATTATCTTCAGGTTCGCATCAACGACACCATCACCGGGCGCAACAACAAGCACCGGAATTTCCACACTTATGACGATCACCTGGCAAAACTGCATGGCAAGGACAAGAGCGAGGTGGTATCGGATAACCCTCTCGTCGGAAAATCATTGCCCGAAGTGATCGTGGACGTGGTGTCGTCAAATTGGAGTCTGGCGAAGAAAACCGCCCAAGCAAACAAGTGCATCAACAATCTGCGGCAGATTGACGGTGCGATGCAGCAATGGGCGCTGGAGAACCAAAAGCCAAATTCAGCGATTCCATCGAGCCACCAGATTGCGGCCTATATGAAGGGTGGCGTCCTGCCTAAATGTCCGGTGGGCGGGCAATACAATATCCCGACTGTCGGGGCGGGGCCGACTTGTAGTGTGGATGGTCATTCGCTGCCGCATTAGGCAGACCCGCCGCTTTTTTGCCCACAAAGCGCCGATGAAAACTGGGGAGGATTTTCTCGAGAATGGAGTGGCCTGCCCGGCGAGATGGTGATGTAACCAAACTGGAAACAGAGCCGCGCGTCGCCATCGGGCAAGCCGCCGGAAATTACCCCCGCCATTCCGCCCGAGCTGGAGCGAAAAGTAGCCGAATAGCAAAAATAGCGGTTGATCGAGAGTTGGGGAATCGCCAAGGCGGCGCCATTGACCCGCCACGGGAAAACTGGACGGAGACGAAGAAAGAGATTCGAGCAGAGTTCCCGTATCCGGCATGAATACCCGCACTGAAAGATGGAGGGAGGGCCGTGCCAACGCGACCCCCGGCGCGATGGCTTGGGTTTGTGCGCCGCACCTCATCCGGCCTGCGGCCACCTTCTCCCCAGCGCGGAGAAGGGACTACGGTGCAAGTAACACCACTTGAGACCCATTGGCGCGGGGAAAAACTGTTTTCCAAAAGGCGACGACAACGATCACCGCGCGGTGCAGCCGGTGTTTCGTGATGGTGCGCGCTGGTGCGAATGTGCCCGGATGTGCGCCGTATTTGCGCCGTGGCGCGTCCGACCCGCGTTCCGCCACTTTGCCCCGCGCCCGCGCCAATCACCCAGCGGCGGCGCGGCACGCAAGGCGGGCGGCGCAAAATTATTCGATACCGGCAGGCGGGGAATTCACGCCGGCAGGTTGAACCGAAAGCGCGTTGCGCGCTTGCGCGTTCCCTTTTCCACTTCGATCAACACTCCGTCGCGCACAAGTCCGGCGAGCCATGCCGAGACCTGCATCAAGTCCTTTGTGTCGGTGATCTTTGCGGCACCGCGAACACTGAGAAAGAAGGTGCTCTTACCTTGCAACATTTGCAGGTGGTAGCAAACGGCAACCAGGCGCTTGAGCTTGGGGCTGGAATAGCGCGCGGCCTGCGGCGGGAGCGGATCGGCGTCGGCGCGGCGGATGGCTTCTTCAAGCGAGTTTGCGCCCAGCGCGGCGTGGGTCTTTTGATACGTGTCCTGAAAATCGAACCGCCATTCGTCCATCTCGGCATCGGGCGGCAACAGCGGCTTGGCGGTGCTCCACCAGAGCGAGAAGGCGCTTTGCAGTTCCGCCGGTGGCAGTCGGCGGTCGTGGGTGATTTCAAACGCTTTGATCGCGCGGGCGAATTTGAACAGGCAGTCTTTGTTCAAACCGTCCTTGAGAGAGAGTTGAACCGCCTCTTGCAGCGTCTTGACGCACGCTGCAAGGGGCGGAACATCCTCCGTCTCCTGCGTATCGTGTGTGCCTCTGTCTCTCTGTATCTCTGTTTCTCTGTATCTCATTGTCTCGGTGTCCTCGTTTTAATTGAAATTTCTTTTGGGTTTGGTGACACGAAACTGGAGACCCGCTTAAGTGGATTGCACGCCTTGTGGGGGGATTCCCTCTCCCCTCTCCCCGCTCCCCTCTCCCCGCTCCCCTCCACTCCCCCTCCACTCCCCCTCCAGTTTCCCTCCAGTTTCCCTCCAGTTTCCCGCTTCCATTCATGCGCGGCGGACTTGACGTTCGCCAAGCCACTCGTCCACGGCGACGCGCGGGAAGGCTCAGATAGCACGTGCGAGCCGGCCTTCAGCTTCGACGCGTTCAATCTCCACCACTGGCACTAGGCGACGGCGGGAAATGACGACGGATTCAAACCGCCGCTGGCGGATGGCCCGGCGCACACTCTCGACGTGCCAGCCCCAACGGGCCGCAAGCTGGGCCGGTGTGAAATGTGCGGTGCCGTCGGTTGCGCGGGCCCTTTTGGTTGCGGCTGGTCGGTGTTCCGCCGCAGGCTCTGCTCCATCAATCATCGGACTTAACTCCAGTTCAACGTGGCAACGTGCAACGAAGGCCAACGCGAGGTTGACGGAGCGAACTTGAAACAACCCGATGAAGATTGGGAGCAGGGCGTAGCGTTTTCCCACGGAATTGGAGGGAAAAGGCAGCCGTGAGCGCTAAATAGGCGGGATTTTCCCACGCCAGCCGAAATCTCCGCGAAGCGGCGTTAACCGTTTTTCGGGACCTCCGCTGGCGCAAGAATGGCCGAGAGGGAGGCCAAATTGCCCAGTAAGTGCGATGACGGCAGCGGCGGGTAGAGAACCTGTTTGCACGCGGTAACATACCGCTTGAACTCGTCAATCTCGGCTTTAGTCTTGAACCCGAGGGACAGAATGGCAGGCGCCATGAAGTTCACGAGTTCGGCGTAGTGCTGCGGTGATTTGTGATCGCAATAGACCAGGGTTCGTGCGAAGAACGCGCGCCGCGTGTGGAGGTCCTTCACATACCGTTTCAACCATTCGCACAGCACGCCACCATTCGTCGCTGGACCGTAGCGCGCCGGCTCATTCCGGCGCTCCCTTTCGGTTACGGGCCGCGCGCCAAGCCGCTTGAGCAGGTTGTGCAGCGTGCGCCGACTCAATCCGGTCGCCTCGTGAAAATCCATCACAGTCATGGGTTCGTGCCAGAGCGTTTCCCGGAACGGAAAGAACTTGCGGCGCCGGTCGCGGTATTTCCAAGGCCGCAATTTCGCATTGCCGAAAATGGCCATCATGCTGGTGAATGGGTCACGCTGCTTAAAGCGTTCGTCGTTAATCCGAGCGTCCTCTGCCATCGCAGCACGGCGAAGCTCCTGTTGCTTGATTGGGCAGGGTTCAGCGGCCACCTTTTCCCACAAGGGCGAATGGTAGTCTTCCAGTACCCCGATGCGGCGCTCCAAAGCGGAGCATTTTGCGCGGAGCAGTTTTGCCTGTTCGGCGAGAAGCACGAATAACCGGAAAGTCTTATCATCCCAGCCCTGAGGTCGCTTGAACTCGCGATAAAGGCCCGCCGCCTCCAGGTCGTGCCAGTTGAAATTGGCGGCGTCCTTCGGCAAGTCCGCATCGCGGATACGTTCCATGAGTCGAGAGCGGATTCTCGACAGGCTCGGCTTAGCTGCGGTGGTTTTCTTCATGCAGCGGCGAGCACGGGTTGCGGACCGGCGTTGATGGCCGTGTTGAGCAGTTTGCCGAGACCGACGTTGATGCGCTCCTTCTGGTCCGCGTAGTGCCGTGCGGTCGTCGTAATGTCCGAGTGCCGCAGGTAACGGCTGGCGGCGTAGATGCCTTGGTTGGTGGCCACAATCGCGCCAACCTCTTTCCGCAGTTCGTGCAACGGTTTGTTAGCGGCAACGCCGTGCGCGCGCAACCATTCGTTGAGGCGTTCAAACACCGGTTCGCAGCGGTAATAGCCCCGCGTCGAGTCATTTCGGGGTTTTCGAGTGCGGGACAGTTCCTTGCTACCGTTGTTCCATGTCACGGTGCTGCCGACGACGAACGCGGAATTGCTCGACTGCTTGAAGCTCCGCAACTCGACGCCTACTTCCGGGTCAATCGTGATTTCACCGGCGCTATCATGCGTCTTGAGATGCAACCATTCAGTGTTTTCCAAGCGGATGACGTTGGCGGCGAGGTCCACCATGCGCCATTCCAGCAGATCAATCTCGGCCTTGCGCAGCCCCGCGAATAGGGCGAGCAGGAAAACCTTGTAGGCTTCCGGGTCGCTGACTTTCAACGTGGACTTGGCGCCTGCGATAAGGGTGTGAGCGTTGATGCGCGAAATGTACTTCATCGAACCGGTTTCGAGCAATTCGACGCCAGTAAAGGGAAGCGGGTCCGGCAATCTTACGTTCTTCAACTTTTTGATGATAGCCGGTGCGAACAGCGAGCGGGCGCATCGTACGTAGCTGTTGCAGGTCCGGCGGGCACTGGCTCGCATCACCTCGGATTTGCCGGCGGCGGAAACCCGCTCGCGTTGCCAAGTGCCGATCAAGTGGGCGGTGAGGCGAGCGAGCTTAATGCCGTCAACTCGCTTGCGCCATTCCTGGTTGCCGCCGCTGCGGTAATCGAACTTGCTCTTGCCTTTCGGCGGATGAATGCCAAACACCTCGGCGGCGATGGTGCGAAGGCAGTTTGCGTAGTTCAAAAACGTGCGCGGGCGCAGGTCGGTGGATTCTTCCACTTCTTGAAGCAAATCGCCAACGGTCAGGTCCACCTTAGGGGCCGAAACCTGATCGGGCTTGAACCTGGCACGTGCAACCTCCCAACCCGCTCCCTTGATGGTGGTCCAAATATCACGCGCCTTGATCGAGGCGGCGTCCTTATTCGTCGTGGCGAGCGTGAAGACCTCCCGCTGACCGCCGTGCTGAATGCGCACGGCGAGATCGTTCACTTCGCAAACGTCGCCGTTACGCGTGTAACTCGGGCGGAAAAGCCGGGATTTCCAATAATCCGCGTGCGAGCGCGGCAGAGAGCGCGAGGGCTTGGGCGAGTGGCGAAGCAGGTTTTGCTTGGCCACTTCTTGGCCACTTTGAGGGTTGTGAGCGGTTGAATCCAGCTTTGCGACGTTGGGAGATTGCATTGCATTATATGGGTTTTTGCGCGTTATTATCAGCCATTGGACGCACTCTGAGACAACAGTGGAAAGCCGTCAAGCAGTGAACTACGGATCAGAAGGTTTTAGGTTCAACTCCTAATGGGTGCGCCAGTCTGCATCAACAATTTTCAAAGCTAGGAAAGACCGCAATCCGCCTCTTCCTCTCGCAACTCTTTGGCAAAGCGGAGCGATTTTGCTGCGGGATTGCCCAATGACTTCCTTGATATGCGCCCTGCGCCTGCTGGCCTTGAGGAATTGGGAGCCGGTCTCCTCGCAACAGAATGAATTGCAGCGCGGGTGACAGCCCTCCCCGCCCAAACCGTCAGGATTTCAACTATGAAATCCTGAACCCCTCGAAGAACTGAGTTAACCGAGTCTGGCCGGGAGGGACTCCACCTGGTCTAGCCGCACGGCCAGGGTGACTCGGCGCCGGGCCTCAGCCCAACAACGCGCCGGACTCCCGATTGCCTTACCCGTCCCGGTGTCCTCCGCCAATTGGGAACTCAAACTTGCCTTTTGAATCAGATGAACGAGGCAGCGCTTCAGGAGTTCCGAGTGGTGACCGCGAAACAGCCGGATTCGATCCGCGGAAAATCGAACCCCCATGCTGAGGTAGCGCAGGGTTTCATCCTGTTCACACGCCCGAGCAATGGCCGAGGACGTAAAAACACCGGTGGCATAGCTGTAGGTCAGCACGGTCAGCAGCACACGCGGGTTAAAAGTGCGCGCCAGGAACGTGGTTTCACCGGTGGCGCCGGCCCAAAAGAAAACATTCACGGCTTCCAGTGAGCATTGCACAAGTTCACCCGCGGGCAGCAGTTGGGTAAGATCATCCGGCCAAGCGGAAGCGAACCCAGTGGATTCCAGCAGCGAGCTTCGAAGAGTGGTTTTCATATACCTTCAACACGCACGGGCTGGCGGGAATCTTTCAGGAATCGTGCGTTCCTGAACCAAGCGAACAGTTGAGGCAACCGTGGTGAGGGAAGGTTCTGTGCCGGCTTGGCGGCAGTTACGGCGTGTGCGTCTCCACCGCGCGGATGGCTTCATCAAACACCTTGGCCAGCCGGTGCTTGATCAGGTAAACTTGGTCCACCTTGATCCCCAGTGAGGTCGCGACTTTTTCCGGAGGCAACTGTTTGATGGCGTGAAGATAAAAGACTTGATAGTGCCGGGCGTCGGCTTGCCGCTTCACCCGTTCCAGCGCGGCCTCAATCACATGCCGCTCCCACTCCTCCTCCCAAATGTGGTCCAGTGCGCTGCCAGCCGGGTCCGCGACGCGGTTTTCGAACGCAGTGCTCCTTGAATCTGTCCCCGTCTCCGCTGACGGGTGAACTTCCCGCCCCCGTTTTCGGACCTGATCCGTGATGCGCCAGCGGGTCAGGTTCAGCAGCCAGCTCTTGAAGGAGCCGAAAGCCGGATCGGCTTTGAAGTCCTTCATGTTCCGGGAAACCGAGACCACGGTTTCCTGGACCACGTCCTGCGCTTCTGCGTGAGTCAGTCCGGACTTGATCGCCACGCCGTAGATCAACTTCCAGTAGGTATCGAAAAAGGTCCGCCAGCTTTCGCCGTCATCCCAGTTCTTCAAACGCTCGATCAGTGACCAGCGGGTCGGAAGCAATTTGTCGGTTTCTGATTGCATGAAATCACCTCGTCAACCGCAGTCGGTAGAAGCGGACGGGATTGTTGGTGCCTGCCGGGTCCGTGAAGGTGGTCGTGGCGGCGTTCAACGGGTTCGTGCGGAGCGGGACCCAGGTTTGTAGATTGGAACTGGCCTCAATGACGATGGGCACCTCAATCGAGGGGGGCAGCGTAAAGCGATAGCCCGCGCCCGGAACCATGCCCGCACCTGCCACGGCCAGGGAACCCGCCACGTGGGAATAGGAGCCTTCCCGCACGACGCGATAAAAGCGTCCCGGCATCTTACCGGCTTGCGCGTCCTGGAAGGTCCGTTCGTAACCGGTCAAGCGTTCCAGTGACAGGTCCTGCCAGCGAGCCAGATTGGTCGTGGCCTGCACCACCACGGAATCACCCTCCGTGCCGTTGAGCGCGAACGAGAACACTCCGCCCTGATACTTCGCGCTCCCGGGGAGCAGGCTCAAGGGCTGATTGATCAACAGCCGGGCCAGGACATTCGTGGTGATGCCCAGTTCATTTTGGGCCACGACGCGGTAGGTGCCTGAGTTGGTGAGGCCAGCCTGGCTGAGGAGCAAATACGGCACGGTGGTTTCCGCCAGGAATTGATCGTCCCGATACCAGCGATAGAACGGCTTCGGCGCCGCGTTCGTCACCGCCGCGTCATTCAAACGCAAGGTCAGGCTTTCGCCCGCGTTCACTTTCTGAATCGAAGCAGCGTTGGTGTTCGGCCTGGCCACCGGCGCGGTGCCGAACGACCAGTTGATTTGCAGGGTGCCCCGCCGGCCTTTGACACCGTCCGCCACCACCAGAAACTGCCCGCCTTCCGCGCCGTTGGTCACCGCTAAGGAATTGAAATTGGTGGCGCTCGCCGAGTTCGTGGCAAAGCCGAGCAGACCGTTGCCGAGCTGATCGTAATTGGCGTTGTCCCGGTAAACGGCAAACAGGTTGTCAATCCCGCTGCCCTTTGTATCCACGACCAAGGTTCCCGCGTTCGTCGTTTCGAAGCTTAAATATAACGACGCGTTGCCGATGAGCCCGGCGTGGTTGACTTCACCCAGATCGGTTCGGCCCTGTACGTTGTTGCCGAGGTGATAACCCACCGTGCCCGCCGCTACGGAATAGAAGTTGCCGGCATAATCCCCCTGCGAGGTCGTAACCACGCGCCCCTGGGTTTGCGGCGGCCGGGGCGCCGCCGCCGTTCGCACCAACCGATCCACCTTGTCCTGGAGCACGATGCCTTGCTCCGGATCACTGCTGATCTCCAGCAGCGCGTGCTGGCTGTCGAGATAGCGCCCGGTGTTGGGCTCGCTCACGCGAACCGAATAAGTGCCGACGTGGGTGGCGCCAATATTCGTAAGTGCCAGCGATGCATTCGTGGCACCCGCCAGCGGCAGACCGTTGAAGTGCCATTGGAAACGCAGGTTGGCGCCCGTGGCCGTGATGCTGAAGCTGACGTTCGTGCCCAAACGTTCGACCTGGCTCAGCGGTTGGGTCGTGATCTCCGGCAACGTTTGCGGGGTTACTTCCAGTTCACCGAGCAGCACAAAGTAGCCGCCCTCGCCACCGAACCCATCCAGCGCAATCGCGTAATTCGTTCCCGCCTGCGCGTTGAAGCGCACTTCGCTGGCAAAGAATCGGTTGGTGGCCAAGCTCGGCTCATTGCTGTCGTCGTCATCATTGGCGGCGATCTCGGTGAGTTTGTTCAGCACCTCGCCGGTGTACACCGCCAGCACCGAGTCGAAGGTGCTGCCGTAAGTGTTGAAGCGCGCAATGCCGCTCGTCGGTGCCGTCCAGGTGTACCAAACGGAACGCCCACCAATGCGCCCCGCGTGCAACGGTTCATCCGGTGTTTCCTTGGTGGCATTGGTGTTGAAGCCGGAAACAACCACCGGTGGACCACCCGTCAACGCCAGCGAGAGCGAGAGGCGGTTGCTGAAATAATCCGCGGCGGCGGGTGGTTCCGGCGGCAGCACGATGACTTCGGCCCGGTCACTGGTGACGGCGCCGGCGTCGTTGGCGACCACCACCGTGTAACTGCCGCCGTCGTTGAACTGAACATTGGAAATCGTGAAACTGGCATTCGTGGCGCCTTCGATGTTCGCGCCGTTCTTGCGCCACTGATATTCCGTCGCCCCGGAGACCAAAACGCTCAAGGTGACGCTGCCGCCAACCGTCACATTGGTGCTGGCCGGCTGTGCGTCGAAGCTCGGCGGGATAATCACCAGCAAGTTGACGGGCGCACTGGTCACCGCGCCAAAAGCATTGGTGATCGTGACGGAGTAGAGACCGGCATTGCTCAATTGAATCAGCGGCAAGGGCAACACGGGATTAGTGGCGCCGAGCAGGAGATTCGTGCCTTCGAACCGCCATTGGTAGCGCAACGGAGGCGTGCCCTGGGCGGCCACCGCGAAACTGGCCGTCCGGTTGATCACCACTGCCTGATCCGCGGGCGGGGTGATGATCACGGGCGGATCGTTCGTTCCCACGCGACTGTTCCGGCGCAGCAACCGGCCGTCCTGGAGGGCGATCCATACGTCATCGTGCGCCGTGCCGTGAATGCCCGTGGGCGGAGGAATCTCGCCGAACTCGGTCACGCGGCTCCACGCGCTGCCATCGTAATGGTAAATCCGCCCGATTCGCGGGCCGCCCGGGGTCTCCGCCAGACTTCCGATCACATAAACATCCGCCGCCGACGAACCCCACACGCCAGTTGCCACGCCCGTGTCTGGCACGCTTCCGTCGCCAAAGACCTGATTGGTCCGGCCGCCGAAGGATTGGGAAAGGGGATCAAACTTCCAAACCCGGATTCCGTCCGCATAATTGTTCGCGCCCACCGCGTACCAGTGCAGGCTGCCCGCGGGGTCCCGCAAGGCCCACGTTGCAGTCACATCGCAGAAATCGAACTGCCGCCCGTTGAAAGTCCAGGTATTGCCGTCCCACCAGCCCCAGCCCCAGCAGGTCACGTAATACCCCTCGGTCGCGCTCAAGAGTAGATGCGCATTGACCGACTCCGTTGGATCGGTGAACACCGTGCTCCACGCGGAACCATCGAAGCGGAGGATCAGGCCGCCATCGGCCACCACCTGGATGTTTCCCACTGTACCGCTGAGCGTGCGGAACTCGTGATTGGTTGCTTCCACCGGCAGCACTTGTTCGATCCAGTTGGTGCCGCCATCAAGCGAGCGATAAATCTTCCCGCCCCGATCACCGCCACAACCGGCCTGCGGTCCCAACGCACACCGGCTCAAGGTCAACCAGAGTTCATTGGAGCCGGTTCCCAGAATCCGGCCGGCATAATGGCCCGGGAAGGTGGTCTGCGACGTCCAGTTCGATCCATTCCAACGGTAGAGAAACGTGTCCGGAATGTCGGACTTGACCGATCGGCGCTTCCAGCCCAGCACGTAGGCCTCATTGGTGCGCCGGGCCCAGACTTCGCCCAGTGTGATTCCAGTCGCCAGTCCCGGCGTGCCCGAGAATTGCCACGATTTCTTGCGCGCTTCGAGTGACACCGGATTGGAAAATACTTCTTCCAAACCATCCAAGGTGCGGATCCGGACTTGATATTGCCCGGATTGCGCGAGCGTCAACGGATGAAACCCCAAGGTGGCATTCGTGGCACCAGCCAGCGCGTTGCCATTAAAAAACCACTGATACAGGAACGGGCCGCGCCCCACCGCCTGTGCCACCAGTTCGACATCACCTTCCTCGGATTGCACCTGACTGACGGGGGCTTGGACAATGGAAATGCCCGCGGAGGGGGTGGCTTTGCGAATCGTGTGATTGCCAAAATCCGCCAGATAGATCGTGCCGGCGGCATCGGTTGCGACGCCGCGCAAAGTCGTCGCCCGCGCCAGGCGTCCGACGCCATCCGTGCCGCCCGGCACGCCCGCCAATCCGGCGAGTGTCGTCACCACGCCGTCCGGGGTTATTTTCCGGAGGACGCAACTGTTGGGTTCGGCGACATAAATATTTCCCAAGGCATCTGCGGCCAGACCGGACGGACTGTTAAAATGCGCCGCCGTGCCGATGCCGTCCTTCAGTCCAGCCAAGGCCGGCTGGCCGGCGAACAGCGACACGATCCAGTTCGTTCCGACCCGGGTCATTTTGCGGATCGTGTGATTCAATTCTTCGGCAACGAAGAGATTTCCCATCGGATCCAGTGCCAGGGTGGACGGGTTATTGAACAACGCATCCGTCCCCATGCCATCCATGGTGCCAGCAAAACCCGCGCGCCCGGCGATCGTGGTGACGACGCCGGCGGGGGTGATCATGCGAATCGTGTGGTTGTTAAAGTCGGCGACGAACAGATTCCCCGTCGGATCAATCACAATATCACGGGGCCAGTTAAAGCGGGCGGCTGCCCCCGTTCCATCCGCGCTGCCGGAGACACCCAGCGTCCCGGCAAAAGTTGTCACTATCCCCGCCGGAGTGATGCGCCGGATGCTATGATTGAAGGCATCGGCAACAAATAGGGTGCCTGTCGGATCCACGCAAACTCCCCAAGGATTGTTGAACCGGGCGGCGCTGCCGGTGCCGTTCGCGCTGCCGGGGTTGCCTGCCAAGCCGGCCAACGTGCTGACGGTGCCGGAAGGGGTGATTTTTCGGACGATGTCATTGCCGTGCTCCACTACATAGACATTGCCCGTGGCGTCCACCGTCAGATTATGCGGCTGATTGAACCGCGCCGCCGTGGTGCCGTTGGCGCTGCCCGCGGCGCCGGCCAATCCCGCCAGTGTACTCATTTGATAGGGCGAGTGTACGCTGAGCAGAACATTGGTACTGATGCCAGATGGACCGGAACTGCCCGTTGCCAAAGCGTGATAATTTCCCGCATTCAGTACTTGGGCATTGGCGAGAGTGTAGGCCGGATTCGTCGCGCCGATGAGGTTGGCGCCTTCCCACTGCCATTGATACGTAAATGGTGCGCTCACGCCCACAGCAGCGGCACTGAAAGTCGCATTGTAGCCTGCGGACACCGTGCGGGCGATTGGCGTTACGGAGACCTGTGGTGGCCATGACGCAACCAGGTTTAATACGATCCTCCCCGTCGGGTCGCCACTCGGCCCGGCATCAACTGATATGTAATAATCCGTTTCCGCCACGCCGCCGAATTGTACCCTCTGAGCGTCGGGATACGTGCCATTGGGTACGTTTTGGTAAGGGCCCGCATCCACGAGATTCGAAATGGCAGTGCCGGTCCCAACAAATAGTTTGGTGGAGAACGAACTGCCGACCGTATCCACCGTTACCGGCCCGTTGGTTGTCGCCCGCCATTTCCACCAGACTGATTTGCCGATGAGTTCGCCGGTTTCCCCCGTCGCGCCTGCGTTGGCCCCGATGACGGATACAATCGGGCCGGAGAGAACTTTTGCGTTGGTGAAATCGTCGTTCGGCGGACGCGCGATCACACCCGTGAAATTGTCTGGGCCGGCAGCAAAACTGGACTGCACTTCCGCATCGAGGAGTGCGCCATCGTAAATGCGGAATTCGTTGAACGAGCCGTCGAAGAACGCATCGGCGCTCCACTGGGAGCGCCCGAGCCAGTTGTTGATGTCCTCGATGCTGCTCAACCTCAGGAAGGCGCTCGTCGTAGCAGTGCGCTGTCCGTTGACATAGATGCGGGTCAGTCCTGAAGGTGGATCGTACACCACGGCGAAATGAGTCTGCACTCCGAGCGGCAGGGTTGCCGTGCTATCCAGCGGGGGCTCCGTTCCGGTGCCCTGCTTGAGAGTGAAACGCAGCCGGTTGCCCGTAGCGCTGGTGCGTGGTGTGAGCATCAAATAGCTCGCCCCCGTGGCGTGGAATTGATCCTCCACGAATTCCTCATTCGCATTGCTGGCCTGATTGCGTCCGAAATCAAAAATCCGCTGCCAGATCGAATTCGTTCCCCGCCAGGTCACCCAGCCCTCGAGGGTGACGCTCTGCCGGCCCGAAACCAGGCCGTTGGGCAGGTTGACATAAGCGGCCGAGCTTGAACCGCCGGCGCCGCCAGCGAGGCGCAATTGGCCGGCCCCGTTAAAATTGCTATTGGTGCTGCCGAGGGTGAGGTTGATCACCTGTCCATTCGCCCCGCCCACCGAGTCTGCCACGGTGGTCGTATTGGATGCTTCGCTGAAGCTGTAGCGATGCACCAATTGCCCGGGACGGAACTCGGCCGGCAATACCACCGACACTACCACTTGATTGGTCAAGCCGGCGTAGATTGCGGTCAGGGTAACCGTGCCGGGTTTGCGCGGAGTCAGGACGCCGGAGCTGGTGATGGAGGCCACCGTCGCATCCGATGAAGTCCGGGTGACGCCGGTGAACGCAGTCACCGTCACGTTGCTCGTTGTCAAAAAATCAGCCGCCAAGCCTACGGTCACCGGCGCCCCACCCGCCAACAGGGAGGTGGGGGCGGATTGTCGCAAGGCGAGCGGCGCCAGCACGGTCACAGTGGTGGTCGCGGTCATGCCCTGGTAGCTGGCGACCAAGGGAACAATGCCAGCAGCCTTCGGCGTGACTTCGCCATTGGTGTTCACGGTAAAAACATTCAGATTAGAAGAAGCATAGGTCAGACTTGAGACGTGCGTGACATCAAGTTTCACGTTCCCCGAAAAGGTGCCGATCACGGTCATGGCCGTTGCAACAGGATCACCCGGAAGCAACTGAGGGGGGGCGGATTGAAAAGCGAGCGACTGGAGGTTGGTAGCATTGAAGTTGAACAGTTCCACTCGGACATTATCCAATCCCCAACTTTCGTTGGTGATCGCTTCGAGTCCACTCGCATTGAAATCGAGGGCAAGGGTGAGCCCACTGTCCTGGATGACTTGCGAAAGTCGGTATACCGAATCCATTGGAACGGGAGTCACCACGTTGATGCCGTTTTGGAAGGTGTAACCCAGCGTGTTGAATTCGGTCGCGCTTGTCAGGGGGGGAAATACGGGTGAAGTGGTGGCTGTCACGAAAGTGCCGGGAAACGACTGGCCTGCCGCGCCGATGCCAAGGGATGGGTAGATGTTGTTGAAGGTGGCCCGGAATAACTGCGTGCCGTTGGTGCGAATCAATCGCCAGATGTCCGGCCCTTCAGTCGTGGTGCTTCCATCCCAGGAACGGATGGCAAGCAAATCGAAGGATACCCGGGCCAGGGTGTGGACCGGCAAACTGGTCAGGGTCAACCGCACGGTCTGGTTGCCAAACTCGCCCAGGAACTTCCGGCCGCCCTTCGGCGTTGTCCCGATCGTGTTGGTGGACCATTCCGTGCCCACGGTGGATTGAAAATCCTGGCTATAAACATAGTTCGCCGCATTGGTGCCACTGGGCTGAAACGGCGTCACGCTCGCAAATGTGTTCCCGATCCGGATTTCATCGGTCAACAGTTCCGCGTAGGGCCGGCTGTTCGCCGCGTCGTTGGCTCCTACGAAGGGGCGGATGCGGTTGAACGAGAAATCGAACGCGCCGAGGGATTGGGCGGCGGCTTGCGCCGGTTGCGGTTCGCTGTCCAGCACTGGATTGATGAAGAGATACGCGTCGTCATTTCCCGGCTTGTGATCAATCCGCACCACCACGAGCGCAAGATTGCTGAAGGAGCTTGCGGACGCGCGCAGGTTGGCGGTCGCACCGGCCGGAATCAAACCCCAGGTGTTGGACGCTGCGCCGCTGCTGTTGCCGATGCCCAGTTTCTCCGTCCCGCCGCTGTAGAGTGAAATGGGAGTCGCTCCACGAGGGTAGGGATTGCCCGTGAGGTTGGTCGTGGGGCCGGAGCGCCGACCGAGGAAGGCGATCCAGGTGGTCGTGTTATCGGCGCCGCGGGTCACGGGTAAATCGCGGAACGTCCGCGAATCGCCACTCGCCAGACTTGCCGCCGAATAGAAAAACGTGTTGCCGGACGTCAGCAGCGTGTTACCGAGGGCGTCCGTGTAATTCAAGCTGCTGGAGTTGGCATTGGAGATGACCGTGTCCCCGACGATGCCTGTGGTCCAGGTGTTGGACCAGCCGTAGCCACCTGACTGTCCGGACAAATCTGTGCCGGCGGCGTAATTGAAACCTTCGTATGCGAGTAACGACGCATTGTAGCCGGGCGCGGGAGTCACGGTGAGCGCGGCTTGACGACTCGTCGCCGAACTAAGCGCATTCGACACGATGACCCGATAATTACCGGCGTCATTACTCAAGACGTTGACAATCGTCAACGTGGCGGTTTGCGCGCCAGCGATATGGGCACTGTTCACCAGGTTGGAGTTATTGAACTGCCATTGGTAGGTAAGCGGTGGAGTGCCGCTGGGCCCGACCGTGAACACTGTGTTAACGCCGGGCGAAACCGACCGATCCTCCGGTTGGACTACGATGCCGGGCGCCGATGGCAGCGGTGCGAAAAACTGGCCGGCATTGCCCGCCGAATACAGTGTGGCAATCTCGGGGTTGCTCAACACGCGATTGAACAGGGCGACTTCATCGAGCTCACCCAACAAGTGATCGGCGTCCACTGAATCGCGCACCAGGTCTGCACCGAGGTAGCTTCGTGGCAGCGGGATGCTTACGGGCAATGAACTGCGCAACACGCCGTTGGTGTACAGGAGTGTGTTCGTTCCGGTGCCAACGAAGACCAGATGAACCCATGTGCCGGCAGGGGCCACGTAGCCGAAGCTATCATCCGCCACTCCGAAGCGGCTGATGCCCACCTGATGCGTCCCGTTGAATTGTTCCAGTTTCAAGGAGTAGTTGGCATCGCCCAACAGCGCTGCGGAATTCATCGGTGTGTTTTGGCGATTGACCCAGAAGGAAGCAGTCCATGGTGGCGGGATGGACAAGGCGCCCAAATTGATGCGCGTCGTTGCGCCGTCGAAGTGAAAAGCCCGCCCGGTCTTTCCGGAGATGTAGGTAACCGCACCGGCGGGGACGCCGTTGTGCGGACCGGCGAGGTCGTTGGCGTTGTCCTCGGCCGGCCACCAATCCACCAGGCCGGAAGGCGGAACGACTCCGTCCACCACGGCCAGCCACACGTCGCTGGTCGGAACGGACCCGAGTGCGCCAGTAATCACGCAGGTGTAATTGCCGATATCATTGGTTTGCACATTGGCCAGGGTGAGCGTGGGGGATTGCGCGCCACTGATGCGAACGCTATTGGTCACATCCACGCCGTTATACCGCCATTGGTAGTTGAACGGCCCGGTACCGCCCGCGGCGAGGGTAAACGTGGCGGATGTTCCCGCCAGATTCGTGCGGCTTTGCGGTTGAGTCGCAACGAAGGGTGCGGTTGTCACAGGGCCAAATTTCACACCGCGAAAAATCTGGTTCGTGCCCGCCACCGCCAGCACGCTGATGAGGGAATTCGGTCCCGCGTCCGTGACCTTGATGAGCCGGTTTTGGCTCGATTCTTTCGTCGTTGCGTAGAGCACGGGATTCGGCCCGCTCCAGTCCACTTCCAGGTGCGATACCCAGGATGCACCCAAACCGTTGGTCAGATGATAAGAATTGATCCAGACATTCTGGCCTGGGTTGAAATCCCATCGCTGGATGCCTCCCTCAAGCGGAGTGAGGTTGCGGTCGTCTGCGAAATAGACAATCGTGCCCGCTGGATTGATCGCGAAATCATTGATGCCG
>WBZT01001644.1_pt1 | contig 16183 bp, 11 predicted proteins | sample 5204241 | NCBI WGS metagenome assembly WBZT01 (sample SAMN12344358, study PRJNA552823) | activated sludge metagenome | biome: Activated sludge suspended growth; feature: Nitrification reactor; material: Wastewater; isolation source: activated sludge from nitrification reactor of wastewater... | reverse complement strand
GACTCGCACGAAGCGACGGATCGACATGTTTTCGCCGATCTTGCCGACCAGCGAGGTCCGGTTCGACTCGACCGTCCCGTCGCCAAGCGGCAGCGCCGAGAGGGCAGTCACGTCCGCCGGGTTGTTAGCGACGACGAGTGCCGCGCAATCGCTGGCCAGCTTCAGAAAGTCGCTGTTCTTGCCGACGAAATCGGTTTCGCAGTTGATTTCGACCATCGCCCCGAGCTTGTCGTCGCCCGACCGGTGGATGGCCACGACGCCTTCAGCGGTAATCCGGCTGGCCGCCTTGCTCGCCTTCGAGCCAAGTTTGACGCGCAGGATCTCTTCCGCCTTGTTCATGTCACCAGCGGCCTCGGTCAGCGCCCGCTTGCATTCCATCATTGGCGCGTCGGTCCGGTCGCGCAACTCTTTCACCATACTTGCGGTAATTTCCGCCATCTCGCTCTCCACTTGCCGGCCCGGCCAGAAATGTCGGCCGTTCCCCACTACGTTCCAGACAGGCGGTCGCGGACAGATTGCCGGCGACCGCACAGAAGATCCGCTGCTCAGTCGTCTTCTTCGATGAACTCTTCGCCCGAGACCGCGTCGAGGATTTCCTCGACAAACTGGCTGCGACCCTCGAGGATGGCATCGGCCACCCCGCGGGCATACAGGCGAATGGCGCGGGAAGAGTCGTCGTTACCAGGAATGACGTAATCGATGCCATCGGGCGAGTGGTTGGTATCAACGACGGCAACGATCGGAATCCCCAGCTTGTTCGCTTCGGTGATGGCGATCTTGTGATAACCGACGTCGATCACGAACAGTGCGTCCGGCAAGGAACCCATTTCCTTGATGCCACCGATCGACTTGTGCATCTTGTCGATTTCGCGCGTGACCATCAGCGCTTCCTTCTTGCCGAGGCGATCGAGCGAGCCGTCTTCGCTCATCGTCTCCCTTTCCTTCAGACGCTTGATCGACTGCTTGATGGTCTTGAAGTTGGTCAGCATGCCGCCGAGCCAACGCTGGTCGACAAACGGTGAGCCACAGCGCAATGCTTCTTCTGCCATGATCTCGCGCGCCTGCCGTTTGGTGCCGACAAACAGGATCGTTCCCTTGTTGGCCGACAGGCGGCGAACGAAGTTCATCGCCTCGTTATACTTGGCAAGCGTCTTTTCCAGGTTGACAATGTGGATCTTGCTGCGGGCGCCGAAGATATACGGCGCCATCTTGGGGTTCCAGAATCGCGTCTGATGGCCGAAATGAACGCCGGCCTCCAGCATCTGTCGCATCGTTGTAGACATTTCCTACTTTCCGTATCAGGGTTGGACCACCATTCGCCCCGCTACCGCCGTCATGGCAGGCACCCTTGACAAGCGAATGTGCGTGATCGGATTCGCCTCCGCGGCGCATCCGTAGCGACACAAGGCCGCAATTTCGCTGACGCAGGTCAGCAAAAGCTGGCGATACTACCATCAAGGTGGCAGGAATTTCAATTCGGACAACAGTCGCACGCCGTTCCAGCGCAGATCTTCCTCAGCAATCGTGCCTGCACTTACGGAATCGACCGCGACGATCGGCAAATTGCCTAAGCTTGCCGCTTCCTTTATCCTTCGCTCCTCTTCACCTCGGCACTGGCCTCGACGCATGGGAATAACGCGCAAGACCCCGCAGGAAATCGAAAAAATGCGCGTCGCTGGTCGCCTTACGGCCGAGGTGCTCGACTTCATCACGCCTCACGTCAAATCGGGAATCACCACCGGGGAACTGGATCAACTCTGCCACGACTACATCGTGAATGTTCAGGGCTGCATTCCAGCACCACTCAACTACGCTCCGCCAGGCTACCGGCCATATCCAAAGTCGATTTGCGCGTCGGTGAACCATCAGGTCTGCCATGGCGTCCCCGGCGACCGGCTGCTGAAGAATGGGGACATCGTCAACCTCGACGTGACCGTGATCTCGGACGGCTATCACGGCGACAGCAGCCGCATGTTCCAGGTAGGCGAAACGTCGCTGCAGGCGCGACGCTTGTGCGAAGTCACCTTCGAGTGCCTGTGGCTGGGCATCGTACAGGTCCGCGCCGGCGCGACGCTCGGTGACATTGGCCACGCGATCCAGCAGCATGCCGAAAGATCGGGCTACTCGGTGGTGCGCGAATTCTGTGGCCACGGCATCGGCGCGCGTTTTCACGAGGAGCCACAGGTCCTGCACTATGGTCGGCCGCACACCGGCATCCGGCTCGAAGCGGGCATGGTGTTTACCATCGAGCCGATGATCAACGCCGGCAAGGCGGCGATCCGGACCATGGCCGATGGCTGGACCATCGTCACCAAGGATCACAGCCTGTCGGCACAGTGGGAACACACGATTCTGGTCACCGACACCGGCTACGAAGTTCTCACCGTGTCCAAGGCGACAGACCCGCCGCCAGAATGGATCCGGTAGTCGGCGTGCAGGCTGCCGTCTTCGAACGTGCGGCGCTGGTTGCCGCCTGCCGGTCTCGCCTGCAGGCGGGGCAGGCGACGATCCGTGAATGCTATCTCCGCGAGGGCGACGCCGCACGCCTGCTGCGCGAACGCTGCCGTCTGATCGACACCGTCCTGGCTGACCTGTGGCAAGCACTGGGGTTGCCGGATTCCCTGGCCTTGGTCGCGGTTGGCGGCTATGGTCGCGGCGAGCTCTATCCTGCCTCAGACGTCGATTTTCTCCTGCTCTTGCCGACCCCCCCCGACGAAACCCTGACTGCCCAACTCGAGCGGGCCGTTGCGACCTTCTTCGACATCGGTCTGGAGGTGGCCCCAAGCGTACGCACCATCCATGATTGCGTGCAGGTGGCCCGCGACGATCTGACGGTACAAACCGCCTTGCTCGAAACGCGCTTGCTGGCCGGAAGCCGCGAGCTGTTCGACCTGGCCTGCGGCGAGCTCCGGGCCAGCCTCGATCCGCGGGCTTTCTTCGAAGCCAAGCGGATGGAGCAGGAACAACGCCACCGCCGCTACCAGGACTCGCCATATACCCTGGAACCCAATTGCAAGGAAGCCCCGGGTGGCCTGCGCGACCTGCAAACGGTCCTGTGGATTGCCCGTGCCGCCGGCTACGGCGATTCCTGGGAAGACCTCGCACGCTACGGCTTCATCACCCCGGAAGAAGAACAGCAGCTGCAGCGCAGCGTCACTTTTCTGCAGCGACTGCGAACGCGTTTGCACCTGCACGTCGGTCGACGCGAGGATCGCCTTCTTTTCGATTATCAGACGGCGCTGGCCGAACAATTGGGCTTCGCGCCGACGGCGACCCGCCGTGCCAGCGAGCTGCTGATGCAGCGCTATTACCGGACGGCGAAGGAAATCACGCAGATCAACACGATCCTGCTGCTCAACCTGGGCGCCGCCATATCGCCGCCGCCGGACCAGTTGCCGCAGAAGATCAATCCCCGTTTTCAGAACCGACATGACCTGCTCGACGTGATCGACGAGGACGTCTTCCACAAGCATCCTGGCGCGATGCTGGAAGGCTTCCTGCTGCTGCAGAAAGACGCGGCGTTGCAGGGCATGACGGCACGTACCCTGCGTGCACTGTGGCATGCGCGGACGCTGATTGACGAGACGTTTCGCCGTGACCACGCCAATCGTTCCTGTTTTCTGGAGATTCTCCAGCAACCTCGCGGCGTGCTGCACGAGCTGCGGCGAATGAACCAGTTCGGAATCCTCGGCCGTTATCTGCCCAAGTTCGGCAAGATCGTCGGTCAGATGCAACACGACCTGTTCCACGTCTATACCGTAGACCAGCACACCCTGCAGGTTCTGCGCAACCTGCGTCGTTTTCTCGCCGACGAGTTCACGCACGAGTATCCCCTGTGCAGCGAGCTGATCAAGGATTTCCCACGCTGCTGGGTACTCTACGTGGCTGCCCTCTTTCACGACATCGGCAAGGGCCGTGGCGGTGACCACTCGGAACTTGGCGCGGTGGATGCCGCCGAGTTCTGCACCGAGCACGACATTGCCGCCGACGATACCGAACTGATCGTCTGGCTGGTTCGCCAGCACCTGCTGATGTCTACGGTCGCCCAGAAACAGGACATCGCCGACCCCGACGTCGTCGCCGCCTTTACCAGGATGGTGGCGGACGAGCGACATCTGGTGGCACTCTATCTGTTCACCGTCGCCGATATTCGCGGCACCAGCCCGAAGGTGTGGAATGCCTGGAAGGGACAGTTGCTCGAACAGCTCTTCCGGAGCACCTGCCGCACTCTGCTCGCCGGCGGCAAGGCTCCGGTCAGGCAGGGATTGATCGAGGAACGCCAGCAGGAGGCCTTGCGCCTGCTGCGCTACTTCGGGCTCACCAACACCGTCCACGAGCGCCTGTGGAAACAGCTCGATACGGTGTATTTCCTGCGCCACTCGGCCGAGGAAATCGCTTGGCACACGCGCTCCCTGCACTACCGCACCGGCACCGAACAGCCGGTCGTCAAGGCAAGAGTGAATCCACAGGGAGAAGGGCTGGAGGTGCTGATTTACACGCGCGACCAGCGTGACCTGTTCGCACGCGTGGTCGGTTTTTTCGCCCGCGCCGGGTATACCATCGTCGATGCCAAGATCCATACCACTCGCCACGGCTATGCACTCGACAGCTTCATGCTGCTCGACCTGAGCGATCGAGGCAGTGACCGCACGATGATCAGCTATGTAGAACACGAACTCACCGAGCGCCTGAGCCGCCAGACTGCGCCGGAAGCGCCCGGCAGCGGGCGTGTCTCGCGACAGGTGAGGCACTTCCCGATCCAGCCGCAGATCACCATCGAACGCGATGAAAAAGGCTCGCACTACGTTCTCTCCGTCAATGCTGCCGATCGCCCCGGTCTGCTCTACACGATCGCCATGACATTGGCTGCGCATGGTGCTAATCTGCACACGGCAAAGATTTCGACGCTCGGAGAGCGCGTGGAAGACACCTTCCTGATCAGTGGTGGAGACCTCGGCGAAACTGCCAGTCGCATCAAGCTGGAAACCGAGCTGCTCGACCGTCTGAAACTCTGACTGCCGCCTTCCGGAGTACGGCCGCCAAGGGCACGGAAGTAGGCCGGTCTGCCGCCGCAGCGGGACCGAGAGCGGCAACAATCCAGCGTGGGGTGTCGGTTTTTTTTACACTGACGCGAGCGAGACATCCACTGGAGACGGGAAGGCGTTTATAGTCCGATGATTTAACCACTGTTTCCGACCATCGTCCGTTTTGGGCATGGAAGTTGCTTCGGTTTACAACAGACCTAGCCCGGCGAGCGATGGGTGGGAGCAAACACGGAACTTGCTCCGATTCGCGGATCAAAGCGTGATGTAAGCCACATGCAGACCGTTGCTGCAGCAGCTAAAATGATTTCATTGCTCCAGCAAATGGCAACAAGACGACTGGTGAACAACGCGATGGCCGCGACATTGGAACGTTCCACCCGAGTTCGGAAATCTGTGGGAGAAGCACGATGAACACTATGGACGCAATTGGCGAAGCGACAGAATCGACACAGCAGTCGCCGGTCGACAAGAGCGCCATGATCGCAGACACGACTTCCATCAGCGAGCTGGATATCGGCCGCAGGCGCTGGGTGCGTGGGGCGGCAGCCGTGGCGCCGCTGGTGCTGACCTTGCGCAGCGGTGCACTGGCAGCGGCTTCCTGCACGGGAGCAAAACTTCTGGCGAGAGTGGACAACAACGGGCATATTGTCGATGCGGGAGGACTCAACATCACGGGTCTGATGGACGGTCAGGATCAGTGCGTGACGCACGTCGCCCAGTGCACCGATGCCGATATTGCCTTGAGAGTGCATCCGACGGACGCCTTCAACGTGGTCACCGATCACACCCCGGTCAAGCAGTTGGGAACCACCACCAACCCGTTCTTCCGCTGCGGTACCGGAAGCCAGTTCAACAACCAGCCGATTGCAATCCTCAGCGCAACCAGTGCCTCTTCCCTGACTGGCGGCTAGCGGACAGAAACGCACCGAGTCGAGAGTCCGGTCGAACCCGCACGGGATGAGCGTCGGAAAATTGCTGATCACGGGCAACAGGCAACTGCGGCGCTTCTGGTGATTCTGATCTCCACCGGTCGCTCACTGATCTGGCAACACTGGGACGATGTCTTCGTTGTGTATCAGCCGTCGTCCGCCGAAACCCACGTCTTCAACGAAACCACCGCATGGATTCTCCGCTCTCTGGAACAGGGCCCACAGACGGCCAGGCGGGTGAAGGAAGCGGTTGAATTGGCCCTTGGCATCGGCAATGGCGACCTGGGCGCCAATGATTTTGCTTTCGCCGTCTGGCGACTGGAAGAATTGGGCCTGCTCGTGTGCCGGGAAGAAGCCGTTGCCGCTTGATGATCATCGGTGATCTGAGCCGCCGGGAATTCGGAGAAAAACTGGCAGGAGAGGGGCTGAGAGTCCAGTTCGGCCCCTTCAACCTGCTGATCCGCTCCAACCTCGATTCGTTCGCCTCGCTCGCGTACCCGTTGTACGAACCGTACCCGGTGCCGGACGAGACATCGATCACCGACTTCCACGTCCGCATCGCCAGCCCGCCGCACAGCCTGCGCCGCTGGATACGCAAGCAGGCGTGTTTTGCACTCGACGGACATTCGCCGTTCGCCCCCTATACCTTGGCGCATGCCTTTCCCGCCTTCGAGTGGGGAGTCAACTGGTGCGTGGCCACCCGCTCGCATCATCTGCTGATGCTCCACTCAGCGGTGGTCGAGCGCAACGGGCACGCGATGCTCTTCCCGGCATCTCCCGGCGACGGCAAATCGACTCTTTGCACGGCGCTGGTACACTCGGGCTGGCGCCTGCTGTCCGACGAATTTGGCCTGGTGCGACCCGAGGATGGCCGCTTGCTGCCGATGCCGCGCCTGATCCCGCTGAAGAACGAATCGATCGAAGTGATCAGGCGCTTCCGGCCGGAAGCGTACATTGGCCCCTCCTTCCACGGGACGCGCAAGGGTACGGTGGCACACGTCCGACCGCCGGTCGACAGTATCCGGCGTGCGCAGGAGACTGCCCGGCCCCGTTGCTTCGTGTTCCCGCGCTGGATCGCCAATTCACCGCTGCTCTTGAACCCGATAGCGAAAAGCCGGGCGTTCCTGATGGTCGCAACCAATGCCTTCAACTACGAAGTCCTCGATGAAGGCGCTTTCCGGCTGGTCGGCGCGATGATCGCCGGCTGTGATTGCTATTCGCTCAGCTACTCCGATCTCGACGAGGCAGTCGCCGCGCTCGGCGAACTGTCCGGTTTCGCCAGTGGCTAGCGCGGTCGCCCAGAATCGGCGGGCGCAGAGCCTGCTGCTCGACGCCCTGACAACACCGGAAAGGCTGCCGACCTTGCCGCCGGCGGACTGGGAGCTGCTGCTGCGCGTCGCCCGGCAGGCCAGACTGCTCGGGCGGCTGGAGAGCGAACTGTCGCGCCGGTGCCTGCTCGCCGGCATCCCGCCACGGGCAGCTGCCCATTTGCGGGCCGCACGCAACGTCATCGCGCATCGCAGGACGCTGGTGTCCTGGGAGATCGATCGCATCCTCTGGGCACTCGAGGGGATCGACGTAGCGCTGATCCTGCTGAAAGGAACCGGCTATCTGCTGGCGGGTCTGCCGCCGGCGGACGGCCGGATCTTTGCCGATGCCGATCTGCTGATTCCCGAGGAAAGGCTCGCCGAGGTCGAAAAGAGGCTGGTCGACCGCGGCTGGTTCAGAATGGAGATCGACCCTTACGCAGATCATTACTATCGCGTCTGGATGCACGAAATTCCGCCTCTCCGCCACGGCGAACGAGGGACCGAGATCGACCTCCATCATCGCCTGCTGCCACGCACCAGCCGCATCAAGTCCGACCCCGGACCATTGTTTGCAGCGGCGGTACCGCTCGCCGACCCGCGCCTGCGTGTGCTCGCGCCGACCGACATGGTGCTGCACGCGCTGGTGCATCTGTTCCTCGAGGGCGATCCGGACGAGGGACTGCGCCTGCGTGATCTGGTTGATGTCCATGATCTGCTCGGCCATTTCGGGCAGCGGTCCGGTTTCTGGGAAGACCTGGGAGCGCGGGCACGCGAACTGGGTTTCGAGCGACCACTGTTCCACGGTCTGCACCACGCACAACGCTTGCTCGGCACACCGGTTCCCGCGCAGGTGCTGCGCGATCTGGCCGACGCAGCGCCCGCCCGGCCGTTGCGGAAGCTCATGCAAATGCTGATCGAACTGGCGCTGTTGCCGGAACACCCGGACCATCCCTTGCGCCGGGCAAGCATCGCCCGCTGGCTGATCTACGTTCGCTCGCACTGGTTGCGGATGCCACCGGAACTGCTCGCCCGACATCTGGCGCGGAAGGCCTGGCAGCGCTTCCGCGGCGCCCGCAAGCGGATCGACCTGGCACAACTGGATCTGAAGCAGCAGTAAGCAGTTATACTGTATTTTTAATCAGTATAACTGCCATGGCCGACGCGCTCCCCGCCTACGCCGAACTGCACTGCTGCACCAACTTCTCGTTCCTGCGCGGAGCGTCGCATCCCGAGGAACTGGTCGAACGCGCGCAAGCGCTGGGCTACAGCGCGCTGGCGATCACCGACGAAGCCTCACTGGCGGGCGTGGTGCGGGCGCACCACGCAGCCAGGAGCCATCACCTGAAGCTGCTGCTTGGCGCCGAGTTCCGCCTCGTCGACGCACCAGACGGTAGCTTCCGGCTGGTCCTGCTGGCGCAGAACCGTGCCGGCTATGGCAACCTCTCGGCACTGATCACCCTGGCACGGCGGCGCTCCGCCAAGGGGGGCTACCGCCTCCTTCGCAGTGACCTGCAGCAGGCCGGAAGCCATTCCTGCGGCAGCGGCGCACTGCCCGACTGCCTGGCGCTCTGGATACCCGGGCCCAACAGCAGCGCCGCGGAAGGCCGCTGGCTGGCGGCGCGCTTTCCGGACCGTTGCTGGCTCGCCGTCGAACTGCACGCCGGGACCGACGATGCCTCCCGCCTGGCGATGCTGCGGGAACTGGCCAGGGCGAGCGGCCTGCCGACAGTCGCCGCCGGCGACGTGCACATGCATCTGCGCGCGCGGCGCCCGCTGCAGGACACGCTGACCGCGATCCGCCTGAACACGACGCTGTTTGCCGCTGGTCACGCACTTTTTGCCAACGGCGAGCGCCATCTGCGCAGCCGCCTTCGCCTGGCCAGAATCTACCCGCCCGAACTGCTGGCCGCAACGCTGGAGATCGCCGCGCGCTGCGAATTCTCGCTCGACGAACTGCGCTACGAGTACCCCGAGGAGGTGGTCCCTGACGGCCAGACGCCGTCGTCCTTCCTGCGTGCCGAAGTGGAAAAGGGTCTGCGCTGGCGTTACCCGGGCGGTGTTCCCGCCAGCGTGCGCGAACGCGTCGAACACGAACTCCTGCTGATCGGCGAACTCTCCTACGAGCCGTACTTCCTGACCGTGTACGACCTCGTCAACTTTGCCCGCAGCCGCAACATCCTCTGCCAGGGGCGGGGCTCGGCAGCGAATTCGGCGGTGTGCTATTGCCTGGGAATCAGCGAGGTCGATCCAGCCCGCTCCCATCTCCTCTTCGAGCGTTTCCTCTCCCGCGAACGTGGCGAGCCACCCGACATCGACGTCGATTTCGAGCACGAACGACGCGAGGAAGTGATCCAGTATCTTTACGCCAGGTACGGACGAGAACGCGCGGCTCTGACCGCCACGGTGATCACGTACCGCACACGCAGCGCGCTGCGCGACGTCGGCCGCGCTCTCGCTTTCGGCAACGCGCAGATCGACGCACTGACGACCTCGCTGGCCTGGTGGGACCGGCGCGAGCAACTGCCCGAACGCCTGCGCGCCGTCGGCCTCGACCCGGCGGCGCCACGGGTGAGCAAGTGGCTGACGCTGGCCGAAGCGCTGCACGGATTTCCTCGCCATCTCTCGCAACACGTCGGTGGTTTCGTGATTTCGCGCAGTCCGCTGGCCCGCCTGGTTCCGGTGGAGAACGCCGCGATGCCCGAACGCACGGTAATCCAGTGGGACAAGGACGATCTCGACTCCCTCGGCCTGCTGAAGGTCGACGTGCTGGCGCTTGGCATGCTTTCGGCGATCCACCGTGCGCTCGACCTGATCGGCTGCCAAATCCAGGACGTCCCGCCCGAAGACCCGGCCGTCTACGAAATGATCTGCGCTGCCGATACCGTCGGCGTCTTCCAGATCGAATCGCGCGCGCAGATGGCCATGCTGCCACGCCTCAAGCCGCGCAGGTTCTACGATCTGGTGATCGAAGTGGCGCTCGTCAGGCCGGGACCGATCCAGGGCGACATGGTGCATCCCTACCTGCGCCGCCGGCACGGCAAGGAAGCGATCGACCCGATGCCGCGGGAGATCGCCGCCGTTCTCGGCCGCACCTGCGGGGTGCCGATCTTCCAGGAGCAGGTGATGCAACTGGCCGTCGTCGCTGCCGGCTTTACCCCCGGCGAGGCCGATCAACTGCGTCGGGCAATGGCTGCCTGGCGACGCAAGGGCGGGCTGCAACCCTTCGAGGAAAAGCTGATTGCCGGCATGCGCCAGCGCGGCCACGACGAAGCCTTTGCGCGACGCGTCTGCGCCCAGATTCGCGGTTTCGGCGAATATGGCTTCCCCGAGTCACACGCCGCCTCGTTCGCCCTCCTGGTCTACGTCTCGGCCTGGCTCAAGCGCCACCATCCGGCGGCCTTTCTCTGCGCGCTGCTCAACAGCCAGCCGATGGGTTTCTACGCGCCTGCGCAACTGGTCCAGGACGCCCGCCGCCACGGCGTCGTCGTACTTCCGGTAACGGTCGAGGCAAGCGCCTGGGAGGCAACGCTGGAAAAGCCGGCAACGGCCACGGGCAGCCCAGCCGTCCGCCTTGGTCTGGCAAGCATCATCGGTCTGGCGCAAGCCGCTGCCGAAACGCTTGTCACGGCGCGTCGACAACAGGCGTTCCGCAGCATCGCCGATCTCGCGACACGCGCCAGTCTGGCGCGCCGGGATCTCGACCTGCTCGCGGCGGCTGGCGCACTGGCCAATCTGGCCGGTCATCGCCGACAGACGGCCTGGGCTGCCGCCGGTACCGCCCTGCAGCTCGATTTGCTGAGCAGCACGCCGGCCCCGGAATCCCTTGTCCAGTTCGACGCACCGTCCGAAGCAGAAGACCTGGTCGCCGACTACGCCAGCACCGGACTCACCCTCGGCCGCCATCCATTGGCCCTGCTGCGTCCCCGGCTGAGCGCGCAACGCTTCGTTTCCGCCAGCCGCCTGCAGAATTCCGCCGACCACCAACTGCTGCGCGCTGCCGGCATCGTCACCTGCCGGCAGCGACCGGGAACCGCCACCGGCATCGTGTTCGTCACCCTCGAAGACGAAACCGGTCTGGCCAACATCGTCGTACACCCCCGGCTGGTCGACAAGCAGCGCCGCGAACTGCTGGGCGCGCGCCTGCTCGGCGTCCTCGGTCAGGTGCAGCGCGAAGGCCAGGTCGTCCACCTGATCGCCAAGCGGCTGGTCGACCTCACCGCCCTGCTTGGCCGGCTATCGACCGCAAGCCGGGATTTTCACTGAACCGCAAGTTGCCCGACCCGGCTCAGGCAGCGTCGGCGACGATCTCGGCATACAGATCGTGCTCGTCGGCATCGAGCACGCGGACGCGCAGCAAATCGCCCGGGCTGGCGGCAAAATGATCATTGATGAACACCAGGCCATCGATTTCCGGCGCGTCGGCTGCAGAGCGGGCGATCGTTCCCTCGTCGTCGACCTCATCGACCAGCACCTCGATCTCCCGCCCGATCTTCGCCGCCAGCAACTCGGCCGAAATGTCTTCCTGCAACTCCATCAGCCGCTGCCGACGCTGCTCGCGCACTTCCTCCGGCAAAGCCCCCGGCAGCGCATTGGCTGCCGCACCCGCGACCGGCGAATAGGCGAAGCAGCCGACGCGGTCGAGCCGCGCCTCGGCAAGGAACGCCAGCAATTCCTCGAATTCGGCTTCCGTCTCGCCGGGAAAGCCGGTAATGAAAGTGCTGCGCACGGTGAGATCCGGGCAGACAGTTCGCCACGCCCGCAAGCGATCGAGATTGTTCTCGGCACTCGCCGGCCGCCTCATGGCTTTGAGAATGCGCGGACTGGCATGCTGGAAGGGAACGTCGAGGTACGGCAGCAGCCGCCCCTCGGCCATCAGTGGCAGCAGCGCGTCGACGCTGGGATACGGATAGACGTAGTGCAGGCGCACCCAGATTCCCAGTTCGCCCAGAGCCTCGCAGAGTTCGCGCAGCCTGGTCCGGATCGGACGACCACCGGCAAAACCCGTCCGGTACCGCACATCGACGCCGTAAGCGCTGGTGTCCTGCGAGATGACCAGCAGTTCGCGCACCCCCGCGTCGGCCAGCGCCCTTGCCTCGCGCAGGACATCGCCGATCGGCCTGCTGACCAGCGGACCGCGCAGCGACGGGATGATGCAGAACGTGCAACCGTGATTGCAGCCCTCGGATATCTTCAGGTAGGCAAAATGCTGCGGCGTCAGTTTGACCCCCTGCGGCGGCACCAGGCTGGTAAACGGATCGTGCGGCTGCGGCAGGTGCGCATGCACCTGCTGCAACACCTCGTCGGCAGCATGCGGACCGGTGACCGCCAGCACCTGCGGATGCGCCCGGCGGATCACTTCCTCGCGCGCCCCCAGGCAGCCGGTGACGATCACTTTGCCGTTCGCCGCCAGCGCCTCGCCGATCGCATCGAGCGATTCCTCGACCGCCGCATCGATGAAACCGCAGGTATTGACGACCACCAGATCGGCGCCTTCGTAGGACGGGGAAATCAGGTAGCCCTCGGCGCGCAACCTGGTCAGGATCTGTTCCGAGTCGACGAGCGCCTTCGGGCAGCCGAGTGATACCACTCCTATGCTTTTTGCAATCATAATGCCAGACTATTCCGATGGACTGGCCGAAAGTATACAGCTATCTGCGATTCAGCAATCCCAGACAGGCGGCTGGGTCTTCTACCGACCGGCGCATGTCCCACGCCCAGCGACGGGCGGGGTAGCGTGGGATGACAATACGTCTTACGAGGACATGCCATGCACAAAGCCTATCAACTCCTTGCAGCCTTCGCGCTTACTGGATGCGCAGTCGAGCCAACCACCTTCCAGATCACCGCTCCGTTCGACGCCGCAATGGCCAGTAGGTTGCTGGCCAAAGGCCCGAACACCATTCGCGGCAGCGCCTTGATTCGCCAACGAGGAGGCGGGGTAGTCACCTGCGCAGGGCAAGAGGTGAGGCTTACGCCCGCCACCCATTACGCCAACGAAAGGTCAGGGCGAATTTACGGATCTTGGGATTCTGGATACCGATCAGCATCTGGAAACAACCGGATGGTTTTCTCTCCTGATCCACCGGAGTACAAGAACCTCACATTGCAAACCATTTGCGACGCGCAAGGATTTTTCAAGTTTGACAAGGTCGCGAATGGGGAATTTCTAATCTCGACGATCATCGCTTGGCAGGTAAACAACTACCGCACCGAAGGTGGCGCCATCATGCAGCGGGTAACTGTTAACGGTGGAGAGACGAAAGAGATTGTGCTTACACCGCGCTGACGATCCGCCATACAACAAACCAAAGTTCTGTTGATGCTGGGTTTGTCGCGGACAAAGCGGTATATTTCGAGAATTCTTCCGGCATCCGAGCGAAACGAAACGAACGTTTCTTGGCTTGGACATGGAGCACGGCTCGAATGGAAGGGGCTCGAGTATACAGCCACCGTCGCTTCCCCGCCGAACGCGCCAACCGTTCGGCCGATCGCCAGCGACGCCATAAGGCGCTCGCCAGCATCTTTGTCTCGCGCTTTTTTATGGCAAGTATTTCGGCCTTGCCGCCTCATGGTCGATCAGGTGGTCGGCCACCGTCGTGGGGGTCGGCCCGCTGCTCGCGCCGCCGCCCGGACTCCTGAGGATGTTCCGGACCTGCCGACCGTTCCGGTCGTCCCGGTGCATCGGTCCGCCCGGGGGCGGCCGACATCGGCTGCGGGACCACCACAGGCGCCCGTGTCTCCGGCCGCCACTGCTGCCTTGTCGGTTCTTCACGAACGACCGCGCGCTCCTGGCGGCGCTGCTCGTCGATGCCGGGCGGTCGTGACGGTGCCGGCGCGGCCGCAGGCACGGCCGTGCTGGCGGGCGGCACGGGGAGGAGACGCGGTACCGATGGCGGCGGTAGTGCGGTGACCTGTGGTCTTTGCTCCGGCCTTTCGCTTCCCGGCACCGTCGCGGGGCGAGCGACCTCCACCGGCGATCGCTGGAATGAAGGGGCCGCAGCCGGCGGCAGCGGCGCCGGCGCTGGCAGCACGTGCTGCTCCGGCCGTTCCGCTCGCGAGGAGGGAACGGACCTGGCTGCATCCCCGGCCGGACCTGCCGGTGCCTGCCCGCTGGCCGTTGCCGGCCTTGGCACCAGCGCTGACACCGGTGGCGCTGGTGCCATCACCGCTGGCGCTGCCGGCGCTGGCGCTGCAGCCGGTCGTGCCGGCGCTGCCGGCGCCATCGGCAAAGTCGCCGGTACCTGCCGCGACGGGTTGCCGGGCAACGTCGGTGCGCCTTCACGATAGGCCGGGCCCGCTTCCAGGCGGCCGTCAGGACGCCGCGTCCCGTCACCGTAGGCCGGAGCCATCGGCGCCTGCGGCGGCACTGCTTGTCTACCCGGCGGCATGCGCTCTGGGTACGCGGGCGCGCTCTCACGCACCCGCCGACCCTGCGTCATGACGTCCGAGGGAACCGTCGTCACCGCCTGCTGCAGCTGCTGATGGACATAGCGCGTGCGCTCGGCGACGGCCAGGGGATTGCTCGCAATGTCGCTGGCGTTGTCGAGCCTGGCGACCTGCGTGCCATTGACCTGGCGGACGTGGTCGGCACTGCTGCGGTAGGGCGGGATATACACTTCGCGCGGCGCCAGCGGAAACCAGCCGATGCTCGGCCGCGCTCCGACCCACGCCGATCCGGCGGCGGGCGGCCTGCCAACCCAGGCAACGAGCGCCGGCGCATAGACCGGGCGTGCCACCCAGCGGCCGGGAACCCATCCCCAGGCACCACCGTAGAGAACCCAGCGTCCGTAATGAAAGGGAGCGAAACCCCAGGGTTCGTCGCCGACCCACGTCCATCCCCAAGGCTCGACCCATACCCAGCGCCCCGTTCGATACGGCGCCCAGTCGGCGGTGACCGCACGCGGAAACCAGACGGCCCCGTATTCCGGGCTGTCGGACCAGTAACCGTAGGCGTCGAGGTCGACGGCTCCGGTCATTTCCGCGGATACGTAGGGCGCCTGGCTGGCAGCGCCATACTGTTGCTCCCGGGTCCAGCTCCAGGCAGCAAAGTCGTCGCTCACGGGTGCCACGAGCTGATATCGGGTCCCGCCCGCATTCCAGAAGCGGGCACGCTGGCCGGCGCCGAGGTCGAGCGACAGGTCGCCGGCATCGAAACGAAGTCCTCCGGAGAAGACAGTCGCGGCCGTATTCGAGCGGTCGGAATCGAAGCGATAGCGACCCGCATCACGCACCCGGAAGCGGCCGTCACGCGTAGCGAGTTCGAACTCGCGCGCCGATTCGCGCGATGCGAGGCGCGCGATGACGCTGCCATCAAGTAGCTGCAGGCGGATTGCGCGATCGTCCACCTGCACGAATTCGAGCACGCTGCCGGCGTCGAGCTGCAACTGCGCTGCTCCGATCTGCACTTCGGCGCGTGCCCCGCTGCCGGTGGAAAGCACGTCGCCGGTGGTGATCGGCCAGTTGAGCAGGGCGGCGCTCGCCTGGCCACTTGCCGCTCGATGCAGATAGACGGGACCGGACAGCCAGGCAACGCGCCCTACGCGACCAGGCGGATCGGCAAATGCGAACAGCGCATGGAACAGCAGCAGCGCGACAGCGCAACGCAATCGATACGGGGCAGGCAGCGACATGGCTTCCAATCCGGCAAGAGCCGGCAGGAAACCCACCGGTCGATCATTCAACGCAGCGGCACCCCGATCGGCGGACGACGAAAACACTTTGTCACAGATTTCATCGAACGCGCCAAAGTCACGGCCATCGGGCGCCCGGGGACGACACACAGGCAAGCATCCTGCCGATGTTGGCAACAAATAGACCTGTCCGGTTTTGTAGCACATGAATTGTCCGCTTTGACCGAGGCGGGGAAAGCGGTGGAGGGCGTAGCCCGGAACCGGTTTCC
>WBZT01001643.1_pt1 | contig 16187 bp, 18 predicted proteins | sample 5204241 | NCBI WGS metagenome assembly WBZT01 (sample SAMN12344358, study PRJNA552823) | activated sludge metagenome | biome: Activated sludge suspended growth; feature: Nitrification reactor; material: Wastewater; isolation source: activated sludge from nitrification reactor of wastewater... | reverse complement strand
CTTGGTTCGCCGCTTGTGTTCGTGCAAGCGGCAGCTCGATGCGCCGACCGAAACGCTGCTGAATGCCGGATTCCTCGAAAGTGATCTCGATGGCAGCTGGACGCTTTATGGTCCGGGAGAATGCGAACGCTGCAAGGGAACGGGGTACAAGGGGCGTGTCGGGCTGTACGAGGTGATGCCGGTGAGCGAGGCGATCCAGCAAATCATCATGGCCAATGGCAGCGAGCTCGACATTGCCAGCCAGGCGCGCAGGGAAGGCGTCGATGACCTGCGTCGTTCCGGCCTGCTCAAGGTCAAGCAGGGGCTGACCTCTCTTGACGAAGTTCTCGGCAGCACCAACGCTTGAGCCTGGGTTAGAGGGAAGAATGGCGACAGCAGCAAGACCCGGCCGGAAGCTCGCATCGGAGGTCAAGGAGCACGTTTTTCTCTGGGAAGGGAAGAACAAGGCAGGCAAGATCGTCCGCGGCGAGCAGCGTGCCTCCAGTCAGACCGTGGTGCAGGCGACCCTGCGGCGTCAGGGCATTCTGGTCAGCAAGATTTCCCGGCAACGCTTCAAGGCTGGTCGGACGATCACCGAGAAAGACATCACGCTGTTCACTCGCCAACTGGCGACGATGATGAGGGCCGGAGTGCCCTTGCTGCAGACTTTCGAAATCGTTGGGCGCGGGCACGAGAATCCGGCGGTGGGCAAACTGCTGCTGGACATCAAGTCGGACGTGGAGACCGGCAGCTCGCTTTCGCAGGCATTCCGAAAACATCCCCTGTATTTCGATCCCTTGTACTGCAATCTGGTTGCCGCCGGCGAACAGGCAGGTATCCTTGAGGCGCTTCTCGATCGTCTTGCCAGCTACAAGGAAAAGATGATCGCGATCAAGTCCAAGATCAAGGCCGCGCTCTTCTATCCTCTGACGATCATCGTTGTCGCCTTCATCATCACGGCGGTGATCATGATCTTCGTCATTCCCGCGTTCAAGGAAGTGTTCAAGAGTTTCGGTGCGGACCTGCCGACTCCGACTCTGGTGGTGATCGCCATGTCGGATTTTGTCATCGCGTACTGGTGGGCGATCTTCGGCGGCGTCGGCGGCTCGGTGTTCGCCTTCTTCTACAGCTGGAAGCGTTCGGAAAAGATGCAGATTGCTTTCGACCGCATGTTCCTGCGTGTCCCGGTTTTCGGTGACATCATTCGCAAGGCGGTGATCGCGCGCTGGACGCGCACGCTTTCCACCATGTTTGCCGCCGGCGTTCCGCTCGTCGAATCGCTCGAGTCGGTCGGCGGTGCCGCTGGCAACTATGTCTATAAGGCGGCGACTCGGCAGATTCAGAGCGAGGTGAGCACCGGCACCAGTCTCACCTCGGCGATGCAGAGCACGCAGCTCTTTCCCAACATGGTGAATCAGATGGTGGCGATTGGCGAAGAGTCGGGAGCGCTCGACGCCATGCTCGGCAAGGTGGCGGACTTCTATGAAGCCGAGGTGGACGACGCGGTCGCGGCTCTGGCCAGCCTGATGGAGCCGATGATCATGGTCGTTCTCGGGGTGCTGATTGGTGGCATGGTGATCGCCATGTATCTCCCGATTTTCAAGCTCGGGGCAGTGATCGGATAATGCCGACCGCCTGGGTTGCCGACGTCGATCCGACGGTTTTCGTTGTCATCTGTGGGGTTTTCGGGCTGTTGGTTGGCAGTTTCCTCAACGTCGTGATCCACCGGCTGCCGAAGATGATGGAGCGCGATTGGCGGGCCCATTGCGCCGAGCTCAGCGGCGGCAAGCCGGCGCCCGAGAAGGAGACACTCTCGCTGCTCTCGCCGCGCTCGCGCTGTCCGAACTGTGGTCACGGCATTACCGCAATCGAGAATGTTCCCGTCCTCAGCTGGATGTTTCTTCGCGGACGCTGTTCTGCATGCCAGGCGCCGATATCGCCACGTTACCCGCTGGTCGAGACTGCCAGCGGCGTGCTCTGCGCCCTTGCCGCCTGCCACTTTGCCTATGGCTGGGCGACGGCAGGCGCCATGCTGTTCATCTGGTGCCTGCTGGCGCTGACCTGTATCGATCTCGACGCGCATCTGCTGCCCGACTCGATCACCCTGCCTATGCTCTGGGCCGGACTGCTGTTCAACCTCTTCGCTACTTTCACCGACCTGCCATCGGCAGTGATCGGGGCGGTCGGCGGCTATCTTTGTCTGTGGTCGGTCTACTGGGCCTTCAAGCTGACGACAGGCAAGGAAGGAATGGGGTATGGAGACTTCAAGCTCCTTGCCGCTCTCGGCGCCTGGCTCGGTTGGCAGATGCTGCCGCTGACCATATTGCTCTCGTCGCTGCTCGGCGCAATCGTCGGCACCGCCCTGATCGTGACGAGCAAGCGCGGGCGCAGCGCGCCGATACCGTTCGGCCCGTATCTGGCAGCCGCCGGTCTGCTTGCTCTGTTCTGGGGAAAGGAGCTGACGCGCGCTTACATCGGTCTGCTGTGAGCGTGCGAACAGGCTCCGGAGGTTGCGCCGGACGACGGCGGAACTGCGGCGCTCGGCTCGCGTATAATTTGCGCTTTAGCTTGCTTCCCGAAGGTTGGTCATGCCGATTTACGCCTATCGTTGCGCTTCCTGCGGTTTCGAAAAGGACCACCTGCAAAGGCTTGGCGAGCCGGTGTTCGAGATCTGTCCGCACTGCGGCCAGGCCACGTATCGCAAACAGGTAACGGCCGCAGGTTTTCAGTTGAAAGGCACGGGGTGGTACGCCACCGATTTCAAGGGCAAGGGCGGCGCGCCGGCAGCACCGGCGGGCGAAAGTGACGGCAAGACGGGAACGAAACCAGCCGACGGCGCCGAGGCGGGCAAGAACGCAGAAGTGGCGAAGAGTACAGAGAGCGCAGCAAGCGCCGCCACTTCCGGAGCCACAGCGTGCGGCGGCAACTGATCAAGCGCTACTTCATCACCGGACTGCTGATCTGGGTTCCGCTGGCGATCACTGCCTGGGTGCTGGTGTTGATTGTCGGCACCATGGATCAGTCGTTGCGCCTGCTGCCGGAGGCGGTGCATCCACGCAACGCTCTGGGATTCGACATCCCTGGCGCAGGGGCGATTCTGACACTGCTGATCCTCTTCGGCACCGGTCTGCTCGCTGCCAACTTCATCGGGCAGCGCTTGGTCGTCTGGTGGGAAAGTCTGTTGGCGCGTATTCCAGTTGTCAACTCGATCTATCATAGCGTCAAGCAGGTTTCCGACACGCTCTTTTCGTCGTCCGGTCATGCCTTTCGCAAGGCGCTGCTGATCGAATATCCCCGGCGCGGATCATGGACGATCGCTTTCCTCACCGGCAAGCCGGGCGGTGACGTGCTTCGCCATCTCGATGGCGAGTATCTCAGCGTCTATGTGCCGACGACGCCGAACCCGACCTCGGGCTTCTTCCTGATGCTGCCCAGGGCGGAAGTGATCGAACTGGAAATGAGCGTGGATACCGCGCTGAAGTACGTGATCTCGATGGGGGTCGTCGCTCCGGCGCCGCGGGCGCCGAGCACTCCCGGCAGACCATGAACCGAACCCTGTAACCCGGAAAAAGCATGCGCACTCACTATTGTGGACAAGTCGATTCACGGCTCATTGGCCAGGAGGTCACGCTCTGTGGCTGGGCCCATCGCCGCCGCGATCACGGCGGCGTCATCTTCGTTGACCTGCGCGACCGCGAGGGCGTGGCGCAGATCGTTTGCGACCCCGATCGTCCGCTGATGTTCAGGACCGCAGAGTCGGTTCGCAACGAGTTCTGCCTGCGTGTCAGCGGACGGGTCCGTGCGCGGCCGGCGGGGACAGTCAACGCCAACATCGCGACCGGCGAGATCGAGATTCTCTGTCACGAGATGGAAGTCCTGAACCCGTCGCTGACCCCGCCGTTTCAACTCGACGAAGAGAACCTGTCGGAGAACATTCGCCTCTTGCACCGAGTGATCGACCTGCGTCGCCCGTCGATGCAGAAGAATCTGCAACTTCGCTACCGGACGGCGCGAGCTTTTCGCCGCTTCCTCGACGCCGCAGGTTTCATCGACGTCGAGACTCCGATGCTTACCCGCAGCACCCCGGAAGGGGCTCGCGACTACCTGGTGCCCTCGCGCGTTCACCCCGGGCATTTCTTCGCACTTCCGCAGTCGCCGCAGCTCTTCAAGCAGTTGCTGATGATCGCCGGTTTCGACCGCTACTATCAGATTACCAAGTGTTTTCGCGACGAGGATCTGCGTGCCGACCGACAGCCCGAGTTCACCCAGGTCGATATCGAAACCTCGTTCATGGGCGAAGACGAAATCATCCGCTTGATGGAAGAACTGGTGCGGGCGGTGTTCCAGGAGGTGATCGCGGTCGAACTGCCGAATCCATTCCCGCGTCTCCGCTACGCCGAGGCAATGGAGCGCTACGGCTCCGACAAGCCCGACTTGCGGGTGACGCTCGAGCTCGTCGAAGTCGCCGACGTGCTGAAGGACGTTCCCTTCAAGGTTTTTGCCGCAGTCGCCAACAGCGAAGGTGGCCGCATCGCTGCCCTGCGCATTCCCGGCGGCGCCAGCCTGACGCGTGGCGAAATCGATGCCTATACGCAATTCGTCGGGATTTACGGAGCTCGAGGACTCGCCTACATCAAGATCAACGACGTGACCCAGCTCAACGAGAGCGGTCTGCAATCGCCGATCGTCAAGAATCTGCACGCGCGCGCGCTGCAAGCCATTGTCGAGCGGACGCGAGCGCAATCCGGCGATCTGATCTTCTTCGGCGCCGACAAACGCAAGGTGGTCGACGATGCGTTGGGAGCTCTCCGCGTCAGGATCGGCCATGAGAAGGGTTTTGTAAACGGCAGCGCCTGGGAGCCGGTGTGGATCGTCGATTTTCCGATGTTCGACTACGACGATGAGGAGAAGCGCTGGACTGCCTGTCATCATCCCTTTACCAGTCCGAAGGACGAACATCTGGCGTTGCTGGCAAGCGACCCCGGGAACTGCCTGGCCAAGGCCTACGATCTGGCGCTGAACGGTTCCGAACTCGGCGGTGGTTCGGTACGGATTCACCGCGCCAGCGTACAGGAGCAGGTGTTCCAGGCCCTGGGCATCGGTGACGACGAGGCGCAGGCCAAGTTCGGCTTTCTCCTCGATGCGCTCAAGTACGGCGCGCCGCCACACGGTGGTCTCGCATTCGGTCTGGACCGAATCGTCACCATGATGGCCGGCGCCGAGTCGATCCGCGACGTCATTGCCTTCCCGAAAACGCAGCGCGCACAGTGCCTGCTCACTGACGCACCGAGTACGGTCGACGAAAGGCAATTGCGGGAATTGCATATCCGACTTCGCCAGAAGGTCGAAACACAAGGCGAGATTGGCCGGGGCTGAGAGCTCTGTCGAGAAAATCGCCTCGATCAGGTAAGGGCCAGCAAGGGGGCAGGGTGGCCGCAGCGTGGATTTTTCACCAGATCCGATTGCGCGCGCGGAAAGTCGTTGCCTGTCTGTTCCCGTTGCTGCTGGTCGCAGCGCTCGGAGTTCTCACCGGCGTGACGCAAGCGCGCGAGGTGCACTACCTGGCGAGCGTTGCCGTGGTCGATTTGCCACCGGAAGCGAGGCAGACGCTGCGCCTGATCCAGCGTGGTGGGCCGTTTCCGTATCCGCGCAACGATGGCGTCGTTTTTGGCAATTTCGAGAGGCGCCTGCCGCTGCAGCCGCGCGGCTACTACCGCGAATACACGGTGCCGACGCCTGGCAGTCGAGACCGCGGGGCGCGACGTATCATCGCTGGCGAGGGAGTCGAGCGCAACGTCGCGACTTCTGGTGAGTACTATTACACTGACGATCATTACCGCAGTTTCCGCCGGATACGTGAATAGCCATGCGCCAGAACGACGTGCTGACCCTGCTGAAAGACTCGACACGCGCGGGAATTTACCACCTTCCGTCGAGTAACCGTACGGCGGTCAGGGCGGCTGCAGAAAGCGCCGGCTTCGCCTGTTTCGAAGTCAATCTCGCTGACGCCGACAGGATCGACGCGGTATTCGTGCAGCTGGCGCACGACCTCGCCTTTCCCGCGTGGTACGGGCATAACTTCGATGCACTGAAGGATTGTCTGAGCGATTTCTCGTGGTGCGAAGCACCAGGGTATGTGCTGATCGTCTCCGGTACCCGGGCACTGGAAGCGGCCGACCCCGCTGCCTTGCAGGCGCTCAACGCGGTGTTTGCCGTGGCCATCGCCGAATGGCAGGCACGGAAGCTTCCACTGTGGGTGTTCTACGATCTTGGTGCGGATGGACTGGCTCCTTTTCCGACCATCACATGATTCACTACAAGCGGCCGGAGTCGGTGCTGGTCCTGATTCATACGCCGGACTTGCAGGTTCTGCTGCTCGAACGCGCCGCACACCCCGGCTACTGGCAGTCGGTCACCGGCAGCCAGGAGGCGGACGAGTCGTTAGCGGCCACGGCCGTCCGTGAAGTTGCCGAGGAAACCGGAATTCTGGCACGCCCCGAAGAGTTGCAGGATTGGCAGATCACCAACCACTACGAGATCTTCGCCGAGTGGCGCCACCGCTATGCCCCGGGAGTGCTGCACAACACCGAGCATGTCTTCTCGCTGCAGGTGCCCGCAGTTTGCCAGGTTACCATCGCGCCCGGAGAACACCGCGAATACTGTTGGTTGCCTTGGGGTGAAGCGGCCGCGAAGTGCTTTTCGTGGAGCAACCGTGACGCGATTCTCATATTGCCGGAGCGCTTGGCGGGGCGCTGAGCAGCTTCTCCAGGCACGTCCGGCAGTAGCAGCCAACTCCTGTTGCCGGTGCGCAGATCGGCGGCGGTACCGCCATGCACCAGCAGCCAGCAAGGCCAGCGGCAGCGCCGCAGACGAAACTCTCGCCGCAGCCGGCGCATGCCACGGTCGGTGCGCCGCCAGGTGGTCGAAAGGCGTGCTGATCAGTCACGTGCCAGCAATCCCTCGGCGATCCAGCGCTGGACGAAGGCAGCGGCCGTCCGTGCTGCCTGCTGGTCGCCGCTTTCGGCAATCAGCAGACAACAGTCGGCGAAGCTGGCCAATCGCGTCAGGGCGTGCAGGACACGCGCTTCGCAGGCGTCGGCCGAGCGCCAGTAACAGTCGAGGTCGCGCCGCCAGACAAGCAGAGTGTGCGGCAGTTCTTCAGGCTCTTCGCTGTCGGCTGCAGAATCGGCGTTGAGCGCTTTCCAGGTCGGTTCGATCCGCCAGCGCAGATCGACCAGCCGGACCGACGGTATCAGTCGGAAAGACAGCCCTAGCCAGTGCTCGGGCCGCAGCGCGGCGACTTCGTCGAAAGTCAGGAGCTCGGCATCGGCGGCGTCGAATGCGGAACGCATTGCCCAGTCCATGCGCGCCAAGTCGAGCAGTGCCGGGTGTGGCAGGTGCTCCGGCGCGGCAGCGAGGAAGTCCGCCAGGGTCCCGCCGAACCAGCGAATCGAGCGGAAGTGCGAAGGCTGTCGATCGATGTAAGCGTCCGCCATATCGGCGAAAGCGTCGTCGCCGAGAGCCCGCGCCAGGACCGGGAAATTGTCTCGCAGTGCGGCCGTCAGGCGCGCCCGGTAGGCCTGCAGGTATATGGCGAAGCCGCCCTCCCGCGTCGGCGTTTCCTCGGCGAACAGGCCGGGGGTCGGTTCGCCGCCAAGGATAGCCGTCTGAAAGCGTTGTTGCAGCTCGGGAAGGCTGTTCACGCTGCTTGCTTCCTCGTGGCCAGAGCGCGCCGGGCGAGCGAGCGTGCACTGTCGAGCTCGCCGACGAGTTCGGCGAGCGACGGGATGTGGTCGTCGCGCTCGATCATCGTTGCCACCGGGCCAAGCCGGCCGATGGTGTAGGCGTAAAGATCCCAGACTGCCGTGCAGACCGGATGATCATGGGTATCGATCAGGTAGTCGCCATGATCCTCATGACCTGCGAGGTGTATCTGGCGGACGGCTTCGACTGGTACCGCATCGATGAAAACGCGCGGGTCGAAGCCGTGATTGACGCTGCTCACGTAGACGTTATTCACGTCGAGCAGCAGCTCGCAGCCAGTACGTCCGACCAGTTCCCGAATGAATTCCCACTCGCTCATCTCGTCCGCCAGATAACGCACGTAACTGGAAACGTTTTCCAGCAACAGGGCCTGCCCAAGGGCATCCTGGACCTGGGCCACGCGCGGAACGAGATGGCGCAGCGTCTCTTCGGTGTACGGGAGGGGCAGCAGATCGTGAAGGTTCAGCGACCTGGTTCCGGTCCAGCACAGATGGTCCGAGACCCAGGCTGGCTCGACACGGTCGACCAGCCCGCGCAATTCACGCAGGTAGCCAGCGTCAAGCGGATCGCTGCTGCCAATCGAAAGGGAGACGCCGTGCAGCACCATCGGATAGTCTTGGCGGATTCGGTCGAGGAAATACAGCGGCTTGCCACCGGCGACGAGGTAGTTCTCGGAGATCAACTCGAGCCAGTCCACCGCCTGCGGCGCAGCCAGGAAGTCGCGATAGTGTTCGGTTCGCAGGCCAAGGCCAAAGCTTTCGAGTTTTCCACCCATGTCGTCTCTCTCGTACGGTTGGCGTTGCGCTGGACCGGGCCGCCGCTCGGCGACTCGGTCGCTCGCGTGGGTTTCGCGCCTACTTGGCCACCTTGCCGCCGGCGTCGGTGCATTCCTTGGCGCTGGACTTGGTCACCCAGCCCTGGCCCTTGCAGGCATTCTGTCCCTTGCATTCATTCTTGGCCGTCTTGCACTCGGAATGGCCCTTGCACGAATTGATGCCGGCACAGTGCACCGAAGATCCCTCGGCAGCCTGTGCGGTCGGAGCAACGATGCTACCGGCAGTAAACAGAGCCGCCGCAGCGGCGGCGATGGCGACACCAGACAGTTGATTTGACATTGTTTTCTCCTCTCGATGGATGGGTTGAGTCGGGGCTGGAAATCCGCTAGCCAGTGCTCCGACATTGCTTAGACGTGTCCACGGCAGAAATGCTTACAAGAAAGCAGGATTTTTTTGTGTCGGCCAATAGATGCGGCACTTTTCACTGGCGGGTAGCGCGTCGACTAGCAGTTGGGTAGCCGGCCGCCGGCGAGCCCTACACGCGGGCGTGCCGCCGATCGCGCAAGGAGTTAGTTCAAGCTCGCAGCGCTTTGCTCGCCTGCGCCTGTCGCTCTGCACTAGGTCGGCTTCTGCCGAGAGCACGAATTCTTCGGAAGCGGCGTTCCACTCGCAGGTCAGCGAAGCGAACTTTCGTCGCGATTAGCACTCTGAGGCGGAGAGTGCTAATATAAACAATATTACTTTGAGGAGGACGTATCCCAATGACGCAAGTCCTGGCTTTTCCGACAGTTTCTGCGGTCGGCAATATCGACGCGTACATTCAGGCGGCCAGACAGTTTCCCATACTGACGGAAGAGGAAGAGTTTGTCCTGGCAAGCCGTTTTCGCGAGCACGAAGACCTCGATGCGGCGCGGCAACTCGTGCTCTCGCATCTTCGTCTGGTGATTTCCATTGCGCGAGGGTACCTAGGGTACGGTCTGCCACATGCCGACCTGATCCAGGAAGGGAACGTCGGCCTGATGAAAGCGGTGAAGCGCTTCGATCCGACGCGGGGAGTGCGTCTGGTTTCGTTCGCCATCCACTGGATCAAGGCCGAGATTCACGAGTACGTTCTCAGAAACTGGCGCATGGTCAAGGTCGCCACGACCAAGGCGCAGCGCAAGCTGTTCTTCAACCTGCGCGGCATGAAAGCGAATAGCGATGGTCTGAGCTCGTTGCAAGTGGCAGACATTGCCCACCGTCTCAGCGTCCGGCCTGACGAAGTGACGGAAATGGACACCCGGCTTTCGGGCCACGATCTGGCGCTCGAAGGCGACGGCGACGAGGAGGATGCGTTTGCTCCGATCTCGTACTTGGCAGATCGTTCGGGCGAGCCGCTGCAGGTGATCGAAAGCCGTGCCCGTGTGCATCTACACAACGATGGTTTGCAGAACGCTCTGGCAACTCTCGATCCGCGTAGCCGCCGCATCGTCGAAGCGCGTTGGCTGACTGACGATCATGCCGCCACTCTGCACGAACTTGCAGCCGAGTTCGGCGTTTCCGCCGAACGAATTCGGCAGATCGAGGCGAAAGCGATGCAGAAAATGCGTGCTGCCCTGGAACCACTCGCCGACAGCCGCTGAGCAGAGAGAAGGTCCTTGGCTGCCGACGAAGCAGCATGACCTCGGCTGTAGGCGCGAGCGGCTGGCTTAAGGATGCGATACTCCACGGGCAGCAAGCTCCCGGGAACTATGTACTGCGCCTGTTCCGTTAATGACCGGGTGCGGGCGCTTGCGTTGCGGAGTGATCCTGGGGAACGAGGCGAGCCGAATCTCTGGTCCAGATGAGGGAGGGGTTACGCCGCCTGGAGACGGCGTCCATGCGCATCGCGCCACCTAACCTCCTACCGCTGAACGCCAAGCGGAGATCCCGCTCTTGTTCGGTCTTGGTGGCTTCCACTGTGAGCATGATGGGGTGCCGGGCATGCGCTGCTGTAATGACACGGCTGGCCGGGACCGCAGCCGAGAGGCGATTGCGGCCACCGCACGTGGCAATCTACGATGTCGGAAGTCTAGTGCGCACGCGTCGACACATACTCGGCGACAGCTGAGATCTCCTCATTCGTCAGGCGCCCGGCGATGTCACGCATCACCTTGCCGGGGTCGTTGCTTCGGCTGCCATCCTTGTACGCCTTGAGCTGCTTTTCGATGTAGTTCGCATGCTGGCCGCCAATTGCCGGCGCCAGCACGACCGGCGGCTTGCTCATCACCTTGTTCCAGTCCCGATTGCCTTCGCCGGCGGGTCCGTGGCATCCGATACACGCTGGTACCGGTTCGGGACGGCCCTTGCCGCGCAGGAAGAGTTTTTCTCCCTGAGCCAGAAGCTCTCGGTTTACGGCTTCGTCCGCCTTGATCTTCTGTTTCGCGAAATAGGCGGCAATGTCCAGCAAGTCAGCATCGGCGACGGCCTGCGCCTGCGGCTGCATCTGCTCATTTTTCCGCCGTCCCGCCTTGAAATCATACACTTGCTTGACGATGTATTCGGGCAACTGACCGGCAAGTTTTGGCCAGGGGTCTGCGGGCGGCGGCAAGGCAATGCTGTTGCCATCGGGACCGTGACAGGCCGCGCACACTGCCGCTTTCGCCTGCCCGAGTTCTGGATCCCCCGCGGCGAGCGCGGCACCCGTGATTCCGAGAAACGCCACACCGAGCATGGGCATGGTCTTGAACATGTTTCTTCCTTCCTCCCCTGAAGGGAAATTTAACTTTGCACGGTGCTGGTCAATCTGTCATACTTCCGCGGCGATTTGTCGCAGGCACGGTATTATGAAGAGTCGTTGGCCTGCTGGCAACCGGGCCTGCAACAAGATTTGCCAACCACCAAGGACCCCGAAGGGAGGATTCGCGATGTCCGAACACGATGCTGCCCACGCCCACCATGCTGGTCATGCTCACTGGGATACCAGTATCTGGCCGGCGATCATCAGCGTCGGCATTCTGGCCTGGAGTCTGGCCTTCAGTTTGCATTTCGTCTATCACCAGAGCTTCATGGCGTTGATCGCTTTCGGAATTGGCATCCCGCTGATCTTTGGTGGCGTCGCCGGTTGGACCGGCGAGGCGATGGGCACGGGAGAAGGTCTCGCCTACGGAGCGATGGGCTGGTTCATCCTCGCTGAAGCGATGATCTTCATGAGTTTCTTCGCGTACTACTGGTACATGCGCCTCTCGGCGCCGTCGTGGCCGCCGGCCGGGACTCCCCCATTGCCCGTGGTTTACCCCATTGTCATGACCATCGTGCTGGTCAGCTCGTCGATCACGATCCACATGGCCGAAGAGCATATGCATGACGGAAACCGATCGGCGTTCACCAGATGGCTGCTGCTGACCATGGCCCTGGGTCTCACCTTCCTTGGCATGTCGATCTACGAGTGGAGCCACCTGATCCACGAGGGTTTTACCATCGCCACCAATAGTTTCGGCACGGTCTTCTACTCGATCACCGGTCTGCATGGTTCGCACGTGATCGTCGGTCTGGGGATCTTTACCGCGGGACTGTTCCCCGCGCTCAAAGGGAAGATTTCGAGCAGTTTCTGGCGTACGGCCAGCCTCTATTGGCACTTCGTGGACATCATTTGGTTCTTCGTCGTCTCTCAGGTTTACTTCTGGTAACGTCTGCGGCGGTGGCGTTCGCTGTCAGTGAACCCACCCCGAACAGTACGCCAGATAGCTCGGTCATGCGTATCGACGAGCCGCAGTTCCTCGGCAGTCGTCTGAATGGTGCCGTGGAGTTGGTAGACAGCGACGGGCGCGCTTTCAGTTTGGCGCAGATGTTTGGCAAGCCGTTGATCCTGTTGCTTTCGTATTACGGCTGTGACGGCACCTGCCCGACGATGAATGGCGAGCTGGCGAAGGTGCTTGGCAAAATCGATCGCTTTCGTCTGGGCCGCGATTACCGTGTTCTGACCGTCTCGTTCGACAGACGCGATTCGCCGGGAACGGCCGCGGAATTTCTCCGCAAGACGGGAGGATTGCCCGCTGCCTGGCGGGATGGCTGGCGGCACGCCATTCTCGCGGAGAAGGATATCCCGTCGTTTGTTGGAAGTATCGGTTTTCGCTTCTTCTGGTCCGATGGCGCGAAGGCCTTTCTTCACCCGAACGTGCTGGTCTTTGTCACTCCGGAAGGTCGGGTGGCGCGGTATATCTACGGAACACGAATGGATGCGCGGACGATCGAGTTGGCACTTACCGACGCGGACTGGGAGCGCATATCGAATTCGACAGCTGTGTTTGACATGCTGACCGGTGCGTGCTTCAGCTACAACTATGAAGAAGGCAGGTATCAACTGAATTACTCGCTAGTCGCGGGTGTGGGTTCTCTGCTCCTTGGTCTGAGTGTGATGGGTCTTGGGGTATGGGGTTATCGAAGGAAGATTGGGAGGTTGCATGAATAGGGCACTCAAGCACTGTGCGGCGGCGACGGTCATGGTGGTCGCTAGCGCCGGCGTGATGGCAGCCGGTTATGGCGATGCGCGCATCGTGGACCCGGCTCCCGGATGGGATCACCTTTGGCGCGAGGTGATCATCGACATCACGGTGATCGGCATTCTCTTTGCGCTGATGACCGCTTACTTCATCTGGCGCTATCGACGGGTGCCTGGGGGGCCGACGGTTGGCAGCGGCCCGACCCTCTCTACCGCCGCCGCGATTGGATGGGTGATCATCCCGGTTTTCGTCTTCATGGCGGATGACTTTTTCATCGCCGCCAATGGATGGGTGCTGTGGAATTCCTACCGGGACGTTCCTGCTGATCGCCTCGAAATTCAGCTTGAATCGGGCATGTACAGTTGGGACTACACCTATCCCAATGGCGCCCACACGCAGAATCAGCTGATAGTCCCTGCCGGGAAGCCGATTCTGTTGCGCATGACGAGTCGCGACACTCTTCACAACCATTTCATTCCGGATTTCCGGGTCAAGGAAGACTCGATGCCGGGCCGCGTAACCTATCTTTGGTTCCTGCCCAAGGAAGCGGGAAAGGAGCATATCGTGACCTGCGCTGCGTACTGCGGAGTGATGCACTCGTACATGGCGGGACGCGTGATCGTGAAGACGCCGGAAGAGTTCAAGGCATGGTATGAGGCCAGCGGCACCGCGGCCAAGAAGAGCAGTTGAGTGACGGGAGGATATGGGACATGAACCTCAAGGAATGGATTTTCACCACGGACCACAAGCGGGTCGGAGTGCTCTACCTGATCGGCTCGATTGCGGCTTTCATCGTCGCCGGAGTCATGGCGCTGCTGATGCGCATCGAGCTTTCATCGATCGGCCCCACGATCACCAACAATCCTTCCAGCTATAACGTCTGGCTTTACGCACATGGCGCGGTAATGATTCTCGGTTTCCAGATTCCGGCTCTCACCGGATTCTTTGCCAATTTCTGCATTCCGTTGATGATTGGCGCCAAGGATGTCGCGTTTCCGCGCGTGAACGCATTGTCTGTATGGCTGTTCTACGTCGGCGTGATTCTCGCGCTGTTGACGTTCTTCATCCCGGATCCGCCGGATGTCATGTGGACCGGCTATCCCCCGTATTCGACCATAACTACGGGCAACACCGCGTTATATACCTTCACGGTGCTGGTCCTCGGTTTCGCCTCGATCCTGGGAGGAGTCAACTTCCTGACTACCATTGCGTACATGCGCGCCCCGGGCCTGACCTGGAACAAGCTGAACATCTTCGTCTGGTGCGTCGTCGGGGCGTTCATCCTCCAGCTGATTTTCGTTCCGGTGTTGGGGACGGCGGTTACTCTGATCAGCATGGACAAGTATCTGGGGACACATTTCTTTGACCCGACGCAGGGAGGCGATGTCCTGACCTACCAGAACCTGTTCTGGTTCTATTCGCATCCCGCCGTGTACGTGATCTTCCTGCCGTTCTTCGGTGTCCTGTTCGAGATCGTCGCGACCTTCGCCAAGAACAAGGTGTTCAATTACAAGGCGGCGGTTTATGGGGGCATCTTCGGAATCGTCCTGTTGGCCGGGGAAGTCTGGGTCCATCACCTGTATGTCTCGGGAATGGTTGATTGGATCCGCGTTGGCCAGATGGTGACGACATTGCTGATCTCGGTTCCGGTCGGCCTGATGCTGATCAGTCTGGTGGGAACGCTGTACAAGGGTTCAATCACCTTCGAAACCCCCATGCTCTATGCGCTTGGCGTGCTCTTTCTGTTCCTGATCGGCGGCTTGACGGGAATTCCGCTTGCCGTTACCTCGTTGACCGTGCATCTTGCCCGCAGCTACTACGTGGTCGGTCATTTCCATTACGTGATGGCCGTCGCCGGAACGTTCTCCATTTTCGCGGGAGTCTACTACTGGTTTCCGAAGATGACCGGCAAGATGTACAACGAGTTCTGGGGAAAATTGGGCTTCTGGGTTACCTTCGTGGGAACCAATATCGTCTTCTGGACGATGATGGACATCGGCGTAAAGGGGATGCCGCGCCGCTATTACGACTACTCGCAGTTTCCCCAATTCGAAGGTGCCCACCAACTGATGACGATTGGCGCGGTCATTCTCGGCATCGGTTTCGCGATCGCTCTGCTCAACTGGATCATCGGCGCGATCAAGGGTCGTCCGGCCGGTAACAACCCGTGGGGTTCGATGTCGCTCGAATGGACGACGGTTTCTCCGCCGCCGCACGGTAACTGGCCGACACCGCCAGCAGTGGGTGCTGAGTGGACGCCGTACGCTTACGGCAAGAGTTGAGCACTTTCCGCTTGAAGTCCTCGGGGCGCCTGCGGGCGCCCTTTCAGTTCATTGCCAAGGAAATGAAGCACCGCGAATGAGCAAACGGCTATGGGCAATGACGGCACTTGGCGGTCTGCTGATCGCGCTGCTTGCCTCTGCATTGATCTGGCGCTCGCTGCCGTCGCGACAGGCGCCGGCCGTCGATCCGGCGAAGCCGCAGCTGTCGGCGGCAACCGTGTTTCCCGAGGAACAATCACTGCCGGCCTTTTCGCTGCAGAGCGAGGGGGACGCCTTTGACAATCGCTCGTTGGCCGGACACTGGACGCTGCTCTTCTTTGGCTATACTTCGTGCCCGGACGTCTGTCCGGCAACGCTGCTCCTGCTCAAGGAGTTCAAGAGCTCTCTTCTGCAACGCGGGCTCGTTCCGCCGCGAGTGGTGATGGTATCGGTAGACCCGAACCGTGATACTCCCAACGTCCTGAAACGCTATACGAGTGCATTTGATGCGAACTTTGTTGGTGTTACGGGCAGCGAGAAAGCACTGTCTCCACTCGCCGAGACGCTCGGTGTCTATTACCGGCGTCAGCCCCAGGAAGGTGGGAGCAGCTACGTTGTCGATCATTCCGCGGGAATCTATCTCGTCAGCCCACGCGGCCGCGTCCGTGCGGTATTCTTGCCGCCGCATGACCTGCAGTCGATGTTGCACGACTACGCCGCGCTGACGGTCGCTGGCTGAACAAGGCGGGCACCGCCGGCCCGAACACGAAGGTACTTGATGATGATTGCGATTTCACAAATTTTGCAGAGCACTGCGGTGCGGGCGCGTGCTTTCGGCGCGATGACCAAGCCTCGGGTAATTTCACTGATCGTCTTCTGTGCAGGCATCGGCATGTTCCTTGCCTCGCCCGGGCCGGTGCCACTGCAGATTCTGATTGCGGGGATGC
>WBZT01001636.1_pt1 | contig 16211 bp, 12 predicted proteins | sample 5204241 | NCBI WGS metagenome assembly WBZT01 (sample SAMN12344358, study PRJNA552823) | activated sludge metagenome | biome: Activated sludge suspended growth; feature: Nitrification reactor; material: Wastewater; isolation source: activated sludge from nitrification reactor of wastewater... | reverse complement strand
GAGGCAGCCGTAAATCTTGTTGCGGTCCGGGTGACCCAGCATCTGCTCCTCGCGGATCACTCCCTGGTCGACCAGCATGCGCACGCGTGAGTGGTCCCTGGTCTGCGCCACGGTCTTACCATTGCGCAGCAGATAGAGTCGTGAATCACCCGAGTGCGCCCAGTAGGCGACGTTGTTCTGGACGACACAGGCAACGCAGGTAGTGCGCGGTGAGTCGAGCAGATGATGCTTGCCGGCAAAGTCGAGGATCGCGCGATGCGCGTTGAGCATGCCCTTCTGGAGAAACATGAACGGATCACGCAGGCGCGGTCGCGACTCGTTCGGGAAGGCTTCGGTGAAGGTCTGGACAGCGATCTGCGCCGCCACCTCACCGTAGTAGTGACCGCCCATGCCGTCGGCAACGACCATGAGCAAGGCCTCGCGCGAATAACAGTAGGCCAGACGATCTTCGTTGTTGGGACGCTTGCCGGTCCGGGATTCCTGGTAGATGGTGAATTTCATGCTTCCCTTGGCTTCTTCAGTTTCCCGACCACCTGGCGCAGCAAGGTCGGTCTCCCCTGCACCGGTGACGCGGCGGGCGCCACGACGGCTTCGGTAAGCGCCTTCTGCAAGGCGAAAACACTCTGCGGCCGATAGCGATGGTTCAGGCACAGGCACCAGTCGATCGTTTCGAGCAACTGATCCGAGTATTGCCCCTCCCAGCGGACCATGGCCGGGACCATGCGATCCTTCTCCATGCGGCTGTTGGCCGGTTGTGGCGTGGCGCCGGAAACGCAGGCGTACATCGACGCGCCGACGCTGTAGATATCGCTCCACGGGCCCAGCAGGTCGCGCTGGTTGTAGTGCTCGGGAGAGGCAAAGCCGGGGGTGTACATCGGCTTCAGCATCGGTGTATCACAGGCCAGCGTCTGTCGTGCGGCGCCGAAGTCGATCAGCACCGGGATGTAGTTGTTGCGCATGTAAATGTTCGACGGTTTCAGGTCGAGATGCAGCAGGCGGTGCGCATGCACCTCACGCAGGCCATTCAGCATCTTGGTGAACACGTTGCGAATGAAGTTCTCGGTTACCCCGGGGCGGTTCCTCTGGATCAGCTCCTGCAGCGTGCGACCATGTTCGTACTCCATCACCATGTACACCGTGTCGTTGGCACGAAAGAAATTCAGCACCCGAATCACGTTGGGGTGGGAGAGACCGGCCAACGCGCGCCCTTCTTCAAAAAAGCACTTCATGCCATAGCGGAAAGCGGGCAGATGCTCGTCGGTGATGACCGGCGCGGTCTGTCCTTCATTGCGCAGGGCCAGGGTATTGGGCAGATACTCCTTGATCGCGACACGCTTCCCATGGCTATCGGTGGCGACATAGACGATCGAAAAGCCCCCCAGCGAAAGCTGGTGCTCAATGCAATACTCGTCGAGTTGGAAACCGGCGGGGAGGGGGTGGTTCGCTTGTTGCGCCATCCGTGTCAAGGCTATCATTCGGGTTTAAGGACATTGTCCGGTTTTTCGGGGTAGGCTGTAAAGCTGCCTGCTGACCTTTTACAGTCCACACGTCAGGATTTCAATGATTTACAGCATGACCGGCTATGCCGCCAGGACCAGCACCGTCAAGGGCGGCACCTTGCACGTCGAGTTGAAAAGCGTCAATTCCCGCTACCTCGATGTGTACTTTCGGGTTTGCGATGAACTGCGCCTCGCCGAAACGGCTCTGCGCGAACTGTTTGCCACGCGGCTGAGTCGTGGCAAGCTCGAATGCCGTGTCAGCTTCGTTGCCGCCGTCGACAGTGCGCAGCCGCTGAGTCTGAACGCCGATCTGCTCGAACGTCTGAAGTCTGCCGACAGCCAGATCCGCAGCGTTCTGCCGCTGGCCGCTCCGCTGACGGTCAATGACGTACTGCACTGGCCGGGGATCTTCGGGGACGAGGCCCTGGATGTCGGGGCTTTACTGCCGGCGTGCCTGACGCTGGCCGGCGAGGCCCTCGACGAGTTCACTGCCAGCCGGGCGCGCGAGGGCGAAAAACTGGCTCTGGTCATCCTCGAACGGGTCGCCCGCATGCGGGCCCTGGCGCGCGAGGTCGAACCGCGCATCCCGGCCGCTCAGGCGGCGTTCAACGAAAAACTCAGGCAGCGTCTGCTGGACGCCATGCAAACCGTAGACGACGAGCGAATCCGGCAGGAGGTGGCGGTCTTCGCGGCGCGGATTGACGTCGCCGAAGAACTGGCACGCCTGTCGACACACCTCGACGAAGTCGAGCGCGTGCTCAAGGCCGGCGGCGCGAGCGGCAAGCGCCTCGATTTTCTGATGCAGGAACTGAATCGCGAAGCCAACACGCTGGGTTCGAAGTCGCTCGCCGCGGAGATTTCCCGGGCCGCAATCGAGTTCAAGCTGCTCATCGAACAGATGCGCGAACAGGTGCAAAATCTGGAGTAGGATATCTGTCGCAAGAAAACCAGACCGAGCACGCGCGCGGGCGTGGTCAATGGCCGGAGCCTGCCGCAGAACACACCCTTGATGAGCAAACTCGCCGACCTGTTCTGGAAGCACGCCGACGTATGCTCTAACTGGATTCCGGGTTGGTGGGCTGTCCGACCACCGTCTTCCCTGCTGGCGGGCCAACGAGAGCCTCGTAACACACTGTTTTATTGAGACAAAATCATATTTTGCGGACAGCAGCGAGTGGTCGTCGACGGTCATTTTTCGCCACCAACCTGAAACGCACATTGAGCCAACAACAAATCCCTCTGGAACAACTGATTGTTGATCCACACTGGCGATCGCTCGCGGGTAGCCAGCCAAAACTGCTGCATGGCGGCCATCGCCCGCCCCACCCTGGTGCCAAAATGGCGACTCCGGCTTCTCAAGATCGATTCATTCTCTCGCCAATACAATCAGTTGCGCTCTCTGGAACGTACCTTGCTTACTAAACCTATTGGAAATCCCTTTGTGGGTCAATCTCGCCTCTGAATTGCCAGGCAGGATTTGATTACCTGTAAAGAAGCACGCCTTGCAATCACCCTTGGAGACAAAATCATGGCTGAACAAGATGCCACCCGCGCTAACCGCAGACATTTCATCAATCTTGGCTTCAAAGGAATGGCCGTTGTGCCCTCTGGGCTTCCTGGTACCTGTCGGGGACGTGATGGCCCGTGGGGGTGGCGTGTCGGGCCAATCTGCAGCGATCGCCAAGTTGCCGGAAAGTGATCGGCAGGCGGTGGCTCTGGGCTACAAGGAAGATGCATCGACGGTGGATACCACCCAGTTCAGAAGGAAAGAAGATCAGTTCTGCGCCAATTGCCAGCTATTCAGCGGCGCACCAGGGGACATGTGGGGCTCCTGCGCAATTTTTTCCTACCGTATCGATCGCAAACTCAACAAGCCGTACGAAGTCAGTGCCAAAGGCCGGTGTAGATCATGGGGACCAAGATCTGCCTGAGTTTCTTTGCTGCCTGAACGACGCTGATAGCCTAGCAGCAACCATCCACCGGAAAGGGCGGGGGATCTCCGTCGCTGGACCGTCAAAGCGGCCTATTCGCGACAGGAAGAGCGGTCTCTTCACCTTCCGCAAACTGCCTAGCGAAGCCTTCACGGATCGTTAAAGTCTGCCCAAGCAGTGAAGGTTGAAAAAAATGCGACTCCCGGAAACGTCAAACTGCTACGGTCACCACGGCAGAGCCGGGGGTATTCTCGGGGTAATATGAAAGCCATGACCGTTTCCCTCCCTTGCCGGGCGCATTCCGGCTTGCACGCCGGAATCGCTCGCTGGGCACTGAGCAGTCTCCGCGCATTCCCCATCTCGCCTCTCGACACCTCTCCCGCAAGCGTGCGAGGGGGAGGTTCGTGAGTCGCTGGCGCGCTTTCAGTAATGAGGAGGACCAGATTTTTCGCATTGAGCCTCTGGCAGCGTACTGGCCTATGTCAACCATCGATCGGACCGGCAGCCGGGAGGGAGCGAAGCCCTGTTGAACGACCTTGAACCCGTGCGCTGTTTCTGGTGCCACGGATCAGACCTCCTCACGGCCTACCACGATGACGAATGGGGCTATGCGGTGACCGACGACTGCCGACTGTTCGAGAAAATCTGCCTGGAGGGTTTCCAGTCCGGTTTGAGCTGGTTGACGATACTCAGAAAGCGCGCGGCCTTTCGCGCCGCCTTCGCCGGCTTCGACTGTCAACAGCTTGCGAATTACAGTGAACACGACGTCGAACGACTGCTCCACAACGAAGGCATCGTGCGCCATCGCGGCAAGATTGAGGCCACCATCAACAATGCCCGCTGTGCGCTCGCCGTGCAGGAAGAATTCGGCAGCCTGTCTGCGTATTTCTGGCGTTTCGAGGTCGACGTCCGCGCACGCCCGCAAGCGCTGACGGCGGAGTTTCTCAAGACGCTGACGCCCTGCCCGGAAGCACTGGCTCTGGCGAGGGACCTCAGGAAGCGTGGCTGGAAGTTCGTCGGTCCAACCACCGTGTATGCGTTCATGCAGGCAATGGGCCTGGTCAATGATCACCAGCACGATTGTCATGTAGCGCCGATGGTCAGGAAGGCGCGGCTGGCCCTGGCTGAAACCGCCTGCGGGCAGCCAAGAAAGGATGGCGGCCGCCCATGACGATCGGCACGCCACCGGCCAGCGAGCCGTTTGCCGCCGAGCTGCGGCAGCGGCTTGCCGAAGCGATCGCCCGGCGCGGCGTGGCCCATGTGCCGCGCACGCATCACCTCGACGACGATGGCCGGCCGCGTTTCACCAACCGGCTGGCGCTGGAAACCAGCCCCTACCTGCTGCAACACGCGCACAACCCGGTCAACTGGTTCCCCTGGGGCGACGAGGCTTTTACCGAAGCGCGGCGCCTCGACCGGCCGGTGTTCCTGTCGATCGGCTATTCGACCTGTCACTGGTGCCACGTGATGGAGGCCGAGTCCTTCGAGGACGAGGAAATCGCCCGCTTCCTGAACCGTCACTATATCGCGATCAAGGTCGATCGCGAGGAATGCCCGGACATCGACGCCGTCTACATGAGCGCCGTGCAGCAACTCACCGGTGGCGGCGGCTGGCCGATGAGCGTCTGGCTGACCGCCGCACGCGAGCCCTTCTTTGCCGGCACCTACTTTCCCCCACGCGACGGTGCTCGCGGCGCAGCGCGCGGTTTCCTGTCGCTGCTCGGCGCCCTGTCCGACACCTTCCAGCGCGATCCCGCTCGCGTCGCCCAAGCGTCGGCGGCGCTGGTGCAGGCGATTCGCCAGGACCTGCAGGGCATCCACACGCCGCAAGATGCCGACGCGCACAGCTTGCTGCCAGGAAGGGAGCTGATCGACGCCACCATCGATCAGATCAAACGCTCCTTCGACCAGGAACATGGCGGCCTGCGCCGGGCACCCAAATTCCCTTCGCACGTGCCGCTGCGGCTGCTCCTGCGGCATCATCAGCGTACCGGCGACGCCGATTCACTGCGCATGGCGACCTTGACGCTGGAAAAAATGGCCGCCGGCGGTATTTACGATCAGCTCGCCGGCGGCTTTCATCGCTACTCGACCGACGCCGAGTGGCTGGTACCGCATTTCGAGAAGATGCTCTACGACAACGCCCTGCTCGTGCTGGCCTACGCGGAGGCGTTTCAGTTCACCGGCCGGGCGGATTTTGCGCGCGTCGCGCGCGAGACCTGCGACTATGTGCTGCGCGAGATGACCGACGCCGCCGGCGGTTTCCATTGCGCCACCGACGCTGATTCGGAAGGCGAGGAAGGGCGATTCTTCGTCTGGAGCGAGGACGAGATCCGGCGCGCACTCGACGGACTGGGTAACGGTGACACGACGCGCCGCTTCCTCGCCCACTACGACGTGCGCCCGGGCGGCAACTGGGATAGTCGGACGATACTCCACGTCCCGCGGCCCGATGAAGCCACCTGGGCGGCGCTGGCCGACGCGCGGGCACGACTGTACGAAGTGCGCGCCCGGCGCGTGCCACCGTTGCGCGACGACAAGATCCTCGCCGCCTGGAACGGACTGATGATCTCGGCTCTGGCAGTCGCCGGACGGATTCTCGAGCCAGCGCGCTACGTTGCCGCTGCGGCGCGCGCAGCCGACTTCGTACTCACCCACCTGCGCGGCGCCGACGGCCGCCTCCAGCGCAGCTTCAAGGATGGGCAGGCACGGCACGCCGCTTTCCTCGACGATTACGCCTTCCTCGCGGCCGGCCTGATCGATCTCTACGAGGCAACCTTCGACGCGCGCTACCTGCGCGAAGCGCTGGCACTGGCCGAAGCCACCGAGCGCCTGTTCGCCGATCCGGCCGGCGGCTGGTTCATGAGCAGCGCCGAGCAGGAAACGCTGATCGCGCGCCAGAAGCCCGCCTACGACGGCGCCGAACCCTCGGGAACCTCGGTTGCCCTGATGAACGCGCTACGCCTCGGGCTGTTCACCGGCGACGATCGCTGGCGACAGATCGCCGAACGTGGCCTGCGCGCGCACGCCGCGCTGCTCGAGGAGCGGCCGCTGGCGATGAGCGAGGCCCTGCTGGCCGTGGAGTTCCTCGCTGACACGCCGCGCGAGGTTGTCATCGTCTGGCCCGACGGCGCGGCGGCTGCCGCGGCGCCACTGCTGGCGGTGCTGCGCCAAACCTACCTGCCGGCGCGCGCCCTCGCCGGCGGACCGGAATCGGCGATCGAAACGCTCGCGAAAACGATCCCCTTTGTCGGCGGGAAAATCGCGCAAGGCGGTCGCCCGACCGCGTATGTCTGCCATCACGGTCGGTGCGAGCTGCCGGTCAGCGATGCGGCCGCGCTCGCGGAGCAGTTGGGAGGGCCTTCTGAGCGTCCCTCCGTGCGGGATGCTCGTTGCGCGCTTTGACCGCGTCTTAATGTGATGTGCCGCGATCAAAGCTGGTACTCATCCGCCGGCCGCGCGCCCGCCATCGCCATGTCGACCGCCTTGCGGGTGAGCTGCGAGGCAAAGAGTTCGATGAAATCATATTCATAGCGGCGGATATGCGTGCCGCGCCGCACACCGATGCGCGTCGTATTCGAGCCAAACAGATGCTCTGCGGGGAGCGCCTGCAGACCGCTGTCGCGCAGCGCGTCGAAGGCCATGCGGGCAATGATCCCGAGGCCCAGACCGAGCCCGACGTAGGTCTTGATGACGTCGGCGTCGATCGCGCTGAGCACCACGTTGGGGGTCAGTTCGGCGAGCTCGAAGGCTTTGTTGATACGCGAGCGACCGGCAAAGGCCGAGTCATAGGTGATCAGTGGCCAGCGCGCCAGCGCAGCCAGCGACAGGGGCTTTTCCACGAGAATCGGATGCCCCTCGGGTGCGATCACGCAGTGTCCCCACTGGTAACAGGGCAGCATCAGCAACTGGGGATACTGGTCGAGCGCTTCGCTGGCGATGGCGATGTCGGCTTCGCCCTGCAGCGTCCACTCGGCGATCTGCGTCGGGTATCCCTGATGCAGCGACAAGCGCACCCGCGGATGGCGGTCGACAAAGTTCTTGACCACGGCAGGCAGCGCGTAACGCGCCTGGGTGTGCGTGGTGGCGATGACCAGGCTGCCGGAATCGCCCCCGGCATACTCCTCGCCGACGCGGCGGATGTTCTCGGCGTCGCGCAGGATACGTTCGGCGATCTCGAGGACTGCCCTGCCCGGCTCGGTAATCGCCGTCAGGCGCTTGCCGCCGCGCTCGAAAACGGTGACTCCAAGTTCGTCCTCGAGCAGCCTGATCTGCTTGGAAATTCCCGGCTGTGAGGTATAGAGCGCCTCGGCAGCCTCGGAGACATTGAGACCCCGGCGGGCGACTTCGACGAGATAGCGCAGTTGCTGCAGTTTCATGGCCGGAAGAACAGTGCGATTGGTTATAACAATCTAACCGAATATTCTTTTTCGATCAAATACTGGGCTGCTACCATGGGCGCACTTCTTGTGTTGCGGTGCGCCATGGACTGGATGTACACCTTGTCGGGATTCGTCGTCGGCGCCATCGTCGGGCTCACCGGGGTCGGCGGCGGCTCGCTGATGACGCCACTGCTGGTGCTGCTGTTCGGCATCCACCCGGCGACGGCGGTCGGCACCGACCTGCTTTATGCGGCAATCACCAAAGCCGGTGGCACCGTCGTGCACGCCGGCAAGGGACACGTTGATTGGCGCGTCACGCGTCTCCTGGCCAGCGGCAGTATCCCGAGCGCCCTGCTGACGGTCTGGGTGCTCTCCCTCCTGCCGAAACAGAGCGCGGCGGTCGCGCACATCATTTCCTTGTCGCTCGGTATCGCGCTGCTGCTCACTGCGGCGGCGATCATTTTTCGCCACAAGCTGCAGCGCCAGGCGCTGGCACACGCCGACGATGCCGCGCACACCCGTTGGCGGGCGCCAATCACCGTTGCTGTAGGCGCCTTGCTCGGCGTACTGGTGACCATCTCCTCGGTCGGTGCCGGCGCGCTCGGCGTCGCCGTGCTCTTCTACCTTTACCCCCGGCTGCCGGCGATTCGGATCGTCGGCAGTGATGTCGCCCACGCGGTTCCGCTGACGCTGGTTGCGGGCCTCGGTCACTGGCTGATCGGCAGCGTCGACTGGTCGCTGCTGGCCAGCCTGCTGCTCGGCTCGCTACCCGGAATCTGGCTCGGCAGCCACGCTTCGGCGAAGGTGCCGGAGCGGATTCTGCGCCCCGTCCTGGCCGGCATGCTGCTGCTGATCGGCGGTAAACTGATTGCCCAGTAGACGGCGTTGCCCGGCGTGGCAGCGACAAAGCCTTCATCAAACGGTCATGGCTGTGTCAGACACCCCAAATAATGAAAGCCATGACCGTTCCCCTCACCCCCGACCCCTCTCCCGCAAGCGGGCGAGGGGAGGTTCCTGAGTCGCTGGCGCGACTTTCATAGTAATCAAGGAGCGAGCGATGTATCGCTACGACTACACTGACCAACAGATGATCGACGAGCGCGTCGCCCAGTATCGCGACCAGATGAGGCGCCACCTGGCCGGCGAGCTGTCGACCGACGAACTGCGCCCGCTACGCCTGCAGAATGGCCTCTACATCCAGCGGCACGGCCCGATGCTGCGCATCGCCATCCCCTACGGCATGCTCGCGGCGGCCCAACTGCGCAAACTGGCCGAGATCTCGCGCCGCTACGACCGCGGTGTCGGACACTTCACGACCCGCCAGAACATGCAGCTCAACTGGCCCCAGTTCGAGGAGACGCCGGACATCCTGGCCGAACTGGCGAGCGTCGAGATGCACGCCGTGCAGACCTCGGGCAACTGCGTGCGCAACATCACCACCGACCCTTTCGCCGGTGTCGCGCCCGACGAGCTGGCCGACCCACGCCCGTACTGCGAATTGCTGCGCCAGTGGTCGACCTTCCACCCGGAATTCGCCTTCCTGCCGCGCAAGTTCAAGATCGCGGTCAATGCCGCGGCGCAGGACCGAGCGGTGATTCGCGCCCACGACATCGGCCTCGAGCTGGTCCGCGACGAGCGCGGCGATCTCGGCTTTCGTGTCTTCGTCGGTGGCGGCCTCGGACGTACGCCGATCCTCGGCAAGGTGCTGCGCGAGTTCGTGCCGCGCCGGCATCTGATCTCCTACATCGAAGCGATTCTGCGCTTGTACAACCGCTACGGCCGCCGCGACAACCTCTACAAGGCGCGCATCAAGATTCTCGTGCAGGCGCTCGGCATCGAGGAATTCGCTCGCCAGGTCGAGGAGGAGTGGTCCGCTCTGCAGGACGGTCCGACGACCGTGCCCGACGAAGAGTTCGCGCGCATCGCCCGGCATTTCGCCCCGCCAGCGCGCGAGACGCTGCCGGCGGTGGACGCCGTCCATGCCGCGCGCGTCGCCAACGACCGGGCGTTTGCCAACTGGGTCAGGCGCTGTGTACATGCGCACCGAACGCCGGGCTACGCCGCCGTTACGCTGTCACTGAAAGCGGCGGGAGTTGCCCCCGGCGACATCAGCGAAGGCCAGATGATCGCCGTCGCCGAACTCGCCGAGCGTTTCAGCTTCGGCGAAGTGCGCGTCACCCACGAGCAGAACCTGGTGCTCGCCGACGTGCGGCAGGGCGATCTGCATGAAGTCTGGCAGATCGCCCGCCAGCACCGCCTGGCGACCGCCAACATCGGCCTGTTGACCGACATGATCTGCTGCCCCGGTGGCGACCTCTGCGCCCTGGCCAACGCCCGCTCGGTACCCATCGCCGAGGCGGTGCACGCGAAGTTCGACGATCTCGACTACCTGTACGACATCGGCGACATCTCGCTCAATATCTCGGGCTGCATGAACTCCTGCGGTCATCACCATGTGGCCAACATCGGCATCCTCGGCGTCGACAAGGACGGCCAGGAGTGGTACCAGATCACGATCGGCGGCCAGCAGGGCAATTCCGCGACCATCGGCAAGGTGATCGGGCCGTCGTTCCATGCCCCTGAGGTGCCGCTGGTCATCGCCGCACTGATCGGCGTCTATCTCGAGCAGCGGACCGACAGCGAGCGCTTCATCGACACCTTGCAGCGGATCGGCAGCGAGCCGTTCAAGGCGCGCGCCTACGCCGGTCGCGAACGGCGGCGGAGCGCTCAGGTCGACCACCAGGAGCTGGTCCATGCCTAGGATCATCAGGAACAACGCCATTGTCGAGGACGACTGGCAGGTCCTCACCCTGGCCGAAGGCGACACGCCGGAGTCGATTGCGCTGCCGGACGGGCCGGTGCTGCTGCCGCTCGCGGTCTGGCTGGCCAGGCGCGACGAGATCATCGCGCGCAGCCCCGGAGTCGGCGTGTGGCTCGACAGCAACGAGGGGCCCGAAGCACTGGCCGGCGACCTCGACCGCTTTGCCGTGATCGCCGTCAATTTCCCGAAATTCACCGACGGACGCAGCTACTCGAGCGCCCGCCTGCTGCGCGAGCGTTACCGCTATGCCGGCGAGATCCGCGCCATCGGCGACGTGCTGCAGGATCAGCTCTCCTACATGCGGCGTTGCGGCATCGACGCCTACGCGCTGCGTGCCGACAAGGATCTTCAGCAGGCGCTGGCCGGCCTGTCGGTGTTCAGCGAAAGCTACCAGGCGGCGGGCGACCAGACACTTCCCCTCTACCGCCGGCGTGCGGCGCCGGAAGCGCCATGAGCGTCAGGATCAACCTCGACGACGCGGCGCTGCTCGAGGCGCTTGATGCCCGGGTCGCTGCCGCACGCCAACTGCTGCGCGAGATCGCCCGCGACTTCTCACCGGCCGCATTCGCCAGCAGTCTCGGCGCCGAGGACATGGTGCTGACCGATCTGATCGTTCACCAGCGGCTGGAAATCGAGATCTTCTCGCTCGATACGGGTCGCCTGCCGCCCGAGACCTACGACCTGATCGCCGAAGTGAAAAAGCACTACGGGCTGGCGCTGCGTCTGTACACTCCGCGCCACGATCTCGTCGAAGCGTGGACGCACGAGCATGGGATCAACGCCTTCTACGAATCGGTCGAGCTGCGCCAGGGCTGCTGTTTCGTGCGCAAGGTCGAACCGCTGCAGCGCGCACTGGCGGGCCGAAAGGCATGGATCACCGGCCTGCGCGCGCAGCAGGCAGCGAGCCGCGACGGGCTGTCGCTGCGCAGTGTCGACAGCGCCAACGGCGGGCTGGAGAAATTCAACCCGCTCGCCGAGTGGAGCGAACGCGAAGTGTGGGCCTACCTCAAGCTCAACGGAGTGCCCTACAATGCGCTGCACGACCGGTTTTACCCCAGCATAGGCTGCGCCCCGTGCACGCGCCCGATCACCCCCGGCGAGGACGTTCGCGCCGGCCGCTGGTGGTGGGAACACCCGCAATCAAAGGAATGCGGCCTGCATGTCGGGCGCGAATGAATGGCCATCATCCGTCCTGTCCTTCCCGATCGAACGTCAGCGAGGGCCGCTTCCCCTCGCTCCGACCCTCACCCCGACCCCCTTCCGCAAGCGGGCGAGGGGAAACTCGTGAGCCGCTGGTGCGGCTTTCCGATCAGACACCGCATCACAGGTCAAAAATGAGTACTGCAACGCTCTCCCACGTAACTCTTTCCCATCTCGACTGGCTCGAATCCGAGGCCATCCACATCATGCGCGAGGTGGCCGGGCAGTGCAGCAACCCGGTGCTGCTCTTCTCCGGCGGCAAGGACTCGATCTGCATGCTGCGCATCGCCGAGAAGGCGTTCCGGCCAGGTCGCTTTCCTTTCCCGCTGCTGCACGTCGATACCGGTCACAACTACCGCGAAGTGACCGACTTTCGCGACCGACGGGCGGCCGAACTCGGCGAGCGGCTGATCGTGCGCTCGGTCGAGGATTCGATGGCGCGCGGCACGGTCGTCCTCAAGTCGGACGACGAGCCGCGCAACAAACACCAGTCGGTGACGCTGCTCGAGGCGATCGAGGAATTCGGCTTCGACGCCTGCATCGGCGGCGCCCGCCGCGACGAGGAAAAGGCGCGGGCCAAGGAGCGGATTTTCTCGTTCCGCGACGAGTTCGGCCAGTGGGACCCGAAGAACCAGCGTCCCGAGCTGTGGGACCTGTACAACGCGCGCAGCTTCAAGGGTGAAAACATCCGCGTCTTCCCGATCTCGAACTGGACCGAGATCGACGTCTGGCAGTACATCGAGCGCGAGCAACTGGCGCTGCCGGCGATCTATTTCGCTCATGCACGCCCGCTCGTTCGTCGCCACGGCGGCCTGCTGCCGGTGACCGAGGTCACGCCGGCGAGACCCGGCGAAGCGATCGAAACACGGATGGTCCGCTTTCGTACCGTCGGCGACATCACCTGTACCGCGCCGGTCGAATCCGAAGCCGGCACGGTGGCCGAGATCATCGCCGAAACAGCGCTGACGACGATCACCGAGCGCGGTGCGACCCGCCTCGACGACCAGACCTCGGACGCTTCGATGGAACAACGCAAGAAGGAAGGCTATTTCTGATGTCCGCAATCGAGAAAATCCCGCCCGACACCCTGCTGCCCGACAACGGCCTGCTGCGCTTTCTCACCTGCGGCAGCGTCGACGACGGCAAGAGCACCCTGATCGGCCGTCTACTCTTCGACAGCAAGACGATACTCGCCGATACGCTGCACGCGATCCAGCGCACGTCGGCCAAACGCGGGCTGGATATCGTCGATCTGTCGCTATTGACCGATGGTCTGCAGGCCGAACGCGAACAGGGAATCACCATCGACGTCGCCTATCGTTACTTCACCACGGGAACGCGCAAGTACATCATCGCCGACGCCCCCGGCCACGAGCAATACACGCGCAACATGGTGACCGCCGCGTCCACCGCCGACCTGGCGATCATTCTGATCGACGCCCGCAAGGGCGTGCTGACGCAGACCCGCCGCCACTCCTACCTGGCGCATCTGCTCGGCATTCCGCACATCGTCGTGGCGGTCAACAAGATGGACCTCGTCGACCACTCGCCGGAAACCTTCGCGCGGATCAGAGCCGACTACCTGGCCTTCGCCGAGCAGTTGGGCATCGCCGACGTGCGTTTCATCCCGATGTCAGCGCTGCACGGTGACATGATCGTCGAGCGCGGCGATGCGCTGAACTGGTACGAAGGACCGACGTTGCTCGAAATGCTCGAGTCCGCGGCGGCCATCCACAGCGCCCAAGCCGAGAGGTTTCGCTTTCCCGTGCAGTACGTCTGCCGGCCGCAGGATTCGGCCAACCCGGAGCTGCACGACTATCGCGGCTTCATGGGCCGCGTCGAGTCCGGCGAGTTGCTCGTCGGTGACGCGGTAACGGTTCTGCCTTCAGGAAGAGAAACCCGGATCAAGGACATCCAGATCCTCGGCGCATCGCTGCCGCGCGCGGTCGCCGAACAGTCGGTGACGCTACTACTCGCAGACGAGATCGACATCTCGCGCGGCGACATGATCGTCAAGACCGGCGAATTGCCGCAGATCGGCAAGCAGATCGAGGCGATGCTCTGCTGGCTGTCGGAAGCGCCACTCGATCCGCGCCGCAAATACCTGCTTCGCCACACCACCCGTGACAGCAAGGCGATGCTCGCCGGCATCGCCTTCCGGGTCGATATCAATACGCTCGAACAGCAGGCCGCAGAGCGGCTGGAGATGAACGACATCGCGCGCGTCAGCTTCAAACTGGCGCAGCCGATCTTCGCCGATCCCTACGCAGAGAGCCGCGGCACCGGCGCGTTCATCGTCATCGACGAGTCTTCGAACAACACCGTTGGCGCCGGAATGATCGTCTGACCGGCAGCAACTCGCGGCGGACGCTGAGCAGGTGTCGAGTTTCTTTACATGTCTTGCCGAGCGAAAAAAAACGAATCAATAAATCAGTCTTATCGTAACTGGCCTCATTTTTGCTTTGACGTGGAGCGGAGATCAAAATCCCATAAAGGTTCCGTGACCACCTAACATATCAACGCAGAAAGAGGCAAAACATGAACACCAAGAAACTTGCAACTCTACCCCTGGCCCTGGCCGGGCTGCTGGCCGCCTTCGGCGCCGACGCCAGCGTGCTGATCGTCGGTCAGCCGAACAGTGGCGGCAACTGCTTTCCCTTTGGATGCGGTTCCGGGTCGGTTTATCAACAGGTTTACGCCAGCAGCAATTTCGCCGGGCCAATCACCATCAGCGACATCGAGTTCTTCCTCGATGACGGCAACACGCTGAATAGCGGCACATTCACGCTGTCTTTATCGACCACGAGCAAGGCCGTCGACGACCTCGATACCAGCAACTTTGCCAATAACCTGGGCGCTGACAACGCCCTCTTCGGGGTCTACGCGCTCGGCGGCGCGGCACCAGCGACCCTGCAGTTCATTGGCGCACCGTTCACCTACAATCCCGCCAATGGCAATCTGCTGCTCGACATCCATTCGACTATCGCGCAAGCCGGCAGCGCCTTCTTCGAGGCCCGCAACGGCGATGCGAATGGTCTGTTCAGCCGCGCCCACGACTTCGGGAGCGGTTTTGCGGATTACGGGCTGGTGACGGGTTTTTCGTATGACGAGGTGCAGATTCCAGAGCCAACCACCCTGCTGCTCTGCGGCCTCGGTCTCGCCGGGCTCGCTTTCGGCAAGCGTCGCAAGCTGTCCTGAGTTCAGCCAGCGGAATACGGTTAGCACGCGCCGTATTCCGCCCGCTGTTTGCCTCTCGAGCACGGCCTCCCGAGCCCGGCGCGCGCCTTGCTGTGTTCAGGATTTGACCTGGCACCCAAGCGCGGAGATACTAGCAGCCGTTCACCTCCATCCCGCGTCGTGAAACGTCCGGCCGGCGAGCGGCCGCGTTGTCAGTCTGGAGGGTCCGGTCGCCATGGACATCCACGGAAAACCCATCGAGGAACGTATCGACTGGCTTTTCGGCCTTGCCGACCGCCACAGTACGATCTTTCGCAGTCCGGAAGCCTGGCTGGCACGCGAACGCTATCTCGCCGAGCACCCGACCGCGATCGCCGTACTCAAGTGCATGGACGGACGGATCAACATCCCGGTAGCGACCAACACCCCGGTCGGCATCCTGATGCCCTTCCGCAACCTCGGCGGCATCTTCGACCTCGGCTGGCCGCACCTCGGCGAGGTCCTTGCCCACCATGTCCAGCGCGTCGTCAGCGCCGGACGCAACGTCGTTTTCCTGGTCACCTACCACTACTCGCAGGGGGACCCGCGGCGCGGTTGTGCCGGCTTCCAGTACGACACAGCGGCGGCGATCGCCCACACCTACGAGATACGCCGCCAGGTCGAGCACATTTTCGGCGCCGATCACGGCACCGTCTATCCTCTGGTCTGCGGTTTCGAGACCGACGAGGATGCGCTGGTGATCCACGGCACCGCGGGCGACACGCTCGACCTGGCGACGCTGACTTCGACCGACCGGGCGACGCTCGAGCTGCGCCTCGCCGCCCTGCTGCCGGACATGCCGGCGCGCATGCGCGCCGATCTGCTGCCCTTGCTGCACGGCAACCTCGAACACATCGAGAACGTGCGCGCTCAGATTCGCCGCAACGAGCGGATGCTCGACATCGAGCATCGCGAGTGGATGATCTGTCTTGGCCGCGGCTTCGACTTCCTGCATACCCCCAACATCGCGCTGATCATCGGGCCCTACAGCCCGAATCTGGATGTTCCGATCCGTCGCGCGGCGGGAATCATCGAAGCCAACATGCAGGCCGGGCGCATCCCGGATGACGGCTTTCTGCTCCTCGCCTCGGTGCCCTACGACGAGCTCGGCGTCGACCGCGCGCGCGCCGAGCTCAAGTCGCGCTTCCTGTCAGCCTTCGCC
>WBZT01001635.1_pt1 | contig 16216 bp, 14 predicted proteins | sample 5204241 | NCBI WGS metagenome assembly WBZT01 (sample SAMN12344358, study PRJNA552823) | activated sludge metagenome | biome: Activated sludge suspended growth; feature: Nitrification reactor; material: Wastewater; isolation source: activated sludge from nitrification reactor of wastewater... | reverse complement strand
GGATGGAGTCACGAAACGGACCAGTTCCCGGAAGGGGGCGAGTACCCCCTCGCGTACCAGAGCCGGCGTGGGCACGCTGTACAGGACGGGTCCGAACAGCCGGTCGGTGAGGCTGGCCTGCGCATCGGTCAGCCGACTGCGCGGAGTCGCAGTGAGGGCGATCACCGTCGGAGACGTGGTCCCCGACAGTCGGTCCAGCAGTTCGGCGAGCACCTCGCCCCAGACCGCCGCCAGATGGTGGGCCTCATCGAGCACGATGGTCAGGGGCGGCCCGGTGGCCAGCCGGTCGAGTAGTCGTCCGGCGTCCGGATGGAGTCTCTCCGCGAGCGGGTCGTCGTCATCGGCGTCAGCGTCGAAAGTCGCCAGCGACTGATACGTCAGCACGATCACATCGGTGTCGGCGTCCCGCCCCTCGCCCACAGTGACTTCGGGCTGCGCCGATCGCCACAACTGGGACCACTGCGCCTGGATCGCGGTGTTGGGGACCAGAACCAGGGTGCGGCGACCCAGCCGGCGCGCGATCTCCGCGCCGATCAGGGTCTTGCCACTCCCCGGCGGAAGCACGAGATGGCAACGGGTGGCATCGGCGGCAGTTTCGCAGCACCGAACAGCCTGGACTTGGTGGGGGCGCAGGTCGTAGGGGAATCGAGCGGCCGCGAAGCGTTCGCCGGTCCCGGTGGCCATGACGGCCACATTAGGCCCGTGATCTACCGATCCAGCCCTGATCAACTGATCCCGCCGCTGATCAACCCATGCAGCCCCTGATCCACCGATCAAGTTCTGTCGCGGTTTGGGTCGAAGTCACCTGCTCTCGCTCCCGGTTCCGGTCTCGGTCGCGGTCTCGGTCTGGGCTGAGGAGTCGCTGACGGATGATGCGGCCGGGGGCTGTTCGGGAGCCTTTGGCAGGGACTGCGTCGCGGTTGCTCGCCCTCGAACGGCCAGGCTGACCGCACCCATCACCCCCCCGACGATTGCCGCCGCAAGGGGGTTCACGGAAACAGTGCTCTGCGCCCCGATGGCGGGCGGAACCATGACCTGCGCGTCCATCATCAGCGCCAGCCACCCCGCGAAAGCGGCAGCCCCCAGGGTTCCGCTCCAGAACGGACACTGGTCGTGTCGGCGACGCAGGACCCAGCCGACGGCTGCCGCGATGAGCACGACGACGAGGATGCCGACCAGTGCGATGACCGGGCCCGCTTGCCAGGTCGTCAGCACGTAGGGATCCGGTGCCACTCGGGTGAGACCGAAAGTGACGGGTACTCCCGCCATCGCAAACACAGCCAACGTTCCCGACAGCGGAAACAGAAGCCCGAGAGTCGCCGCGGCGGAGATGCTGCTGGTCAGCCAGGCAGTCCCGGCCAGCAACGCCACTGTCAGGATCAGTCCAGGCGCGACGACCACCGCCCATGCGACATGGCGCGCAGGTTGCCACCATGACAGTCCGACGGTGTTGGTGAGCCCGATGACGAGCAGTAGCAGCGCGGCGCCCACAATCGTGCCGGGGTGCAGATCGCCGGTCCACCACCACGTCAGCCCCTCACGCACGGAGACGGATCCTGCTGCGTTGGTCGTTGTATCCGTCGTACTCGATGCCCAGACCAGGACAGCGGCGAGCGCTGCGGTGGTGATGGCCGCGGTGATGACCCCGAGAATTCCGGGCTGCCACCGTCGGAACATCGTGGCCGCGGGGAGCCCGGCGCCGGCTGTGATCAGCAGGGGTGCGCCCGCCACCCAGACGGTCCATCCCGCACCATTGGGCAGGTCGCTGACGACTTGCTGGCTCCACCCGCCCCACAGTCCGGTACCGGTCAGCCAGGTTCCGAGTGACATCGGTTCCGTGCTGGTCACGCCGAGTGCGATGAGTACCAGTGTCACGAACACGGCGACCAGCAGTGCTCCTACGAACGCCGCGACGCCGATGATGACACCGGCCCATGGACGGGAATGGCGGGTCTGCGACGCGTGGGTTGTCGCGACGGCGGTCATGACGATGCCCCGCCGGAAGACGATGCCCCGCCGGAAGACGATGCCCCGCCGGAAAGGGTGGTGCGGGTGGCGGCGTACGCATCGGTCATCACGATCGCCGTCGTTCGCTCTGGGAGCGAAGTGTCGCCGAGTGCGACCGAGGTGCCGGTGATGTTGCCGGACTCGTCGGTGCTCATCGTCGTCCCCGAGAAGTAGTCCAACGGCAAAGGTTGCCCGGTCAGTTCATCGATGAGCAAGATCGACACGAAGTGGTCTGTCGCTCCATAGGAGACCCCTGGTGCGACGTCCACAGTTGCGGTCACGCGGCCATCCGTCACCTCGACATCTCCGATCGTGACGCCTCGTGGGCTTCGGGCTGCGGGAGACCGTGTGATCTCGGCCAGGAAGGTTCCGGCCGCGGTGATGACGCCTTCGGTGTCACACATCCCGGTAATCGGCATCCGTGTGCCGTAGCCCGGGATTCCGGCGCACACTGCTTCGGCGAAGAACTGGGAATCGGCGCGGACGACACCGTCCGCCCCGAAGGTGCCGCGGAGGTCGAAGCGCCGTAGCGGCACTGGTCCGAAGGTGAACCACAGATTCACCTGTTGGGCGGACCACGCGAACTCCCCGCTGCGTTGCTCGCCCGTCGTCGCGAAAGCGAATCGGGCCGCGGGGTCTGACACGATGCGGCCTGCGGGTGTCCGTCGGGCGCCGACGAACCAGGTCACAGGTTCCGCGGCATCAGTGTCGACCTGGGTGCCGATGAGATCGTAGAAATCGAAGCCGATCTGGTTGACGCTCGTCAGCATCGGGGGAAGTGTCACCGCCAACCGGGACAATGACAGACCTTCTCCGGGAGCGAACCGGGGCGGATCACCATCCGGGCCCGTGCGAACTCGGAACTCGCCGCGGAAAGGTTGCACTTCACCAGGACCCAGATGCAGGTTCCCCAGTCGCGGCCCGCCGACCGTCGCCAAACCCGCAACGGTCACGGTGAACTCGGTCTCGGACGGGAGCAGGTCCGTCGGCCTGACGAAGACGTAGCGTCCGTCGCCCGACAAGGACACCTCGGCGGCGACCTCAGGTTCGACCGTCACCAACGACTCCGCATCCGGCGAGGGAATCATCCGGGCGGGTACCGTGCGGCCACCGTCGCGCACCACGAGGCGCCCCGTGAAATACCCCGCTGGAGTGATGACAGCAGGCGTCCCGTCGGTGACCAGTCCGCCCCCGACGTTCACCGGGTACAGGTAGGTACCGTCGGCGGGAAGCTCGGAGGACTGCGGGACGCACCGGCGGTCGGAGACCTTCGCCCGCAGGCAGTAGTCGTAGGGAACGAACCAGATCGTCCCATCCTGACTTCCGAGCACCACTCCGTCCCGAGTCAGGGCCGGTGACGAGTTCAGTTGGTTCCGGGTGGCCAGTTCCGGTTCGCGCGAGGTGGTGTCGAACGCCCACCGACGCGTGCCCGCAGCCGCGTCCACCGCCACGACGTGCCCCCCGGCATTGCCCACGTAGACGACCCAGTCTCCCTCGGCAGAGCGTCCCACCACGGGAGAACTCCGGATGGGTGCCCCGGTATCGAACTCCCACAGCAGCGTCCCGTCGGGTGCCGCCGAGTACAGGGTCCCGTCAGTAGAGCCGATGATGATCTGTTCGACCACTCCGTCGGGCGACTCGATCAACGCGGGGGAGGCGTAGATGTGATCCCCGGTCGCGAGCGTCCACTGAACCGATCCGCTCGCGCTGTCCAGCGCATAGAGCTGCCCGTCGAATGACCCCACGTACAAGGTTCCCGCCAGTGACAGGGCAGGCGACGACGTGACGTATCCGAGGGTTGTGCGCTGCCAGAGCTGTCCACCGTCGGGATCGAGGGCGAACACGCGGGTGTCCACCGACCCCCAGTAGCTGTTTCCCTGTTCGTCCAACGCCGGGACGGTCCAAACGGCGTCCCCGGCGGGCACGGCCCAGCGGATCGTGCCGTCCGGGTTGATGGCGTAGGCCTGGCTTCCCGTGTTGCCCTGGAAGATCGTGCCGTCCGGGCCGACATTCGGACTGCCCTCCCACCACGACACGAGCTGGGGACTGCCGTCAGCCACCGGAAGGGCATCGAGTTCCCAAACGGTGCGTTCGCCGCGGGGCAGGTCGGGGTCGGTGCGCACGCGGCGCAGGACCTGGTCGCCCGACCCGAACACCAGGGACTGCCCAACTCCGGGTTCGGGGGCCAGCAGCGCCGGGGCGGTATCGATGATTCCGCGGGTCCTGTAGGTCCAGACAGTGTCACCTTCTCGGTTCAGTCCATACAACGTGTGGTCTGCCGATCCGACGTAGATGGTGCCGTCGGAGGCGACCACTGGTGTCGAGAAGATTCCGCGCCCGGTGGGGACTGACCACGGTGTGAGGCCCGTGTCCCGTGCGACCAGCTCCGAGGCTCCAGTGTTGCGCAGATCGTGGCGCATAGTGGGCCATGGGGAGCCCGGTTGAGTTCCCGGCGACACCGTGGCGGCGGTGGGGTCCTCGGCGGCGTCCGTCGCGGCGTGAGTGGCGACGACGAGCGCTCCGAGCACCAGTGCAACAACTGCGATACGCGATCGCATGCCGACAGCGTAGCGCTGAGGCCTCGGCAGTTGCCTGCGGTGACGGTTGTCGGAATGCACCCTGTCCGAGCGTCGGTTCTGGGAGCATCTCGGTGTGAGGGCAGGCAAGCAGGGACACGCGCACCCCAAGGTGCAGACCGCGGATCCGCGGCTTGCGCTGGAGGTCGGGTTCCTGATCGCCGTCATCGTCGTCATCCAACTGGCGCTGCCGGATGAGCTTGCGGTCGGACCGATCCCCGCGTGGGCGATCCCTGTCATCGAGGTCATCGGCCTACCGGCCGGCCTGCTGATCACCCGGCAGTTGGGCGTGCACCCCAGACGTATCCAGACACTGATCGGCCTCTACCTCGGCTTCCTGGTACTTGCCAGTGTCGTCAACGCCGCCTCACTGTTCATCAGCCTCCTGGAGGGGGATCAGGACTCCGCCGACTACCTGTTGTTCGCGGGTTTCGGTGTCCTCGTGATCAACGTCCTGAGTTTCGCCTTGGTGTATTGGTGGGTCGATGCCGGTGGCCCCGTGGCGCGGTTGACAGCTACCAACGATCAACGGGACTTCCTCTACCCGCAGCAGGGCTGGAATGAACCGTGGCAACCGAAACTCGCGGACTACTGCTTCACGGCGTACACGAACATCATCGCCTTCAGCCCCACCGACACGATGCCGCTCACTCACCGCGCCAAGTTCATGTTCACGGTCCAGTCCAGCGTGTCACTGGTCACCGTTCTGGTCGTCCTGAGTCGGGCGATCAACTTGATCCCTTGAGATCCGAGCCGAGCAGCTCGACTTCAGATGCCTGAATGTCAGGCGAAGTGCGCCGCGGGTCGAAGTGCGCCGCAGCTCAGGGGTTGCGGATTCGATCCAGTGCGATCGCGGTGGCCACCGACGCATTGAGCGACTCGGTGCTGCGTGCGATCGGGATCGTGACCAGGAGATCGCACGCTTGCGCGACCAAGGGAGAAATCCCGGCGGCCTCGTTGCCGACCACCATCACCACCGGCTGATCCCACATGCCCCGGTCTACTTCCGACAGCGGGGTTCCGCCGGTCGTGGCCAGGCCCACCGCGACGTATCCGGCTTTGCGCAGCGACGCGACCGCTCGCGTCATGTTCACGACCTGCGCCACGGGCATTCGGCTCAGTGCGCCCGCCGATGACCGCCAGGCGGAGGCGGTCACGCTCGCGGCGCGACGATTGGGCAGTACGAGCCCGGAGGCACCGAATGCCGCAGCGGACCGGGCGATCGCGCCGAGGTTCCGGCTGTCTTGGATGTGATCCAAAGCGACGACCAGCGGCTCTCCACCCGAGGCCGGACCGGCGGCGATGACGTCGTGCAGTTCGGCGTAGGCGAACGGTGCCACCACCAACGCGATGCCTTGGTGGGGGAGGCCATCACCCAGCGCGTCCATTTCCCGTTTCGTGCGGACGTTGACCGGGACACCCGCAGCGAGCGCGTTGCGTTTGGCCCGCGATGTCCTGACGTCATCGGTCAGGAAATCTCCGACCGACAGTTCCACCGCGGGAACCTGCGCCGTCAACGCTTCGTCCACCGCGTTGCGGCCCAGGATCACCTCGCGCCGCGAACTGTCCGATCGCCGGCCGCCCCGGCGGGCCGCGCGGCGCGCTGCCGGGTGTCCCGGACGGCGCTCGGCAGGCGGGGTTGGTCCCTTGCCCGTGAGGCCTCTGCGGCGTTGCCCGCCCGAGCCCACCGTTTGGCCCTTCTTTGTGCTCGTGTCGCGAACCGCGCCCTTGCGGCGTGAGTTACCTGCCATCACGGTGCTTTCGGTTCGGCCCACGACCAGGAACTGCCCGTGGGGCCGTCTTCGATGGCGAGTCCTGCGGCCAACAGGTCATCGCGGATCCGGTCCGCGGCGGCGAAGTCCTTGGCGGCGCGAGCGTCGGCCCGCTGGGCCAGCATCGCCGACACGATGGTGTCCAGTGCCTGGTCGGAGGGGTTGTCGGTGGTGTCCTGCCAGGAAGGGGCCAGTGGGTCGAAGCCCAGGATGTCGCTCATGCGGCGGACTTGGGCCAGGAGGTCGGCGGCGGTCTCCAGGTCGCCGGTGGCCAGCGCCTCATTGCCGCGGGTCACGGTCTCGTGCAGGACGGCCAACGCCGCGGGTACGCCCAGGTCGTCGTTCATTGCCGACGCGAAGGACTCGGGGACGTCTGCCGCGGGTGCGCGGATGCCGCACCTTTCGACTGCTCGGCGAAGGAATGACTCGATGCGTCGGTAGGCGGTCGCCGATTCGTCGAGCGACTGCGGCGAGTACTCCAGCATCGACCGGTAGTGGGCCGATCCCAGGTAGTACCGCAGCTCGATCGCACGAACCTGGGACAGCACGTGTGAGACAAGAAGCGAGTTGCCCAGCGACTTGCTCATCTTCTCGCCCGCCGTGGTGACCCAGCCGTTGTGCATCCAGTACCGGGCGAAGCGGTCACCCGCCGCCTGGGACTGCGCGATCTCGTTCTCATGGTGCGGGAAGATCAAGTCGATGCCACCGCCGTGGATGTCGAACTCAGGGCCGCAGTACTTGGCGGCCATCGCCGAACACTCCAGGTGCCAGCCGGGACGGCCGGCGCCCCACGGTGTGGGCCAGGTCGGGCCGCCTTCACGTGCCCCCTTCCACATCGCGAAGTCCCGCGGATCCCGTTTGGCGGTCGAGGACGAGTCGGCTGCCGGCTGCATGTCGGCGAGCCGTTGACCGCTCAGTGATCCGTACTCGGGGAATGAGCGGACGTCGAAGTAGACGTCGCCGTCGTCCGTGGCGTAAGCGTGGCCCGAGGTGATGAGCCGATCCATCAAGTCGACCATTTCGGGGATATGCCCTGTCGCCCGCGGTGAGTAGGTGGGGTCAAGGACGCCGAGGCTTCGGTACGCGTCATCAAAACTGCGTTCGTGGGTGTAGGCCCACGACCACCAAGGGATGTCCGCCTCTCGCGACTTGGCGAGGATCTTGTCGTCGATGTCGGTCACGTTGCGTACGAAGGTGACGTCGTAGCCGGAGAAACTCATCCAGCGCCGCAAGATGTCGAAGACCAAAGCCGATCGGACATGTCCGATGTGCGGGTCCGATTGGACCGTCGCACCGCACACGTAGATGGACACTTCACCTTCCCGCAGGGGGATGAACTCACGCAACGAACGCGAGGCGGTGTCGTGCAGGCGCAGGGTCACCCGTCAAGGTTAGGGCCTGTGCGGGATCCATTCATAAGGGCTTGGCCGGGCGGATGGCCACGAGAGCCGTGGCGATCGCCGCCAGGCCCTCGCCGCGACCGGTCAGACCCAAACCGTCGGTCGTCGTGGCGCTGATGCTCACGTGACAACCGGCTGCCGCCGACATGATGGCTGCAGCCTCGTCGCGGCGAGGCGCCATGCGCGGCGAGTTGCCGATGACCTGAATGGCGATGTTCTGAGGCACGTGACCGGCGGCTCGGACCCGTACCGCCGTCTCGGTGAGCAATCGGCTCCCGCTCGCTCCCGCCCACTGCGGATCAGACGTGCCGAACTGCGAGCCGAGATCACCCAGGCCGCAAGCGGACAGCAACGCATCACACGCGGCGTGGCTGGCGACATCGGCATCGCTGTGACCGGCCAGTCCCACCTCTCCGGGCCACAACAGTCCGCCCAGCCACATCTCCCGGGTCGCGTCGAAGGCGTGGACATCAACCCCGATCCCGACGCGCAGATCAGTGAACATGAGGTCTCCTTCTACTCACGATGTCCATGGGTTCTGGCGCCGGGGTCCACGGCCCTGGCCACGAGGTCCTCGGCGATCAACAGGTCAGTCGGTGTCGTGATCTTGAAGGCATTTGGATGACCCGCGACCACCTGTACCGGTAGCCCCAAACGCTCAACGAGTGCCGCGTCATCGGTCGCGTCCGCGCCCGGCTGTGCCAGGGCCCTGCTCAGCACGTCTCGCGTGAATCCCTGCGGTGTCTGGATAGCCCGTAAGTTCGCCCGGGCGGGAGTGGCGAGCACTGTGTCGGATTCGTCCACCTGCTTGATCGTGTCGACCACAGGCAGTCCGGGAATCACTGCTGGCACGTCGACCGACACCTGGGTGATGACCCGGTCGAAGACGTCGTAAGGCGCGAAGGGTCGGGCCGCGTCGTGCACCAACACGCCAGTCGATCCGGCGGGCAGGGCCGCGAGCCCGGCGCGCACGGAGTCGGAGCGCTGCGCTCCGCCGGCCACGATGACCAGCGGGATCTCGGTGTCGATGGTGGCGGTCATCTGCCGAACCTGGTCGAGATGCCCAGGTGGGGCGACCACCGCAATCGACCGGATGGCCGGGTGCGCGGCTACGGTCCGCAAGGCGTGGACGAGCATCGGTGTGCCCGCGATCGGAACCAAGGCCTTGGGGATCCCACTGCCGAGCCGTTCCCCCTGCCCGGCTGCGGACACGATGCAGCCGAACTCGATCACGGGGCCACTTCCCGCATTTTCGCGAAAGCCAGCCTGCCGTTCGAGGTGGTCAGGACACTGGTGACTTCGACGGTGACATCGGTGCCGATCGCGGGTAGCCCCTGATCGACGACCACCATAGTGCCGTCGTCCAAGTACCCGACTGCCTGGCCGTGTTCTTTGCCCTCGCGGATCAGCGACAGGTGGGTGACATCACCGACGACGATCGGTGGGCGTAGTGCGAGTGACAGTTTGTGCAGATTCTGGACTTGAACGCCGGAGATCTCCGCGACCTTGGCCAGACCGCTGTCGGATGTGAGTAGGGCCAGTTGCCGAGAAAGTGCGATCTGGACGAGCTTGGCGTCGACGGTCGCAGCGCCGGCTGCCTCATCGGGGATGACCGAGACCTCGACAGCGGGCAGTCGGCGCAGTTCCTCCAACGTCGTGAGACCCCGGCGGCCCTTCTCGCGTCGCCGCTGGTCCGGGGAATCGGCCAGTGCCTGCAGTTCGTCGAGGACGGGTTGGCACACCACCAGAGGTCCCGAACTGAATCCGGCTCGCACGACGTCCACGATCCGCCCGTCGATGGCGACCGAGGAGTCGAGGAGACGTCCGGCGCGGACCCGCTCGGGCACGGCGACACCGGCGCGGCTGCCGATCGTCTGGAGCACTTCGCTGCGGCGGCGCTGGGCCACGGTGAAGCCGAAGGCGCCGGCGAGAATCACGGCGAACGCGAAGATGCACAAGGCGATGATGGGCGTCGTGATGAGGAACACGGGCCACACGACGAGGGCCACCAACGCGGCCCCCACCAGCGCCCCGATGGCACCCGATACAACTTCCTCAGGAGTGATTCCGCCGAGTGCCTGCTCGCCGCGGTCCAAGGCTCCGACCGCCTGACGGGCGATCACGCCTCCGAGCGAGTACCCGAGGCCCGCGCCGACGATCAATCCGACCATGGGTGCGGTGAACAATCCGAGAACGGCAACGTCGGGGGTTGTGGTGACCGACTCGCCGATCTGCAGACCCACAGCGGCACCCAGAACGACGACGAGGAGTCGCAGGACCTCGACGACGGCATCGGCTCGGCCGCGCTTGTTCACACGTTCATTGTGGCGCTGCGCGCCGGGTCGTGGGGAAAGTTCAGGAAGCGAGGATCTCGTCGAGGAGGCTCTCGGCCTTGTCCTCGTTGGTGTTCTCGGCGAGTGCGAGTTCGCTGATCAGTACCGAGCGGGCTTTGGAGAGCATCCGCTTCTCGCCGGCCGAAAGGCCGCGATCGCGTTCCCTGCGCCAGAGGTCGCGGATGACCTCGGCGACCTTGACGACATCGCCCGAGGCCAACTTCTCGAGGTTCGCCTTGTAGCGACGGGACCAGTTGGTGGGCTCTTCGACATAGGGCTGACGAAGCACTTCGAAGACACGGTCCAAGCCCTCAGAACTGACGACGTCGCGAACACCGACCAAGTCGACGTTCTCGGCGGGAACACGAACAGTGAGGTCGCCTTGCTGGACCCGAAGAACCAAGATCTCCTTGTCTTCGCCGGCGACAGTCTTGCGCTCGATCGCGTCGATCTGCGCGGCCCCGTGATGCGGGTAAACGACTGTGTCGCCGACCTTGAACGCCATGGAGATTGCCCCTTTCCCGAACCCCCAGACTAACACGCAAACAGATGCCGGAACCCCGGGCGAACTCCGTGCACCGGCCGGGCACACCCTGTCCGCGATACCGGTCGGACAACACCACAGGCCATGATCCCGCTAGGCTGTGGCCGCTGATTGAACGGTGATACTGGAGGCCCTTGTGAAGCGCTCGCGTCTCGTTGCCCTTGGTCTGACCGCCCTGCTCGTTCCGGGGCTGGCGGGTTGCTGGTCCGGGAACCAGGCGGCCACGACCATGCAGTCCGCATCCGGTGACGGCACTCAGATCACCACCACAGACATCACCATCGACTCGGCGACAATCGTTGCGGGGGACCCGGGCAGCGGCAAGGCGGCCTTCCTCGGGACGGTCTACAACCCAACGGACAAGGAGGACGCCCTGCTGTCGGTCGTCGCCGATGGGGTGCAGGCGAAGTTGACTCCCGAACCGGTCCCCGTCCGCGCGCAGGAGGCTGTCCCGATCCAGACTGGTCGACCCGTCACCGCTGACCTGGCGGGCATGACCGCCGCAGCCGGCGAATACGTCGAGGTGTCGATGACGTTCCAGAACGCCGGCAAGCGCACCTTCTCCGCCCTTGTCGTCCCGCCGTCCGGCTTCTACGCCGAGGCCGCTCCGGAAGGCACCACCCCCATCCCGGTCAAGGTGAACACCGACACCCATCTCTCGGGCTCCGAGGAAGGTTCCGGCTCTGAGGAAGCCATGTCGGGGACAGAGGGCGAGGGTGCTGCCGAGGATGCCGGCGCTTCCGAATCCGAGGTCACCGAGCCGCGCCCCGCTGGTTCCGCCGAACCGGAACCCATGCCCTCGAACTGAGTCCGGTGGTTCCCTGAGGGTCTCGGCGGTTGCCTCAGGGTCGGGCCAGGTCAGGCCTCGAACTTGTACCCGAGGCCGCGCACGGTGAGCAGGTGCTCCGGGTTCGCCGGATCGCTCTCGATCTTGGAGCGAAGTCGTTTGACGTGCACGTCCAGCGTCTTGGTGTCGCCCACGTAGTCCGATCCCCACACTCGGTCGATGAGAACGTCGCGGGTGAGAACACGGCCGTTGTTACGCAGCAGCAGTTCCAACAGGTCGAACTCCTTCAACGGAAGCGCGACGTCTTCACCGCGCACAGTGACGACGTGCCGTTCCACGTCCATGCGCACCGGCCCGGCCTCGACGGTGGTGGATTCCTGGACCTCGATCTCCGGACCGCGTCGCAGCACCGCCTTGATACGGGCGGTCAGCTCCCGGCTGGAGAACGGTTTGGTCACGTAGTCGTCGGCGCCGAGTTCCAGCCCGACGACCTTGTCGATCTCGGTGTCCTTGGCCGTCACCATGATGATGGGCACGCGGGACTGTCGGCGGATCGCGCGACAGACGTCCATTCCGGAAAGGCCGGGCAGCATCAGGTCCAGCAGGACCAGGTCCGCCCCGGTGCGTTCGAACTGCTCCAGGGCCACGATGCCGTCCGGTGCGAGGTCGACGTCGTAGCCCTCCTTCCGCAACATGAACCCCAGGGCGTCGCGGAACGACTCCTCGTCCTCGATGACCAGCACTCGGGTCACTGCTGTTCCTCCGTCATCTCGTCGTCCTGTTTGATGTCTTGTTTCATGTCCTGGTCCTGGTCCTGGTCCTGGTCTTCGGTCTGGTCTTCGGTCTGGTCTTCGGTCTGGTCCTGGTCTTCGGCGGGGTCGGTTTCCTGGTCGGCGGAGTAGCTGGGCAGTTGCAGCGTGAAGGTTGAGCCTTCACCCGCCACTGACCACACGAGGCAGTCACCACCATGGTTACGACATACGTTACGAACGATCGCCAAACCGAGTCCGGTTCCGCCGGTCACGCGGCTCCTCGCCTCGTCCACACGGTAGAAACGTTCGAAGATGCGGTCGATCTCCGCCTCCGGGATCCCCATTCCCTGGTCCTTGACGTCGATCTCGACGAGGTGGGGGCTGGTGCGCACGGCGAGCGCCACCTGAGTTCCAGGCTCGCTGTAGGCGATGGCATTGATCATGACGTTGCGCAGCGCCGTTTCCAACTGTGCCGGGTCCCCGTAGACCAACTGGCCCCGGTCTCCCCCGCGGACCACCTGTATCTCTTTCAACTCCGCGGGATGGGCGACGAACTCGACGGCTGCGTCGACGAGAGCGTCGACCTGAACCACCGACGCGTGCTGCAGGGGGTCGTCACCTTGGACGCGGGAAAGGTCGATCACGTCGTTGATCAGTTGCGCCAGCCGAGCCGACTCAGTCTGCATGCGGTGGGCGAAATGCTCGACTGCCTCGGGGTCGTCTCGGGCGGCGACGATCGCCTCGGACAGTAGGGACATGGCTCCGACCGGTGTCTTGAGTTCGTGGCTGACGTTGGCGATGAAGTCGCGGCGCACTGCGGCCAGACGCGACTCATCGGTGAGGTCCGTGATCAGCAGGACGACCCGGTCGTGGTCCAGCGGGATTCCGTGGACCCGCAGGTGCAGGCTGCTCTTGCGCAGTGGGGGACGACGCAGGGTCACTTCGTTTATCACGGAGGTCCGGTTGATGAGGGTCTTGGAAGCGCAGTCCCGCAGCGACTTGAAACCGATCTGCCCGCGGCGCACCAGCCGCAGGTCGTCCGCACCCGGTGATGTGTACTCGACAGCACCGCCCTTCGTGACGACCAGCACCAGTCCGGGAAGTTCGCGGATCAGGTCCATGCGTGGATCGCCGCCAGGTCCTATGTCGTTGCCGACGGTGGAAGGGCCGACGGTAGAAGCGCCGACGGTGGAAGAGTCGCGGGACGCTGGGGGTTCGGCGTCGGCGACCGACGAGCGCGGGGACGTCATGCGCGCGATCCGGGCAGAGCCCGGACCCACCGGCCCTCGGGGTGGCGCGCAGTCGCCGAAGGATCGGTGGATCCGGGCTGAGGAGCAAGAGCGCACGTCGACCTCACAGGGCGAATGTACGCGTCAGCGAGAGTGGGGCTGCGCGGATTCCCGCTGCCGACCTGGGCGTTGAGGTGACCGTCATCTGTTGATTGCCGGAAGTTCCCCGCGTGGCAACGTCGAATTCATCCAAGTTCTGTGGGTGGGAACTGCGATCTCAGTCGGGCGGGGCGTCTGAACCGTACACTGGGGCGGGTCACATGAGGAGGTGCCGACGTGCGCGAGGCTTATCACGAGCAACTGGATGCCGTGTCCGAGGAACTCGTCCAGATGACGCGCATGGTGGGTTCGGCGATCAACCGTGCTACTCAGGCGCTGCTGGATGCGGATCTGCAACTGGCGGAATCAGTCATCGAGGCGGACGAAGTCGTCGACACGCTGGCGGCGGAGATCGATGAACAGTGTTTCGATATTGCTGCCCGCCAACAGCCGGTGGCCACCGATCTGCGTGTGGTGATGTCCGGCATGCGCATCTCCATGTCCCTGGAGCGGATGGGGGACCTGGCCAAGCACGTGGCCAAGCAGACCCGTCTGCGCTACCCCAAGTCGAGCATCCCGCCGGAACTGCGGGGCACCTTCGCTCAGATGGGCGGGCTGGCCGAAGCGATTTGCAGCAAGACCGGAATGGTCATCCTCAGCCGCGACGTCACGCACGTCAGCGCGATCGAGCGATATGACGACTCGATGGACGCCCTCCACCGGGAGTTGTTCGGCATTGTGCTCAGCGACCACTGGTCACACGGCGTCGAGGAGGCCATCGACGTCACTTTGCTCTCTCGTTACTACGAGCGGTTCGCCGATCACGCCGTCACGGTGACGAAGCGGATGGTTCACATCGTCACGGGCCGCTCGTATGCCGAGGTCAGTGTGGAGCCGTTGGCGGCCATCACCACTCCGCAGGACCAGCCTGGATGACTCCGTAGGACCGGACCGGGCAACTTCGCGGGACCGGTCAGGACAACTGACCGCTCTGATCGGCGCGAACCCCCGGGGACTCGGCTTGCGGATCGCAGCCGCGGGAATCAGCATGGGGCGCGCAGCGTTGCTGCGTGGGGAATCGAGCCGGGAAGGGTGCTGATGACGGTGGCGCGCACTCACGACGTTGACATGCGTGTCGCGATGATCAGCATGCACACCTCCCCGCTCGATCAGCCCGGGTCGGGTGACGCGGGCGGCATGAATGTGTACGTGGCACGAACCGCGCAACTGGTGGCTCAGGCCGGTGCGACCGTTGACGTGTTCACGCGGGCCACGTCATCCCGACAGCCCGAATCCGTGGCGATGGGGCCGGGAGTCACCGTTCACAATCTCCCCGCGGGGCCTTTCGCCGGACTGCGCAAGGAGGAACTGCCCGAGCAGGTGTGTCCCTTCACCTCCGAAGTCCTGCGTTTCGCCCTGGCGAAGTCCGATTCCCCCTACGACGTCGTCCACAGCCACTACTGGTTGTCGGGGCAGGCGGGTTGGCTGACGTCCCAGAGGTGGCGAGTTCCCCTGGTGCACTCCATGCACACGATGGCGAAGGTCAAGAACGACAACCTCGCTGTCGGCGACCGCCCCGAACCACTGGTCCGGGTGGTCGGGGAGGAACAAGTAGTACGCGCAGCCGATCGGTTGATCGCAAACACCGCCGACGAGCGGTTCGAGCTCATGCGCCATTACGGTGCGCCCGGCGAGCGTGTCGATGTCGTCCACCCCGGCGTCGATCTGGCGACCTTCTCGCCGCGGGACCGCGATACCGCCCGGCGCCGCACCGGATTTTCAGCCGATCGCGACATCGTGGTGTTCGTCGGTCGCATCCAGCCGCTGAAGGCCCCCGACCTGCTGGTTCGCGCCGTCGCCGACCTGGTGGCACGTGAACCGCACCGGCGGGAGAGACTGCAGTTGGTCGTGTGCGGTGGGCCGTCCGGTGCCGGAGTGGCGCATCCGGAGGAACTGCTCCAGCTGGCGGGGCATCTCGGGGTGGCGGACCTCATCACGTTCCTGCCCCCGCTGGCGCCCACCGCATTGGCCGATCTGTATGCGTCGGCTGATCTGGTGGCCGTCCCGTCCTACTCCGAGTCGTTCGGACTGGTGGCGCTCGAGGCGCAGGCGTGCGGTGTGCCCGTCCTGGCGGCGTGTGTCGGCGGACTGCGTACCGCGGTGTCCCACCGCAGCAGCGGGGTTCTGGTCGACGGACATGAGCCGTACACGTGGTCGAAAGAGTTGGCGGATCTTCTCGATCGGCCCCGGGAACGGAGCCGGCTGGCTGCCGGAGCCCGACGCCACGCACAAGACTTCAGCTGGGCCGCAACCGCCGCAGGTACCCTCGCCGCCTACTCCGAAGCCCGGGCCGGGCACAAGGTCCTTCAGCCCACCACCTGAGACCCATCACCTGAGAGCAGCGGCATGACCCTGAGAGCGGCCGTATGACAGGGTGATCGCCGAGACGGGAAAGGCCGACACGGGAAAGGCCGACACGGGAAAGGCCGACACGGGAAAGACAAGTCGAGGAGGGACAGTCGATGAGAAAGGGTGAGGGGGTGGCCGATACCGCCGACATCATCCGTGCCTACCTCGGCGACACAGGCCTCGACTTCGAGGAGCCGGATCCAGGAACCTTCGTCGTCCAGCTCCCCGGTGAGACGAAGTTGCGCACTACGGTCTCTGTTCGTGTCGGCAACCACTCCGTGAGTATCAACGCGTTCGTTGCCCGCCAT
>WBZT01001634.1_pt1 | contig 16218 bp, 12 predicted proteins | sample 5204241 | NCBI WGS metagenome assembly WBZT01 (sample SAMN12344358, study PRJNA552823) | activated sludge metagenome | biome: Activated sludge suspended growth; feature: Nitrification reactor; material: Wastewater; isolation source: activated sludge from nitrification reactor of wastewater... | reverse complement strand
GGTAAAGCTTGGTGACGTTGCGGAGTTCGAGCAGGGCCATAGGGAACTCCTCAATGTCCCCGTTCGCCACCGCGTCCCCCGCCGGAACCGCGGGAACTCTCACGGTTGGCCCCGCCGCCGCCCATGCCGGGCGCGGCACTGCCGGTGCGCGCACGCTCTTCCGCGGGTTGCTCCAGGGCGACGATGTCCGCCGGCGCGACGCCCTGCTGGATTTCAGCGAAGAAATAGTCCGAGACGCCGATGCGGACGATCTGCCGTTCGAACCGCTCGCCTTTTTTCACGTAAACAAAGCGCTCGTTCTGCTGCTTCTCCGGGTTGAGTTCCGTGAACACTGCGGCGAGTGGCACTGCGAGGACGTTGTCGGCGGAGGCCACTGGGATGCGAATGTTCGCCGTCATGCCGGGCCGGATGCGTTTGTCCACGTTGGTGAGCAGGATGCGGGTGGCAAAGCCTTTGATGTTGTTTTTGATCGTCGCTTGTGGCGCGATGCGCTCGATCTTGCCGTTAACTTGCAGGCCGGGTACGGCTTCGACGGACACCTCGACGATCTGGTCGTTCTTGAGGTACGCCACGTCCGCCTGATTGATGTGGGCGCTGATGACCATGTCGTTCAAGTTCGCAATGGTGAGCACCTCCGTGCCGCCGCCCACGCCGCCCGAGCCGGAAACCGCCTGCCCGACGGACACGGGCCGGGTGAGCACCGTGCAATCGAACGGCGCTAGGATGCGTGTCTTCCGGAGGCGGTCATTGATGAGGTCGAGCGATTTTTCGCCCTGCAACACGGTGTTCTTCGAGAGTTCGTAGGTGGTTTTCGTTTCTTCGAACAGCTCCTTGGAAATCAGACTGCCATCAAAGAGTTCGCGGCTGCGGAGATAGTTCCGCTCGGCTTGGTCCAGTTGCAGCCGGGCGCGGGCGATGTCCGTCTCCTGCCGCTCGCGTTCAATCTGGAGGTCGCGGTCATCGAGTTGGAACAGCAGGGCGCCCTTCTTGACCGCGTCGCCGAGGTCCACCGGCAGTTCGGATATCTTCCCGTTGACTTCCGGGCGGACAGAAACCTGGTCCGCCGGACCGATTTCGCCAGCGGCATTGATGAGGAACTGGATGTCCCGCGGTTCGACTGTCGCCGTGGCGAGCCGTTTGGGGCCGTTGTTCGCATCGCGGTTTTCCTTCCACCCTTTCAGGTAATATGCTCCACTGCCGGTCAGTCCCAGAATCACAATTGCAATCAACCAAGTTTTCATCGTTCCTTACCGTTCGGAGCTTAGTAAGCCTTGGGGACGGATGCAAACTCTTGACCTCATTCAGACGAGGAAACCCCCGAAGCCCGCCGCTCGCGCCTGAGGACAGACGCAGAAAGCGGATGGAGAATTCAGCCCTTTTCGCCGCTGGTGGACGGAATTGAACCGGCGGAAACCCTCAGCCCGGGCGACTATTCCGCAGATCCACGTTGCTCTTCAGCTTGGTCCAATCCACCTTCTTCCCCCGCGGGCTGAGGCCGTTGATGAAATCTTCAATATTGGTGTAGCCGTCGCCGTTGAGATCCTCGCCCGCATCGGCGGGGTTGACTGGATTCAGGCCGTGCTTCTTTTCCCAATCGTCCGGCAGGCCGTCGCCGTCGGAATCTTGGTATGGCGTGCCTTTGTATTCCGGCCAGCCACCGACTTCGCTTGGGTCGGTAACGAATCCCTTCGTCACGAGCTCAGCGAGTTCATCGGTGTACTTCTGGGCATAGCCGTAGAATTTTGCCTTTTCCTGTGAACCCTGCGCAATTTGCAGCGAAGGGATTTTGCCGGTGCGAACCTCTTTGATGATACGCTCGTCCACCGCATCTCGACGGGGCAGGGTAGCCCCCGCATTCGCCAGGACAGTCTGGTAAGCTTTGTCTGCCGATTGGATGGGCAGCGGTGCATGTTGGAATGGTTCATTCACACGGATTTCAGCCTGGACCTGTTCGCGTGACTTGGATCGAGCGTCCGGTTGAACGCCACCGGCCCAATTGTCCTTGGTCACTTTGGCGTTCCCCGCGACGACGTTCCCGTTGACGTAAGCCTTGCCAAAATGGTCCACGACGGTCTTGCTGCGTTCAGACTCGGGCTTGAGGATGCGGTTGGAGATCTCGGTGTCGGGTGTGCCCGGGCCGGGCTTGAAGTAGTTGTTGATGATGTTGTAGAGGCTCATGTGGTCGCCGCCGTCGATTGTGCGATGTCGCCAGTTGAACAATACGTTGTTCACGAAGGTGAAATCACCATACATGCCGACGCTGGGATTGCGGCCTGTGTTGCAGGCCCAAAGGTTGTGATGAAACGTGCTGTTGAGTCCGCCGATCGTCGAGCCGAAGGCATGGTGGTAAATGTTGAGCGACTCGGAGGAAATGGAGTTTTGGATCGTGACGTTGACGGTCGGCAGCTTGAGGTCCTTGTCGCTGCCGGGTGGACGATACATGTGGCGATACATCGAAATGTTCTCATCGAGGCTCCAGGAGGCGGAGACGTGATCAATCATGATGTTGCCGACGGGATTTCCCCCGAAGGAATCATCGCGATCCGCCGCCTCGGTCTTGCCGCGGCGAAAACGCATGTGCCGGACAATCACGTCATGCGTGTCCAACTGCACGGTGTTGCCCGCGATACACACGCCGTCGCCCGGCGCGGTGTTGCCGGCGATGGTGATATACGGCGCGCGGATGCTGAGCGCGGCCTTCAGTCGGATGACGCCAGCGACGTTAAACACGACGATCCGCGGCCCGCCTTGCTCACAAGCTTCCCGGAAACTGCCCGGACCGCTGTCGTTGAGATTGGTGACGACGATCACCTTGCCGCCGCGCCCGCCGAACGAGTACATACCGCCGCCCCACGCGCCGGGGAAGGCGGGAATCTTCGCCTGCGGCAAGTCCTCCGGTTTCGCCGCGCCGGGAAGGTAGGGCTTACCTTTCTTCGCCCACGCTTCGATTTGGGGCAACGCGCGTTTCCAGGCTTCGTCGGAGAGTTGCGCGGCTTCGGCCCGTTCGGCGCGTGAAGCCTCCATGATATTGTTGGGCACTTGCGGGTAGCCTTGGCCGTGTGCCGAAAGGCAGGCCAGCAATAGCCCGAAGGCCACACCGATGCGGGTGGAACTTGTAGTTTTCATTTCGACTTCGTTTCCGGATTCGACGGCGCGGGCTTCCGCAAATTCGCCTCGCCCTTCTTGGCATCATAGCCAGCCTTCGAGAGGTAGTTGTTGATGCGCCCTTTGTATTTGCCAAACACCGCGTGCTTCTCGTTGGACGTACTGCCGTCCATCGCGATTTCCCGCGCTTCGACCAGCCAGTCCCAGATTTGTTTCTTCTCCGCGTCTTTCAAGTCGGGATACATGCGCAGATAGACGCCATGGGTCAGCGGTAACACTCCGTAGGTCATCCCGTCCTTCACCTTGTCCACCTGCTCGGGCGACAACTTGACGGACAACCGGCTGAGAAATTCGCCGTGCAGTTTGTCGGTCTTCGTCTTGGCCGCCGTCCGGGCCGATTCCACCGCGCTGTTCACGGCAGATTTGTCGCCAGCAGATTTCGCCTTGGCGGCGGCAATCTCGGCGTCGCGCGCCGAATGGATTTCATTCAAGTCACGGTATTGCCGCACGAGAAGGTCGTGAACGCGGTTGGAGCGACTCGTGTCGGCGATGTTCAGCGACGCGACAATTTTCTCCGCGCGCTGGCTGATGACGCGAAGGTAGTCCGTATCCTGAGCCCGGGTGGCAATGACGAACAGGAGCACTGAGAGAATTCCCGAGAGGAACGCGCAGGGGTGGCCTGAACGAACAGTGATTACCTGTGATTTGCAGCCGAGCATGTGATCGCTGGTGCGAGGTCTAATCCCTTTGCCCGCCGTGGTCAAGCGGGCGTGGGCGAAAATGCCCGCTTTGCTAGGAATCGAATGACTTTCCTCTCAAATTGAATGAGCCGCCACCGCGATGGCGGATAGCAGCGCACGCCATCACGCCAGAAGCTTGGTGACTACCTCGCCATGCACGTCCGTCAGCCGGAAATCCCGACCCTGGAAACGATACGTCAGCTTCGTGTGGTCGAAGCCGAGCAGATGCATCATCGTCGCGTGCAGATCGTGGACGTGCACCTTGTCCACTGTTGCGCGGAAACCAAATTCATCTGACTCGCCCAAAGTGATCCCGCGCTTCACGCCGCCACCGGCGAGCCACATGGTGAAGCAATTCGGATGATGATCGCGGCCGTCGTCGCCACCTTGCACCATCGGCGTGCGGCCGAACTCGCCACCCCAGACCACGAGCGTGTCGTCCAACATGCCGCGCTGCTTCAGGTCCTTGATCAGCGCGGCGCTCGCTCTGTCCGTATTCAGGCAGTTCTTTTTCAAGTCGCCGACGAGATTGCCGTGCTGATCCCACGCTTCGTGGAGGATCTCGATGAAGCGCACACCCTTCTCCGCCAAGCGACGCGCGAGCAGGCAGGCATTGGCAAAAGTTCCTTTGCCCGGCTCCGCGCCATACATCTCCAATGTTTCTTTCGACTCCTTGTTCAGATCCATCAGCTCCGGCGCGGCCAGTTGCATCCGATGCGCGAGCTCGTAGGAGTTGATGCGCGTGGCGATCTCGGGATCGCCGACCACGTCGAGGTGCTTTTGATTAAGCCGCTTCACCGCTGCGATGGTGTCGCGCTGAATCGTCTCGTCCACGCCCTTGGGATTGGAGAGATACAACACCGGATCGCCGACGCTGCGGAAGAGTACGCCTTGATGGACGGACGGCAGAAAACCAGCGCCCCAGTTGCTCGCGCCAGCGCTCGGGCCTTTCGCGCCGGTGCTGAACACGACGAACGATGGCAAATCCTGCGATTCGCTGCCAAGGCCGTAGGTTGCCCATGCGCCCATGCTCGGCCGGCCGAATTGCTGCGTGCCGGTGCTCATCAGCAACTGGCCGGGCGCATGATTGAACGCATCCGTCCACATGGATTTCACGATGGCGATGTCGTCCGCGATGCTGGCGGTGTGCGGCAGCAACTCTGAAAGCTCCGCGCCACTCTGGCCGTGCTTCGCGAATTTGAACTTCGGCCCGAGCAGGGTGGAATTCGGGTTAATGAACGCCGCGCGATAATCCTTAAGCAAGTCCGCGGGCGGCAGTTTGCCGTTCCACTTTGCGAGTTCGGGTTTGTTGTCGAACAATTCCAAATGACTCGGCGCGCCAGCCATGAAGAGGAAGATGACGCGTTTGGCTTTCGCCGGAAAATGCGGCTGTTTAGGCGCGAGCGGATTATCCGGCGTGATCGCGGCCAGTCCGTTCTCACGAAACAAAGTACCCAACGCCACGGCGCCCAAGCCGACGCCGCATTGCTGGAAGAACCAGCGCCGCGTCATCGCTTTTCGGTCAAGACCGCGATAAAGATGATCCTGGCAATTCATGGCTATTCTTTCGTCATCGTCTCGTCGAGATTCAGCAGCACTCGCGAAACGACGGTGTAAGCTGCGAGTTGAGTGGGCGTGACGCCAGCGGGCAAGTTCGCGGCCAGATCGCTTTTGCCGGTGGCAAGCTCGTTCGGATTCACCCAGCCGTCGGCGATGTGTTGGCGTTCTTTTTCCAGCAGTGCTAGCAATTCATCCCGTTCATCCTTGTTCGGTGCTCGGGAAACGGCGCGGCGGAAGGCAAAATCAATTTTGTCGGCATCAGTCTTCCCGCCCTCGGCGACGATCTTGCGCGCGAAGGCTTGGGCGCATTCCATGAATGTGGTTTCGTTCAGGGCCACGAGCGCTTGCAACGGATTGTTCGAGCGCTGGCGACGGACGCAAGAAAAGTCGCCGTTCGGCGCATCGAAGGTCAAGAGCATGGGATTCGGCACCGAGCGCCAGCGGAAAACATAGAGTCCGCGTCGGTAACGCTCCGCGCCGGTGTCTTCGACCCAGGTCTTCGGACCGTAACTGGCCGGCGGTTGGAACAGGAAGCCGGGCGTTGGCGGGAAAATGCTCCGTCCGCCGAGCGCGGGATTCAACAGGCCGCTCGTGGCGAGGCTGATGTCGCGCACGATTTCGCCCTCCACGCGGAAGCGGGCGCCGCGCGCGAGCAGGCGGTTGTAGGGATCGCGCGTGTACTGCTCAGGTGTGATGTGCGAGGACTGGCGGTAAGTCGCCGAGTTCACGATAAGCCGGTGCACCTTCTTGATGCTCCAGTTGGAGTCCATGAACTCGCACGCGAGCCAGTCCAGCAGTTCAGGATGCGACGGCATTTCGCAACGCGTGCCGAAATCTTCCGGCGATGAAACCAGCCCGTTGCCAAAATAAGCCTGCCAGATGCGATTCACAAACGCGCGCGCGGTCGTCGGAGATTTTTTGTCCACCAGCCACTTCGCGAGTGTGAGTCGTGAGCCATCGGCGTCGGCGGGCAGGGGATGCAGAGCTTTGGGAGTCCCGAAAGTCACCTTGTCGCCTGGCTTCAGAAAATCGCCGCGCTTGAGCATGCGGGTCTCGCGCGGTTCGGTGCGCGCCGCGAGGGCGAGTTGCGTGGTGCCTTCCGGCCATTGCGCCCAGAGCTTCTCGATTTTGTCGTTCGTTTCCTTGAACTCCGGAATCGTCGTGCGCCAGTACGAGAAGATCGCCGCAGTTTGCGCCGGCGAGCGTTTCTCGCGAGGAATTGCCAAAATATCCCGCACGCGTTTCGGAATGGGATCAGCAACGATCGGCTCATCTCCGCCTGCCACGGCAATTCGGAAGCGGCCGAGATTGTTGTTCATGTGCTCGTCGCTGTTCCAGCCGCCGTGACGCTGGATGACGCGCATGTGCCAGACCGTGCCGCCGGCGAAGCCGACGTTCGTGGCGCATTGGAAGACTGCCTTGCGATCCTGATTGCGGCGACCGGGGCCGGCGTCAATGCCCCAGGCGGTGTCCTCGTTGTTATCGTTCGCGTAACTCGCCGGACCGACCACGCGCTTCTTGTTGGACTTGTCCTCGAAATTGGATTCGAGCACCGCCTCCGGTTGCTCGTAGTCGGCCGTCACTTTGGAAAACTTCACCGCCACTTTGTTGGTGGGATTCACGACACTGACGGCTTCGACGGTGAACTCGGTTAACGCGCACGTGCCTTTGAACGAGCGACCCGGGCCGTTCGCCGGCAGGTTGGCATCCGTGAGTAGTTCGATTTGGAACGCGGAAACATTTTGCGAATCATTCGTGGCCCAGAGATGAACGCCGTGTTTGGTAGGGGCGTAACCTTGGGCCAACAGCGAGCCGTCCGGTTGCGAAAGGTAGCGCTGGCCACCCGTAGTGATCTCTTCGACGTAGGGCCGCAGCACGGTCCAATCGGTTTTCTTCGGGGCGATTTCCTCTTCCCACTTCGCCATGCGCGCCTCCCAATCCGACGTAGTGTGGCGAAGTCCAGTTTCGAGATCCTTCATCTCACGCGAGAGATTGGCAACGAGCCTTTGCTGCTCGCTGGTGTAAACGACGTGCTGCGGTTCTGCGTCGTTGTTCAGAAAAGCGAAGAGCCGGTAATACTCCTCCTGCGAGATGGGATCAAACTTGTGGCTGTGACATTGCGCGCATTGGATTGTGAGCCCGAGCACGCTCTTGCCGATGCAATCCATGCGATCGAACATCGCCTCCATGCGAAACTGTTCCGGGTCAATGCCACCTTCCTGATTGAGCATGGAATTCCGCAGAAATCCAGTGGCGACGATTTGATCTTGCGTGGCGTCGGGCAATAAATCCCCAGCGATCTGTTCGAAGATGAATTCGTCGTACGGCAGATCGCGATTGAGTGAATTGACAACCCAGTCGCGATAGAACCAGACGTTGCGCGTCATGTCCTTTTCAAAACCGTCGGAGTCCGCGTACCGCGCGCCATCGAGCCAGTGCCGCGCCCAGCGCTCACCGTAATGGGGCGAGGCCAGCAACCGCTCCACCTGCTTTTCGTAAGCATCCGGCGATTTGTCCGCGAGGAACGACTCCACTTCCTGCGGCGTTGGCGGCAGGCCAATCAAGTCGAGCGAAAGCCGCCGCAGCAGGGAAGTGCGATCTGCTTCGGGTGAAGGCGTGAGTTTTTCACCATCGAGTTTGGCGAGGATGAAAGCGTCCACGGGATTGCGCACCCAGCGCTGGTTCTTGGCGGCGGGAAGTTCGGGGCGGGTGGGCGCTTTGAAGGACCAGTGTTTCAACCGCGGGTCATCCGTCGCGGCGGCGTCCGGCCAATCTGCGCCTTGCTCGATCCATTTTCGCAGCAGGACGATTTGCTTCGGCGTGAGTGGGTCGCGCTTCTTGGGCATCCGCGAAATCTCCGCGTGCGTCCCTTCGACGACTTGAATCAGCAAACTTTTGCCCGCGTCGCCCGCGACGAGCAGTGCGCCCGTCTCGCCGCCTTTTAGAGCGTCCGCTTTCAGATCCAGACGCAGGCTGGATTTCGCCTTTTGCGGTCCGTGACACTCGACACAGCTTTTTTCCAGAATTGGTTGAATTTCCTTCGCGAAATCAACTTTTGCGGCCGGCGACTCGGCGGCGCGCAACGTCCCGAGGGAGACTGCGGTCAACATCGTCGCGCCAAATATTAAGCCGAGCGGTTGCATGAACCTGTGGATCGCGGAAAACTTGCCACAACCGACCTGACTGACCAAGTGTTTAGTCGAGGCATTACATCGGAATTGTGACAGATGTTTTGAGCGATCTTCGGGGCTTGGATTCATGGTCGGGGGAGCTAAACTGCCGTTGCCATGTCAAAACCCGCCCGGCTTTTCGCGCACCGCAAACCCGTGATCGCCATGATCCACGTTGGCGCGCTGCCGGGCACGCCAGCGTGCGGACTCGGATTGCGTGCCCTTGAAAAGCAGGCGCTGCAGGAAGCGAAGCTTTTCCGCGACGCGGGGGTTCACGGTTTGCTGCTGGAGAACATGCACGACACGCCGTACTTGCGCGGTGGCGTCGGGCCGGAGATCGTCGCGGCCATGGCGATCATGGCGCGGGTGGTGAAACAAGCCAGCCAGCTGCCCTGCGGAATTCAAATCCTCGCCGGGGCAAATCGCGAGGCCCTGGCGGTGGCTCACGCGGCGGGCCTGGATTTCATCCGAGCCGAAGGTTTTGCGTTCGCGCACGTGGCGGATGAGGGCATCATCCAATCGTCGGCGGCGGAGCTGCTGCGTTTTCGGCGCGCAATTGGCGCGGAGCGCGTGCTGGTCTGGGCGGACGTGAAGAAGAAGCACAGTTCCCACGCGATCACGGCGGATGTGGATGTCGGCGAAACAGCGCATGCGGTGGAGTTCATGCGCGGCGATGCGGTGATCGTGACCGGCACAGTGACGGGTGATGCACCGCAGCGCGAAGATGTGTTGACGGTGAGACGGAAGACGCGGCTGCCGGTTTATCTCGGCTCCGGCGTGACCGCGAACAATTTGGAATCATTCTTTGCCGCCGCGGATGGGTTCATTGTCGGCTCTGAGTTTAAGCAAGGTGGGAATTGGTCGCGAGCGGTGGATGCGCGGCGCGTGGCGCAGTTTATGTCGGCACATGCCAGGCTGAAGTGAAGCGCGGAAAACGCAGGAATCGAATCCGTGACTTCGTTTGCTTCACTTCCCCCTGTCCGCTCAAACCTGTTCGCCCATCCTTGATCCGGGAACGAGCGGATGGCCGGCCAGGAATTCACGCGCCGGCAGTCGCTTTCCGCCTTCGCGTTGCAGGACCAGGATTCTCAGCGAGCCTTCGCCACAACTGACCACGATGCCAGATGATTTGTCGGCTGCCAGGATGCTTCCCGGCTCGCCTTTCGCTTCGCTGACTTGAACTTCGGAAATCTTCAACAACAGGGGCTGCGGCGAAGCCGGCAGGAACGTGTACGCGCCGGGCCAGGGGGTGAAGGCGCGCAGCCGATTCCAGATGGTCGTCGCCGGCAGCCGCCAGTCAATGTGTCCGTCCGATTTCTTGATCTTCGCGGCGTGGGTTGCGAGCGCGGAATCCTGTTTGCGGGGCGTGATTCCGCCGGCGACGTATGCGGGAATGGTTTGCACGAGCAGTTCGGCGCCAAGTTGGGCGAGGCGATCATGCAGCGTCTGGCCGTTGTCCGCCGCGTTGATCGGCGTGGTGCGTTGCGTGAGGATGTCGCCGGTATCCATGCCCACGTCCATTTTCATGATGGTGATGCCGGTCTCGGCGTCACCGTTGGCGATGGCCCATTGAATCGGTGCCGCGCCGCGATACTTCGGCAGGAGCGAGGTGTGGACGTTCAAGCAACCGTATGGCGGCAGTTCCAGAATGCTCTTGGGCAGAATCTGCCCGAACGCCGCCACGGCGATGAGGTCGGGGCGAAATGTTTTTAGTTCACTGACAAATGTTTCGCTGCGCGCCTTTTCCGGTTGGAGAACTGGCAGCCCGGCTTGGAGGGCAACGTCTTTCACCGGTGAGGCGGTGAGTTTGAGATCGCGGCCTTTGGGGCGATCCGGTTGCGTGACGACCGCAACGACTTGAAAAAGCGATTCGCGGAGCAGGGCCGTGAGGTTCACCGCCGCGAGTTCGGGCGTGCCCATGAAGAGGATGCGTAACGGCGTCACGCCGTCAGGCAAATGGAAATCATCGCCCGACAAAAGCAAAATCGTGGCGCTACTTCAGGACGTTATCCACTTTGCCCAGCAGATCCTGCAGGACCTGGACGGGCGTTTGCGTGGAGTCAATGCGATGCACCAGTTTGCGGCCGTAGAAATTCAGCACCGGCTTGCTTTCCTTATCGTAAACCTTGAGCCGGTCGCGGATGACTTCGATGTTGGCGTCATCGAGCCGGTTTTCCTTGAGCGCGCGCCGTTGAAGGCGCTCCACCATCGCATCGAAATTCTTGCAGTGGAGATAAAAGATCGCCCGGACGTCAAGTGTACCGTCGAGCATTTCAGCCTGACGCGCGTTGCGCGGAATGCCGTCCAGCACCAGCACGTCGTCTGCCGGGTGGAAGCGGCCGGATTTTTCGCAGTTCTCTATGAACTGCCGCCAGAGTTCGATCGTGGGTTCGTCCGGCACGAGTTGCCCGCGACTGGAATACTCGATGAAAATGCGCCCCAGCGGATTGGTGGCGCTGAGCGAGCGGAAGACGTCGCCGCAGGCGCAGTGGAAAAAGTTGGGGATGGTGCCCAGGATCTTGCCTTGGGTGCCCTTGCCAGCGCCGGGCGCGCCAAAAAGGAGGATGGTGCGGTATTTCATGCTTTGGATTGCTTCTGAGATCAGACGGAAGCCACTCCGCTCCCGGGCTTCAAGCGGGCGCGTCTTTGTGCCGGAAGCGGATTTCCTGAATTTCTCCGAACGGCACGGCGACTTCCGAAGCGGCGTGGCCCTTGTGGATTTCAATGTGCATGTCGCTGGCTGAAATCCGGTTGATGCGATGAACATTGAACTCGCCGCGCGCACTCTTGACGATCATCTGCATGTCCTTGTCGGCTTCGCGCCGGATAACTCCAAAGAACCCGGCAAATTTCGTTTCGATGAAGCGGCGGTTGAAAGTGAATTGACCCCTTTGGAACACCTGGGTTTCCGGCAGGTCGCCGCCCGCAGTCGCAGCCACCTTCTGGTCGGCGAAATGCAGGCCACTCGCTGGGGCGGTCGCGGTGGTCGCGGTGGTCGCTGGGGCGGTTTCTCCGGCGGGAATCGCCGGCAAGGTGGGCGCAGGTGCTTCCTTGTGCGCGGCGGCGGCGGCCTCGGCCTCCTCGGTCCGGTCCATGTTTGTGGGCAGACACAGGAACACCACCGGACCTATGATGGGCGCCACGGCCGCGATGCCGCAGACCATCGGTGGGGAATAGGCCCGCACTGTGGCGATTTCGTAGGCCGCGTAAACGTTGGCGGCGTAAGCCAGCAGCAAAACAAAGAGCCCCACCGACGAGCTGAACAAAGCGCCGAGCAACGAACCCTTTTTCGGCAGATCCAGCCGTGGGTAATCTTTCTTGATGGTTACTTCGGTTTTCTTGACCCGTTGTTCGAGACCGATTTCGATGAAGGGTTCGGCAAAAGCCTGAAAGTTCGGGTTCTTCGCGAGTTCCTTGAGCGTGGCTTGGGAAAGATCGGACCACGGTATCTTCCGGTACTCTCCTTCGCGAATTTTCAGCTGAATCTCGGTGTCCGTGGGTTTGCCGATGATTTCACCCGTGACGGTTTTCCCGTCATTGAGTTCAAAAGTCTCGGCCCGCAAAGCGAAGGCGCCGTAAACCAAGGCGAGTAAAATGATGAGCTTCAGACTGCGCACAGCGTGTTTTCCTAGCAGATGGCTCGTGGCAAAGGAACAAAAAAAACCGGAGCGTGGCGACTTGCGTCCCGTTTCAGGCGTTGCCCAACTCCACGGCCAGGTCCTCGATCGTCCAGCCGCGCCGGCGATTCTGGAGTTTGTCCGCCGCCGCACCGTGTTGCCAGACGGCGTAGCGAAGCGTTTGCGGCGGGTTCGTCTGCAAGTGAGTTTGGACGAACAAACCGGCGATGAATCCGGCCAGCAAGTCGCCGCTGCCGCCTTGGGCCAGCGAAGGATTGCCGGAGGAATTCACATAAATCTCGCCGCTGCTCCGGCCGATGAGCGTCTGGTAGCCTTTCAAGACGACCCAGCAATGGCCGAAGCGTTTCGAGATTTCGCGGACCGCGTGCGGGCGATTCTGTTGCACCTGCGCGGACGAACATTTCAACAGGCGCGCGGCCTCACCGGGATGGGGGGTGATGATACGGATGGTGTTCCGTGGGACCGGATCGAGTGTCAGCCAGTCCAGGGCGCTGGCGTCCACGATCACCGGCAACAGCGAATCCCGCCACAGTTTGCGACCGGCCAGTTTCATGTCGTCGGGCAAGTTGGTCGCCGCCAACCCCGGGCCCAGCAACACGGCGCCATATTCGGTCGCAAGTTTTTCGTTCGCGTTCCAAATCTTCACCATCGCGGACTGAAGCTGGGGCGACACGGCATGGTAGGCCGGCTCGTGCGTGAGCAGCGTGACCAATCCCGGCTGCGCGCGTTGTGCGCCGCGCGTGGCGAGCACGGCGGCACCGTGATAACCGACGCTGCCGGCGATGATCGCGAGGTGGCCGAAAGTTCCCTTGTGACTGGCAGCCAGCCGGGCTGGTGGAAAACGCTGAAAATCCTGGGGCAGTATCCAGTTCAACTCCGACGTTTCCGCGCACGCCACAAGCCCGATGTCGGTTGCCACTTCCAACCGGCCAACCGAACGTTCTGCCCCGGGAGCCAGCAGCCCCAGCTTGGGCGCGCCGACTGCCAGGGTCACCGCGGCTTCGATCACGGCGCCGAAATGTTCGCCCGTGTCGGCATTTAACCCGGAGGGCAAATCCACGGACAGCACCGGCACACCGGCAGCATTCACCCGGGCGATAAAGTTCTGCCACGCTTCATCCAGCGGCCGGTTCAGCCCAATGCCAAAAAGCCCGTCCACAATCAGCGATGGCTTCTGGCGCAGGGAAGCTTCAAGTTCCGCCAGGTCCTCCGCGGGCGATTCGACTTTCAGCAAGTCCACGCGCCGGTCGAGAATGTGTTCGCAGGCAGCACGAGCGTCATCGCCATTGTGGCCCCGGCCTGCGAGCAGCAGAATTCCCTGGCCGGGCGTCGTCAACTCCAACGCCCGCCGTGCCACGGCTTGTCCGACAAGATAGATGACTTCGGCCTCGGGTTGGCCCGTCTGCCAGGTGGCGTTTTCCCAAGCCCGCATCTGGGCGACGGAGATGACCGGTATCGGCATGGGCGGGAAAGTAACAGGGTGGGCCGCGGAATTGAAGTGGATTGCGCAACTAACGTCGCCCCCAAAAATGTGAATCGTTGAACCGCCTGCGCGGTTCAACGATTCAAAGCTGTGGAATTTTGACCGAGGCTCGGATTAGAGCTTCCAGCCCTTGCGGTTCGTGCGTTTCACGAACTGCGCGGATTCCGGAGCGTTGGTGGCCTTCATGTTCGGGCCGTCCCAATCGAGTTTCTTGCCGGTGCGCAGCGCCACACAACCGAGCAGGATGATCTCGGTGAGATACGCCGCGATGTCGAAGTTTGAGTAGGGTGTCGGTCCGCCTTTGCAGCCGGCGATCCATTCGAGGTGATGACGTTTGTCGGTGTCGGCTTGGAACGCATTGCGCGGGATGGTCTGCGGAATCGCTTTGACCGCGTCGTGATTTTTGCTTTCGCTGAGCTCCTTTTCGCCATTGAGCTTGAGGAAGAACCGAGCTCCGTAATCATCCGGTGAAAAGATTTTGCCCTTGTCGCCGATCAGGACGCAGCCGCTGCCGGGCACGGAGCCGGTCATCTCTTCAATCTCGGCGGTGACCTCCTTGGCGGGCTTGTTGTTGCCGTCGTGACGGTACGGGTCGCCGGGCTTGGCATTGCCGCCATCATACCACCAGAAATTTACCGGTGCGAGACCTTCGCGGGCGGGGAAGAGGAAACGGATTTTGGATTTGAGCGGATAGGTTTCCTTGTTGATGCCGGAGGAAGTGGCTTCGACTTCCGTGGGATAACCCAACTTCAGCGCGCGGAACGGCATGTTAGCCGTGTGGCACGCCATGTCGCCCAGCGCACCGGTGCCGAAATCCTGCCAACCGCGCCAGTTGAAGGTGTGGTAAACGCCCTCTTTGTACGGCCGGAATTGTGCCGGCCCGAGCCAGCCATCCCAGTTCAGGTATTCCGGGACGGGGTCCGAACCCGCAGGGCGGTCGAGGCCCTGTGGCCAGACGGGGCGGTTGCTCCAGACGTGGACCTCGCGGACCGAACCGATTAGCCCGGCTTGGACGACTTCCACCGCGCGGCGCAGGCCATCTTCGGCGCTGCCTTGGTTCCCCATCTGAGTGACGACGCCGTATTCCTTGGCCAGTTTGCGGAGCAGGCGTGCCTCATAGACGGTCTGCACCAGCGGCTTCTGGCAATAGACGTGTTTGCCCAGCTTCATCGCGGTCGCGGCCACCATGGCGTGCATGTGGTCCGGGGTCGCGACGATGACCGCGTCGAGACTCTTTTCCTTCTCGAGCATCACGCGCCAGTCGTTGTAGGTGTTCGCTTTTGGATATTTCTCCTTCCGCGAAGCTAGCGTGCGGGCATCCACGTCGCAGAGGGCGACGATGTTTTCACTGGAGCAATGGTCGGTGTCGCTCGAACCTTTGCCGCCCGCGCCGACGACGCCGATGTTCAGTTTGTCATTGGCGGAGAGCAGCCGGGCTTTTGGTTTGGTCGCGGCGAAGCCGCTCATGGCGGCGGCGCCGGCGATGGCCGTGGTGTAGATGAATTGACGACGAGTAAAGTTGGTAGAACTCATGACGGTTACGTACGCAGGTGGACGGCGTAGCACAAGCATAAATTCAAATGACTCGTGTCCGCCGGCTGGCTGGGGCGCGGTTCAGGCGGGGCCGCCGCCGGCAAAATTCACGTCCGGCACCTCGGCGACCGACGGCGGAACGCTGAAGAACTCGTGCGGCAGGAAATTAAACATGCCGGCTACCAGATTGCTGGGAAAGGATTCGCATTTGTTCCGGTAGTCGCGGACATTCCCGTTGTAAAAGCGCCGCGCGGCCTGGATGCGGTTCTCCGTGTTGATCAACTCGCCTTGCAGCTTGAGAAAATTCTGATCGGCTTTGAGCTGCGGATAATGCTCCACCACCACGAATAGTTGCTTGAGGGCGTTGACCAGTTCGCCTTCGTCACGCGCCTGGTCGGTTACGGCTCCGTTGTTGGCGGCGCAACGGTTCCGCAATTCCACCACCCGCTCCAGCACGGCGCGTTCGTGGGCGGCGTAGCCTTTCACCGTGGCGACGAGATTGGGGATGAGGTCATAGCGGCGTTTGAGTTCCGTGTCCACGTTGCTCCAGGACTCGCTGATGTAATTGCGCAGACTCACGAGCGAGTTGTATTGCGCGATGAACCACCCGAGCGGTACCAGGAAGATCAAGGCGATGACCACGAGGAAGCCAATCATAATCAAACTTTCGTAAGCAGGTATTCCGGCAGGCGCGAGCGGAGTTCCGACAACCGCCCGAGATTGGTTTCAATCTCCGCGACGGAAAGCCGGGAAGGAAACGCCAGCGCCAGCGCGGAGCGCTCGACTTCGATGCTCAGGTCGCGATTGGCCAGCAGATACTCCATCATCTGCCCGTTACAAAAATCGTAGGCAAACTTCTTGTCCTTCGAGCGCACGCAGAAGCAGCGGGAAAATTCGGCTGACTCGAAATCAATGTCGTCGTAGCCAAACGCTTGGGCGATTTTGGAGAGCATGCCTTCCTTGGTGATGCGCAGCTCAGGAAAGGCCTG
>WBZT01001633.1_pt1 | contig 16243 bp, 13 predicted proteins | sample 5204241 | NCBI WGS metagenome assembly WBZT01 (sample SAMN12344358, study PRJNA552823) | activated sludge metagenome | biome: Activated sludge suspended growth; feature: Nitrification reactor; material: Wastewater; isolation source: activated sludge from nitrification reactor of wastewater... | reverse complement strand
AACCCCAATATAACAATAAGACTGGTTGGCTGTTGTTGCGATGGAATGACACCCTTTTGCCCAAATTTCTCAGCGAAGTGTTTAACTATAAGCATCACGATGACACCTAGTGTGAAGCCTAGCAAAGTTGCCCACGGCATCTTACGATGCATAAGGTCAGGCAATAACTCAGTAGATAGGGCACAGAAGAGTACCCCAGCGGCAAAATGTTGCACTGCGCTAACAAGGCTAGGCTGCATAGTGCGCCAAATTGCTATTACCCCACCTATCATAACTGCGGCAGCAGGATAAAGCGCAAAAAAGATTACATTTTGAGAGACTTGCACATAAACTCCCTAATTTTTAAACTTAATAACAGTAATGATGTACTAGTGATCATGAGTATGTTCATGTATCGTATTCGAACTATCAATGAATACGCATTCTTCAGCCTGATCGCATAATCTGGTTTCGCATTGCAATGTGGTGTGTGTAATAGCAAACTTATCAGAAAGGCTAGATTGAATAGCGTTTATAAGCGTGGTCGATTCGACTGTCCCATCTATCAGAATATGTGCTGTGAGACTATTTTTACCGCTTGTAATTGCCCATAAATGCAAGTCATGTAAGCTCACAACACCTTTTTGACTTAATATTTCTTTTTCAACTTCCTCTATATCAATACCCAGTGGAACCCCTTCCAAAAGTAGATTCAAACTTTCTTTAAGTAATACCCATGTTCTCGGCAAAACCCATAGACCAATGCCAACAGCAACCAAGGTGTCCACCCAAGCCCAACCAGTAAAATAGATGACTATGCCACCAACAATAACGCCGATAGACCCTATCAAATCACTCCACACTTCTAGATAAGCCCCTTTTAGATTCAAGCTGCTGTCCTTACCAGCACTGAGCAATCTGATACTGATAAAGTTGATAACGAGACCCAAGCTTGCAACCACCATCATACCGACTGATTGCACTGCAACAGGGCTTTGAAAACGTTGCCATGCTTCATATAAAATATAAATTGCAACACCAAACAGCAGCAACGTATTAAAGGTAGCTGCCAATATCTCAAACCTGTGATAGCCGTACGTCCTGTATTGATCGGCAGGTTTTTTTGCTATTCTGACGGCAGCCAGGGCTATGCCTAACGCGGCTGAGTCGGTAAACATATGCGCTGCATCTGAAAGCAGTGCAAGACTGTTTAATATAAACCCTGCAAGAGCCTCGGCAATGAGAAATGTTGTGGTTAATGCAAAGGCTATCCATAACACTTTCTCATTTTGGGTATTTGGTAATGCGTGGTTATGTTCTGCACTCATGCGTTTTCTCCAACCATTGTTATTGAGTTTGATTTGGATTTGGGCTGATTAACCATTCGATACAACAACGGCAATACCAGTAATGTCAGCATCGTAGACGACAAGATACCCCCAATCACTACTGTAGCAAGCGGCCGCTGCACCTCAGCCCCTGTGCCCGTTGCGATAGCCATTGGCAAAAAGCCTAACGAGGCAACGAGTGCGGTGATTAAAATAGGGCGTAGTCTATTCATACTGCCTTCTTGAATCGCAATGTCCAACGGCTTGCCTTCTGCGATCAGGCCTCTGATAAAAGTAATCATGACTAGACCGTTTAAGACTGCAACACCAGATAACGCAATAAACCCGACCCCAGCAGATATTGAAAGTGGAATATCACGTAAATATAAAGCGAGAACACCGCCAGTTAAGGCAAATGGAATCCCAGTAAAAACAATCAATCCGTCTTTTAGGTTGTTGAACATCATATATAGCAAGATGAAAACGAGTAGAAGTGAGATGGGCACCACTATTTTTAAGCGCTGACTGGCTGATTGCAGCTGCTCAAAAGTGCCGCCCCAGTTAATCCAATACCCAGCAGGAATCTTAACCTCCTCTTGGATACGTTGCTGCGCCTCTGCAACATACGAGCCAATATCACGGTCTCTGACGTTAGCTGTGACAACTACGTTACGCTTGCCATTTTCACGGCTAAATTGATTAGGGCCAGGAGCAATATCAATGGAAGCCACTTCACCAAGCTGTAAGTAAACAGGAATACCGCTATCGTTGGCTATTTTGATGGGTAAGCGCTTAAAGCTATCCATATCCGTTCTCAGTTCTTCTGGCAACCTTACAACAATATCAAATCTGCGATCCCCTTGAAAAACCGTCCCAGTTTCTTTGCCATTCATCGCGGTAGAAATAGCGTCTTGCACTTGGGATACATTGACGCCAAGCCTTGCTATTTTTTGGCGGTCGATATTGACTGTGAGAATCGGCAAACCTGTAGTCTGCTCGACTTTAATGTCTTCACCACCTTGAATTTTGGACAACACCTCAGAAATTTCTTTGGCTTTGTTGTTCATTACCTCCATATCATCGCCAAAGATTTTCACCGCTACATCACTACGCACGCCTGAGATTAACTCGTTGAAACGCATCTGAATGGGTTGCGTAAACTCATAGTTATTACCAGGCACAGTGCTCACTGCTTTTTGAATTTGCGCAGTTAATTCATTTTTGCTTAAGTTGGGGTCTGGCCATTCTGATTTTGGTTTCAGCATAATGTAGTTGTCGGCTACATTGGGTGGCATAGGGTCCGAGGCAATTTCCGCTGTACCGATTTTGGCAAAAATTCTATCTACTTGAGGAAATGATTTAACCGTGTGCTCAAGTTCTTTTTGCATCTCCACCGCCTGAGAAAGACTAGTTCCAGGTATACGCAAAGCATGGAGGGCAATATCACCTTCGTTTAGACTTGGCACAAACTCGCTACCCATGCGGGTAGTCAATAAGCCACTAAGCACAACCGAAGCAATCGCAAGCGTTAACACCAATGCACCGTTGTTCATTACTTTGTTATAAATTGGTTGATATCCACGCTTAGCCAAGCGAATTAAATACTGCTCTTTTTCATCCACTTTTCCATTGATGAACAGTGCAACCGCAGCAGGAATAAAGGTGACGGAAAACAACATAGCACCTATCAAGGCGATCACCACAGTTAACGCCATAGGGTGAAACATTTTGCCTTCTACACCAGTTAAAGCAAAAATGGGCAGGTAAACGACCATGATGATAAGTTGGCCGTAGATTAGCGGCTTTCTTGCTTCTTTAGCCGCCTCAAAAACTTCCGAAAAGCGTTCTGAACGTGTCAGTGGCCTGCCTATTGTGGCTTGCGCATGCGCAAGTCTGCGCATGCAGTTTTCTACAATCACAACTGCACCATCAATGATAATACCGAAATCCAATGCACCTAAACTCATTAGGTTTGCACTTACTTTTGCAGTGGCCATGCCAGTGAAAGTAAATAGCATAGATAATGGAATGACCAGCATTGTGATAATGGCCGCGCGAATATTGCCTAGAAAAATAAACAGAATGGCAATCACTAAAAGTGCGCCTTCTAGTAGGTTTTTCTTAACTGTGTTGATTGCCTTATCAATGAGGATGGTTCTGTCGTAAACCGTTTTAGCAACAATGCCAGCAGGCAATGATTTATTAATTTCTGCCAGTTTTTTTTCAACTGCAGCAGACACGGTACGGCTATTTTCACCCATCAGCATGAAAACTGTGCCCAGCACCACTTCTTGGCTGTTTTCAGTTGCGGCTCCGCTACGTGCCTCACTGCCAATAATCACTTCTGCTACATCTGAAACGCGGATGGGTACGCCATTTTTAGCACTGACCACTATATTACTGATATCCACCATATCTTTTACTTGGCCAGGCACGCGAATCAAATACTGTTCACCTGATTTTTCGATAAAGCCAGCCCCCATATTGGCATTATTATTTTCTAGTGCAGTGACCAAATCATCGATAGACAATCCTCTTGCTGTCAGTTTTTCTGCGGATGGTGCGACCTGATATTGCTTAACATTGCCGCCAATCGTGTTAATTTCATTGACACCTGGTACGTTACGCAACTGAGGCTTAACAATCCAATCTTGCACCTCTCTTAAATCCATTGGCGTGTAAGGTGTTTTGTCGGGCTTTAGAGCGCCTTCTTTCGCTTCAACTGTCCACATAAAAATTTCACCAAGACCAGTTGAGGTAGGGCCCATCTCAGGAAGAATGCCAGCAGGTAGTTTTTCCTTAGCTTGCTGAATACGCTCGTTCACCAATTGCCTTGCAAAGAAAATATCTGTCCCTTCCTCAAAAATAACCGTTACCTGAGATAGTCCATAGCGAGAAATAGATCTGGTCTGCTCCAGCTTGGGGATGCCGGCCATCACTGTCTCGATAGGATATGTAATGCGTTGCTCAGTCTCTAATGGTGCATAGCCGGGCGCTGAGGTGTTAATTTGAACCTGAATATTAGTAATATCTGGCACAGCATCAATCGGTAGTTTTTGATAACTGAACATGCCTAATACGGCAATAGCTAGCACCATGGTTAATGTTAACCATCGTTGCTCAATTGCAAATCGAATAATCTTCTCAAACATTTGATTGCTCCTTTGGTAGATCAGCTGATTTCAAAATCCATGCATTAGTGCTCATGACTTGCTCCTGCTTTACCAATATCAGCCTTAATCAAATAGCTGTTCCCTGCTGCGTATTTTTCCCCCGCATTTAATCCCTCTAGCACTTCCACATACTTGTCATCTCTGCGACCGAGCGTGACCGGTCTAGCCTCAAAATAGTTGCCATAGCGACCGAATACGACGGTTTCTTCATTTAACGATTGAATCCCTTCAACTGATACCGCTAATGGCACATCCGCTTCGCTTGAAGTGAGTTCGATATTAACGGGCAGACCAGGTAGCCAAGTTTTATCAGGATTATTGAGCACCACTCTTGCCATCGCAGTCCGCGATTGCTCGCCAACCAATGAACTCACGTAAGCGATGTTGCCAACTGCATGTGCATCAAAAGCGGTCGCTTTAACGGTGACTTGCTGACCTGATTTCACAGTATTAATGTCTTTGGCGTAAATGGTCATCTCCGCCCAAACTGTTGATAAGTCAGAGACTTCAAACAAACTGTCGATTTCACTTATCACCTGACCTTGACTGACTTTTTTTACTGTCACCACGCCGTCAATTGGCGAGCGAATGTCATAGCGAGTTTGCCCCGCACCACTAGTGCCAGCGCCTAAAGCACCTAATTTTTGTTGAATACGGCTTAAGTTGATTTCCGATTCTTGCAAATCATTTTGTGCCTGCAAGTAATCTTGCTGGGCAGAGATTTTCTCTTCCCAAAGCTGTTTTTCACGCTCGTAAGTAGTGCGGGCAAGGCCTACTCTTTTTTGAGCAGCCAGCAAGTCGCTGCGTATGTCTGCAATTGCTTGGCTGGATACTGTCGCCAACACCTGACCTTTACGTACATTGTCACCAGCATTCACGCTGACTTTTTCTACTATGCCGCCGACTCTAGATACAATCTGCACACTCTTGTCAGCATTCAGCTTGATTTCACCTTGTAGTTTCAAGGTACTTTTTATTTTGGCAGGACCTGCGGTTAGCACTTCAACGGCGTTTAATGTCATCTGTTTATCAGACATTGTTATCCTGCCTTCAACCTGTTTGTAAGCAAACGTATAACTTTTGTTGTTGTAAACGGCATTGAGATGCACATCGAACGAATGTGGCTCCATCACCGTCGCATTACTTTTTAAATAATCGCTTTCTTTAAAAAAATTGAATTTTTCTGGGGTTCTGCCTAGACGCGCCAGCTCCAGACTGACTTTTGATAAGGTTGGTTCCAAAGGCTTTTCATTTAAGTAGGTATATACCCTGAATTCTGGTGGTGTATCCTCTTCAAAGATTGCAATCTCTACACCATAGCCTTCCTTTACGAAAAGCTTTCCACCATGCGGTCCTTTTAAAACTTCTGGTGATTGCGCTGCATGCTGCTTTTCGTGGGCTTCAATTGCTTGCTTATCAAGGCCTGATGACTCTTCGGACATGCCTTCTTCATGTTCTGAGTGCGCTTCGCCTTCAGCGTGCTCCTCATGCTCTTCGGTCATCGCTTTCGGCTTTTCGGTCTTGAGTATCAAGCCGCCTAACACAACGCTAATAATGATGACCAAGATAATTGCAATCATTTGTCCGCTTTTTTTACTGCTTTTATCGATATTAAAATTCATGATAAATTATCCTTAAGGCTTCGTTATTTGGTGGTCTACAACTTCACCAAGAGCACGTTCTATTTCAGCAATCGACTGATGTGCTTCCAGAAGTGCGTTGATATATTGAGATTTGGCTTGATATAGCGTGCGTTGAGCATCTAACACATCCAGAAAATTAAACTTACCCAAACTAAAGCCTCTATTGGCTGCATCAAATGCGCTTTTAGCATTGGGTAAAATGTCGCTATGCAACGATAGAGTCGCCTGTCTAGCTGCATTCAGTCGTTCATATTGTGTGGCCAGATTTGTCTGAATTCTGTTTTTTACAGCAACTAGTTCATCTTCAGCTTTAAACTTGCGGCTAACAGCCTCCTGAACATTACCTTGGTTACGATCAAAGACTGGAATTGGGATGGACAATCCAAGCAAGGCCTGATTCAGACCAACCTCTTGGTTATTCACTACCCCTGCGCTAATTGTGATATTGGGAATGGCTCGACTGCGCTCGATCTTAGTCATTGCATCTCGCGCATTAATTTCCAGTTTGGCAAGTTTGACGGATGGTGCGTTATCGATTAATGATTGAAGATTATCCAGTGAACTTACTTCAGGAATGGTTGCAACTTCACCAGTTGCTCGCTCAAAACTTGGTGCGTTATCACCCCACAGAGCACTTAAACGTTTGCGACTATTGTTTAATTGCGTCATGGCTTGAACCAGCTCAATTTTTGCTGTGGCAGCTGCAACCGCTGATTTGGTTTGTTCAACGGGTGAGCTTTTGCCAGCTTTGACGCGCTTTGAAGCAGCATCCAGTGCCGACTCGGCAACTTCCACTGAGGATTTAGCAAGTACCGCTCGTTCTTGTGCCACCAGTAATTCATAAAATGCCAATACCACATTGGCGTGAATTTCAGCTTGCTTAGTTGCCAGCTCGGCATCTGCTTTGCTATAGAATGCATCAGCAGCTTCCATTCTAGCTGAACGTTTATTTCCTAGCTCAATCTCTTGGTTAAATTGAAGATAAATCTGCCGTGTAGCACTTCGGGTGTCTTGTATAGAAGTTGATACAAAGGGATTAGGCCTAGTGGCAGCTTGTACTTTCACTCCATCTATAGCTTCTCGCTCACGTATGGCAACAGCAATATCAGGGTTTGCTTTTAGCGCCAAATCAAGCGAGTCTGAAAGAGAAAGTTCTTTTAAATTTTGGTATTCGGAATGCTGTAGGGAAACATCATCTGCAGCCTGTACCGGAATTGATAATAAAATAAATGACAAAAACAAATAACATAAACGCATAGAATTCTCCTAAAAATAAGGTAAGAATTCAGCGAGAAAATATTAATTGCTAAATGATTGCTGGGCTTTAAAAGTGGCAGAATCTCGCTGAATTAAACAGCAAGATTCCAATTGGGACGTTCGGGCTTCAGTGGGATGATTTCAGGGTAACTATAATAAATATCGGCTACTACAACAGGCTCTATTTCTGCATTAATCACAGGAAAGTTAGCAATGATTGATTTGATACTGCTTAAATGACAAAAAGGGCAATCAGTATCAATCTCTGTCTTAGAGCTATCGCTTGATTTTTGATCGCTCACATCGCCATTGCTAGAGCTTTGGGAGCTATGCTTGTGCGTATGGTGACCAATATGCTCAACCTTTGGATTTTCCTCGTGCTGGCAATACTGAGCAGCAACAGCCCAAGTAGACTGCAGCACAAATACAATTAAAAGGATTTTGAATAAAAATTTCACAAGTTGATTATATTACATTGTCCATCAATACTCAAGGAATAAGACTTTTGATGAGCAATTGATAATTAGGCGTAAGTATATTTGCATGAATCATGCTTGTTTTTAAGATTTTGATTTTAATACAGCTATCAATCGTCAAAATATGTTTATTGGCCTCTCCTCCATCCCTTCAAACAACTCATCATATTTACTTTTAACGGGTATTTTCGAATCAGTATCTGCTGAAATCACAAGCTTTCGATTTCCGCCCCAATTACCCCTACGTTTAGATCGTATTGTAAGCCAAGCTTCAGCACGAAGCAGCATAAGCCATATCAATTGTGGATGGCGTTTGATATGTTGATTTGCCAATACATAAGGTTTAAGCAGGTTATCAGTGAGCGTCGTTGGTGAATGCAACACCATCAGTAAGCTATCAATAATTAAGTCATCGCCAGTTGTTAATTTTTGGTCAATCAGTAACTTTGCAACTAAAGGCCGCCGTTCAAGTAGCCATGGCCAAATGTGCTCTGTTGGCAATAAGAGTGGATCACTGAAACTACTTTCATGAAAAGCAATGGTTTCTTTCGTTAGTATTTGATTGATGGTTTTGTCGTAGGCCCCCTTTTGGCGTTTACCCTCTTTGTAATCGGTAAACAAAGAACCTCTTACTTCGTGCTCATAGTTATTCAACATGATGGAACTGTGCTTATCGCTAGCGGTATGCACAACACATATTGTTCGCCTTGATACAGGCTGTCGCCAGCAATATTTGCATGCCTTAAAGACATCAAGTTTACCTGCATCTAAGTACCTAAGATGTGCAATTTCAACGTTGATAAAACCGCAGTGCTGCAAAAAAACATTAGTTTCTAAATTACCAAAGACCATGGGCTCTCTTGGCGGCAATGTGGTGTACCGACAAATCCAATCAATACAAAGACCCATATCTTCCAGTAGCTCTCTGAGATTTCCAGCCTTAAAACTTCTAGAAGTCAGCCCTGAATATCCCCAACTCAGTCTTGACCAAGATACTTGTGTGAGTTGACCGAATACATCATGGTGTTCAACAGGCAGTAGTGGCAGAAAATATTTCTTAATCAGCGCCAACGCTAAACTTGGTGTGACGGCCTGATGATGCATTTCATATTTGATTGCTTTTAATGCGCCAGCAACAGCCGCACACATCCTTTGATCAATTGTTTCATCATCAACATATAGGGGCATGAGTTCAAGTGTCCAAATTTATGGGCATTTTTTATTTCAAATGTTTTTTATCATGATACATCGTGACGATTACGTTTGGACTAGAGGGCAATCATGGAAACAATGAATCTTGATGAAGTGAGTAAAGTATTGAAGATTACCAAGGCCACAGCTAGAAACAGATTGAGCCAAGGTTTGCCGATGCCGCCATCTTTCAAAGTAGGCCGTAGCCGTTTATTTCTGACAACTGAGTTCTACTTGTGGATGGCGCAGCAGGCAAAGCCTATCAACAACACACACCAACAATAAAAATGAATGAAAGGAAAAAAATGACTTAAAGATAACTAGGCCTTAGAAGCGCAAAAAGCTTGGGGTGGAGCCCAAGCCTTTGGCATTACATTCAAGATTGCAACCCTGAAACCGTATTGTCTACGCACTTTCATCGACTGTCAAGGTCGAGGCCTCTCCATACCTTTTGACTAGGTAATTATCCATCAACACATATCAAAGAGCCTGCCCTGTGGTTCGCTCTGAATGGAGAAGCGCAATGAAAATCAAATCATTAGTCATTTTATGTTTTGTAAGTAGTGGAATTCCACTTCATTTGACGTGCAGACCCTCGCCCAAGTCAGCGAGAGTTTGCGATGTCGAATAGGAGATTATCAATGAGAAAAATTCGTGAAGTGTTGCGGCTTACTTATGAAAGCAAGATGAGTCATCGCATGATTGAAAGATCAATTGGTATTTCAAGAAAAGCCGTAGCTGATTATTTAATGAGAGCTCGCCAAAAAAATATTGCTTGGCCATTACCAGCAGAACTTGATGATACGACTTTAGAAGAGCGATTATATACAACCACTAGAAAGAAAATCGTCAGCAAAAAACCAAGCCCCAATTGGTTTATGGTCAATCAAGAGCTCAAAACTAAAGGTGCAACTTTAGCGGAACTCCATTTGGAATATTTAATGGAACATCCAAAAGGCATGGGTTATAGCAGCTTTTGCACTTATTATCGTGAGTATAAGAAAACATTAAAACGATCACTGCGCCAAGTCCATTCCGCTGGTGAGAAAGTCTTCGTAGATTATGCAGGGCCAACAGTGCCAATACATAATTTGCAAACAGGTGAAGTCCAACAAGCTCAAATATTTGTGGGCGTGTTAGGCGCGTCAAACTATATCTATGCCGATGCAGTATGGAACCAACGCAAAGCAAATTGGATTGCTTCGCATGTAAGCATGTTTGAGCACTTTGGCGGCGTGCCACAGATGGTGGTATGCGACAACCTGAAATCAGCCGTAAAAAAATCTAGCAGGACAGAGCCTGTTATCCAGACGGCTTACCAAGATATGGCATCTCATTATGGGACAGCTATCTTTCCTGCCCGAGCCTACAAGCCTAAAGACAAATCAAAAGCTGAAGGTGGTGTGCTCATTGTAGAGCGCTGGATATTGTTTCGTATTAGAAAGCATGTATTTACTAGCCTTGCTGAATTAAACGAAGCCATCAAAGTGTTGTTGGTTGATGTAAATAATAGGCCTTTCCAGAAAATGCCTGGCACACGCGCAACTGCATTTCAGTCATTAGACAAGCCTGCTTTAAAGTCATTGGTAATCCAACCTTACGAATACAAGGAGTTTTATAAAGTACGTGCAGGCTTTGACTACCATGTTGAAATAGACAGTCATTTTTACAGTGTGCCGCATGTGCTGGTACGTAAACAACTAGAGGCTATTGTGACTGAGAGCACAATCGAAGTCATGCATGGTGGCCGACGAGTAGCTAGCCACCTTCGCAGTTATGTATCTGGTGGAAAGACCACTAATCCTGAGCACATGAACAACGAGCATCGCCACTATCTGAAATGGAATGCAGCACATGAATTGGAATGGGCAACGACAGTTGGTATTAATACACATGCATTCCTTACCCATGTGCTTGCTCAAGCCACTCACAGAGACTTTGGATACCGATGGAGTAATTCCATCAAATCGTTACACAGGAAATTCGGCGATGAACGTTTGGAAGCCGCTTGTAAACTAGCTATGGAGATTGGGGCTTCAAAAACTGCAAACTTGCATTCCATCCTGCAAAAAAATCTAGACCAACACAATCGTAGGTCAGAGTCTTTACAAGAAGCAGACTTTGATCACGACAACATTCGTGGCGCAAGCTACTACCACTAAATTACTATAAAAAGGATTACCCAATGTTATCTCAACAAACCATCAATAAACTATCTGAAATGAATCTCAATGGCATGAACAAAGGTTATCAGGAACAGCTATCCAGCCCCGCTTGCCAAGGACTGGCATTTGAAGACCGCTTCGGTATGTTGGTTGATCAGGAGCAGACGTACCGCGAAAATCAACGATTAGTCAGACTATTAAAATCAGCTAAATTAAAAGCAAATGCATGTATGGAGGACATTGACTATAGCCATAGCCGTGGGCTTGATAAGGCGCAAATTGCCAGTCTAAACAGTACAGACTGGATTAAACGCGGCTTTAATCTCATCATTACTGGTCCTACAGGCTGCGGTAAAACTTGGATTTCCTGTGCGCTGGGCAATCAAGCTTGTAGGTTAGGACTGTCCGTTAGCTTTCAACGCTTACCGCTTATGCTTGAAGAGTTGCAGTTAGCGCATGCAGACGGCAGTTTCCGCAAAAGATTAATGCAACTAGCCAAGGTTGACTTGCTTATACTGGATGATTTTGGAATTGCGACACTCAACCCACAAAGCCGTGGGGACTTACTTGAGGTCATAGATAGTCGCTCAGGTGGAAAATCCACCGCTATTACGAGTCAAATACCCGTGGACTTATGGCATGACTATTTAAAAGGCGGAAATCCTACCGTTGCCGATGCCATTCTAGACAGATTAGTAAGCGGAACGCTACGCATTCAACTTAAAGGTGAGTCTATGCGGAAGTTACGCTCTGCGAAAATATGAACCAATCCAAAATCTGATGTGTAGGTCTCTTTTGATTTCCAAGAGTTCTTATGCGTAGTAAACAAAGATAAAGCCACTTTCCTGAATAAGCAAAAGTGGCTTTATTTGCACTGTAATAGGTGGCGCAATTTAAACTGAAATGGGTGGCTCATTTATAACTGTTTTATGTGGCAACTTTGCACAATATTCAGTGGCGCTTTTAGGTTGAAATACGCAGTGGAATTTCAATTCCTTATTGCAGACGGTCATAGACCCTCACTTCCGACCCTATGCAGAAATTCACCAATTTTCTACAGGTGGCAGAAAAATCCACTAAGCGGCCTGTCAACATTAACCAGTCACAGACAGCCTTCGACCTAATTCTAATGTTGAAAAACTCTTACCAGACCTTTTTTTGTGGAATTTTTGGTGACATAAAATATTAAAAACGTACAAAATTTATGCAAAAAAATAGCGCCTATGCAAAAGCGCTATAAAAACTTTGGAGCAAGTTTTCTATATTGCAAATCAAACAATATAGCTTCGCATATTAGGTCAGAACAGTGTCTTAATTATTTCGAATAGTCAACAAGTTGTGTCGTAATCAATTTAATTGTTTCATGTTGTAACCAACACGTGCTTTTACAACAGGTTAACTGCTAGGGTTTGCATTTTATTGACTTGCAAACTTACAACAGTAGCTTTTACACGCTTCCTTTGCAGCATCAGCTAGATTCTTCATTGCATCAACTCGCTTTTTTCTGCAATGCGTACATGTGAAATGCCAGTATCATTTGTAATCTCTTTATTTAGCATCTGACCGTGTTTCTTCATGTATTGAAGGTTTCTGGTTTTATTCATCTTGAGACTACTTTCTTTGTTGCTTAGGTTTTAGTTGAGGCAATAAATGGATCATCAAAAAAACGGTCATGCTTTTCAAACAGATCTGAAACTCTGTCGTAGAATTTGACGTAGATTTCAGCCACATTGCTATCATTTCTAAGCGACAAACATTCATCAACCAAGCCCTGCAACTTAAGTATGATGTCATCGTGTGCTTGCCTGTGAATACGGAAGTATTCGAATTGCCTTGTAACGTTTGGCCTGCTTAATATGATGGTTTCTTCATCCTTAAAATGCTTAGCTGCCAGTTCAATAATCTGGAATAGAAAAGAAGGTAGCCTTCCTAGACATGAATTCAGCTTCTCATTGTTGCAGACTTTACAATCAGGCAATTTATCTAAGTTGCTACAGACACAGGCATCTCGAAGATCATGTAAGTACTTTTCCAGCAACTTATGCTCTTTTTCGATGACGAGATAATCCGCAGGGGTCAGCTCCTTAATGGCTTTATTATGAACTAACATAGGTTGTTACTTCTTTCTTAATGCGTGTCAAATACAATAGGACGTATAGATAACAGTTCTGATGAATAAAATAACCTAAAAAGGTTAGGCAAGCCGCAATTGCAGTAATGACGCTAGTGCAGGTCCGCCACCTATGTCTGGAATGATACTTAGCTCGAGCACCGTAACTGCTGGTAAATCAACATTAAAATCTTCCGTCTCCTTCGTCGCACTTTGAGGATTGAAGTTCCACTGCTGTCGAACTATTTCCGAGAAGGACTTCCCTCCATTGGGAGACCAACTTAATACAAATTCTTGCGTACGTTCAGTATTGGTCTCCACAAAACTCAGGCATATCCGCTTAAGTGATTGTGGGCAGTCAAAAACAAGATGCATAACCTGCTTGCCAGGCTCTGCAGCACGCCACCCTAACGTTCTATTATGAAGCAAGGCTGCCTCAATCGGATATGCGGCATCCTCCGAAGTAATTTCCACCACAGCGAGCTCTTCGATGTTTAGCCACTTCATGTCTGAAGGTGTAATTTCCTGCTGAATCTGAGTGATTATCCGTTTACGCATATTCCGCCTCGTTTGTTTAAAGTAGAGGAAATCCTAGGTTAGTCGCCCAATAATACATATTGATTGAATAATAAATTGATACTTGAATATTTGTAACAAATTGTAACATAATGATACTCTTTGTTACATGTGAATGTAAGATGGATGTTTAAGACAATATTAGAGATTTTTACTTTACCGGTTATGGGCTAAAGTTGACTGACTACACCCGACCGGTTGGTTTTGGCTGCGAGCACTCATTGACGTTGCAAACCAATGCGACTACTTAGTCCCGCTTAGTTGCCGGATAGGACAAATTGACAACAGACGGCTTTTGGCCGATTTTTGCCCCATAACTTATCAATTAGATTGCCATAAAGCGGACTATTAGAAACTAAAATCGACATTATTTTACGAGATTAAACTACTTTGTAGCATTACCCTAAATTTTGTCAATACACAAAACTTTACGAATACCCTATATTTTGAAGTTTTTATAGAGGCTGTCTCTGAAAACGAAAAAAATCGTCCACTTTAGTGGCTAAAACCTAAAAGCAACCGTTGCTCACTTTTAAAAAATATGCTTGTATATATAACGAAATTTTGTTCCGTAAATAGATATTTTTAGGGAATTTAGACTATCTGGTTGGGCTTACTTTTTGCCCGCGACGTTGCCTAACATATTGCTCTGTCATAGCCATGGAGCTATGACCTAATTGTAGTTGAGCATCACGCATTGTTTCACTTTCTGCTTTATCACTTGCGGCTTTGGCTCTTAAGTCTCTAAACTGAAAATGTTTAACATCTTTTGCTATTGCGGGGTTTTGTTTAATGGCTTTATCCCGTGCTTTATCAAATCTAAGTCTTAATGCATTTTGACTAATCGGTCTGCCTGTTTCTGTGCATATCAATTGCGAAGTACGCACTTTGTGCGCTTGCTTGCTTTTCAGTATGCGCTCTAAGAGTGATTTCAATTCCCCAGTAACGCTAATGCGTAGCTTAGCATTGGTTTTGCCTTGCTGAACTAGCAGAATTTTATCTTGGATATCTGCCTCACTCATCGCGATAACGTCAGCAGGACGTTGCCCAGTCAAATAAGCTAAATCCAGGGCGTCTTTAAGAGGCTGGCTTGCCACTTGATAAATTGCATCATAGATATTATCTTCGACGTAAACATCTCGACCTTCCTCCGTATAACCCTTTATGCCTTGACATGGATTAACAGTATCTAATGCACCCCAATCACGTGCAATGTTAAATAGGTGAGAAAGCAAAGATTTCTCACGGTTGGCACGCACCGTACTTTTTTTACCGTTATCTGTACGCCAATTCATGTATTGCCTAATATGTATCGGCCTAATTTCTGCGATGGGTGCAGGTGGGTTGTTAAAAAATGCAATTAAATTTTGCATTTCGCGTACGTTATCGATTTGTGTTCGTGCTGCTTTAGTGGGTACAATTTCGAGCAAATAGCGATCAGCAATGTCTTTAAAGTAAATCAATCGCGTGGTTTTTTTGCCTTCTAACTCAGACCACCTTCGGATGGCTTCAACATAAACTTTGCCTAGCGAGATTTCTTTACGTGGCTTGCCGCCAGTGTCATAGTAATAATAGGTCGTGTCGCCGCGTACGCGTGCACGCATGTGTGGTGGTAAATTCGCATGAACTGTTGGCTTACGACCCCGAGCCATGGTTTAAGCTGCCATTAGATTGGATTGCCAACCTGTTTTAATTGGCTCAGCTTTTAATCCATTAATATATGCGATGGTCACCAAAGGCTCACCCCTCACATTCACGCGGTAAGGGATATTCATGATGGATAGTTGAGCGCATTGCTTTGCCTTACGGGCATAGCCAGTCAATTGAATTAAGTCTGTTTGCGCCAAAAATAAGCTCATTACGGCAGCATGAGTGTTAAAGAATAGATTATGTGTGATTGCATACTGTGACCAAGCTATGATTTAAGTTAATCAAATGAGCTTATATTATTAGATATATCTAATAATTATGCAATAGATATGCCTAATTTATAATTAAATATACGTACATTTTATTAGGTGGTAGGTATAAATCTGTTTGATGGTCTTTATCGGACTATTCAGTTATGATTTGGTGACGGGGTGCAATATCGTAAGCGGGGCGCTTACTTTTTTAGAATTGCTGCTAACGGTAATTAACTAAGTTGTATTCGCTAGGACTCTACTGATCAGAGTCTGATTCTCCAAAATCCAATTCCAATTGAATGCACAATTTAATAATGTTATTGACCTGAGGTGGTATTTTTCTTAACGGTTTCGACGAATTCCTTAATATCAGCAATCCGTCTAATCGCCTCGTCCACCGCGAATTCTGGTAGCTCTGCAGCCAATTGAGTTAGTACCTTT
>WBZT01001632.1_pt1 | contig 16246 bp, 18 predicted proteins | sample 5204241 | NCBI WGS metagenome assembly WBZT01 (sample SAMN12344358, study PRJNA552823) | activated sludge metagenome | biome: Activated sludge suspended growth; feature: Nitrification reactor; material: Wastewater; isolation source: activated sludge from nitrification reactor of wastewater... | reverse complement strand
CACAGAGAACACAGAGAGCACAGAGGAATAAACCCTTGATTTTGAAAATACAATATATTAAGTTTGATTTATCACGCGTTAAAATTAGATAGAGGGCTTAAGTTCCATATGGGGCTTAGCCTTTTTTTGTTTAACATAAAAAAAGCATTGTATGGAGAAACCAAGTAGCATACTTGAAAATTTTTATTATACAACGGTAAGAATTGTGTCAAGAGATAAACATGGAAATCAAAACGTTGGAACTGGTTTTTACTGTAACTTACCTAAAAAAGATGATCCAAACATAACTTACCCATATATTGTCACTTGTAAGCATGTTATAGAAAACGCAATTGAGGGTAGGATATTTGTACATAAGGAAAAAAATGGTTCGGCATCATTAGGTGATTTCCTAAATATTGAAATCGTTGATTTCGCTAAACAGTGGATAAAAAATGAAAATTACGACATTGCTATTTTCCCTATAGCTGATATGTTAAAACAGTATCAAAAATTAGACAAAAAAATATTCTGCAGATTTATAGACGCGAATACAACTCCTTATAATCAAAATATAGATAAAATCGATGCTGTCGAAGATGTATTATTTATAGGTTACCCTAACGATATTTATGATACCAAAAATTTGTTACCTATTGTAAGAAAAGGAATAACAGCTACTCCTATATCCCTGGATTTCGAAGGTGAGCCTAAATTTCTAATTGATGCATCCATTTTCCCTGGCTCTAGTGGAAGTCCGGTTGTAATTTGTAACATTGGAAGTTTTTTAGACAAGGGGGGCCACCTATCAGCTGGCAATAGAGTGTATTTTCTTGGGCTAGTTTGTAGCGTATATTTTTCTACGCAAGAAAATGAAATTATTGAAAGAGTAATACCAACTAATAAGAAATTATCTGTAAGTACTACTCAAATGATAGACTTAGGTGTGGTATATAAATCTAGCATTATACAAAATATGATTGAAGATCATATAAGCAAGATCAAAAAATAATTATCTTTTCAAGAATGTTCATAAGATTTCCTGCAAACTATTCAAAAAGTAGGTATTTATCACAAACAGTGACATAAAACAGCAAAATTTAATCTTCCTCTTCCTCTTCGTTTTCAATATCTTCAATATTTATAGCATCAGCTAGACTTAGTTGTTCTCCGTCTTCAACATACTTGCTGTAATATCTTTGCAATATTTTATATCTATTTGTGAGAGACTTTTCGCTATGGACTGCTTGTTGGTTCCATCGATCAAATTCCGATAATATGGCACTTATTATTCCTTCTGATCTATTTAGCAATCTCAATTGTTCAAATTTTATTAAGAAATCTCGTGTTTTTTCAACTTTTGGCTTATCTCTTGTAATAAAATAATAATATACAGGCACTATTCCTTTATTTCTCAATAAAGGGTCTGCTGGAATAAATATAGAATTTAATAATTCTATATTTTCTAAAGTTTCAAATAATGTTGCTTTATTTATCTCATTCTCTACGTTATTTTCTCTCATAAATTTATCTAATCTACTATTTGTCATAGAGATAAATTCTTTGGTGTTTTCTAAAAAAAGCAATCTTGTTAACAAATCATTGTGTTGAAATCTGAGATTCTTAAATCTAATTTTCTCTGTAAAAAAGACATTTTCAGTGACTATTCTCCTTATCTTTTCATTCATATATCCCCCTATTGCGTTTCTCTTTTCCGCATTTGTTAACGCAATACCACCGTTTAATCGTGTAAATAATTCTTCTAATTTTTCCTCATCATTAGTAATTACAAACACTACATCCAAAATATAATTATCAATCTTGGCAGAAATTTCAGGAAACTCTATACTCAAATCTGAATACGATTTATTCCGTAGGTCAAACGTAGTGTTTTTGTAGAACTTAATGTTTTCTGATAAACTATATTTATTATCTAAAAAGTCGAATATTGCTCTTAAGCGTTGCTTCCCATCTATAATTGCATATAGTCTGTTATTAATATTTAATTCATTATTTTCCTCAGTAAAATAGTTTAGATAAAATTTTGGAATATCAAAATCATTGATAATTGTGTCAATTAGCAATCTATTTTTTTCATTCCCCCAAAGTTTACCATAGCGTTGATAATAAGGCGAAAAATCAATTTTTTCAGCCTTGTGTTCTTTATAAAGTTTTTTTACCGTTTGGACTTCTAATTCGCCAACTCTAAATATTTTGAACATTATAATTTTCTAAAAAAAGTTAAATTAATGGATGGTCTTTAAATTCTCGACGTATTTCTAAAGCTAAACTATTTAGATCTGGGTACACCGTCGTTTCTGTAATACCCAGAGAAATCAATTCATTCTTTATATCGTTCACTTTATCTTTTTTTATTACCATTCTCCATAAAAATTCATGTGATCTATCTGTATCTTCTAAAAAATATTCATCTTTATTTGGGAATAGAGTAAAAACACCTTTTTGAGCGACTATACGATCACTGTTCAAAGGTCCAGAAATAGCTATAGGATAGTGCTGTTGTGGTGTAATTTCTAACTTGAATAACCCTTGTACTTTTGTATTCGAAATGTCCGGAATTTTGTCTTTTTCATCCAAACTAATCCTGACATTTTCATTTAATTTAACTGGGTCTAAACACCAAATCGCTGCATCATCATCCTTATATTTTTCATCTCTAAATAATAGAGCAAAAGCAAATGAAGTAAATGCATTAGTCGTCCAATCCAGTAATCTAGTTGGTACACCATGGTGTTGCATAAGAAAAAGCCATTCCCAATAACTATCAATATTTGGACTTCGTGGTATGTAAGGCATTGAACGAGAAATAAATTTTGTTTGAAAGTGATCTTCGAATTTTGACTTAAAAGGATCTCTATAAATTGATGGTTCAAGTTTAAAGTCTATAGAATTTAACCCTCTAAACCAGAGTTTTTTATCAGTTCCAATAACTTTTATCTCATCAATAAACTTTGATATATTATCTATCTCTTTAGATTCAATATCTGTATTCATTAGATTTAATAATTAGATTTAAATATACTTACAAATATAAATAAAATAACTTGAAATAATTCGTTTGTCTTATATCATAGTTTAAATCTGTAAATCACTGTTATACTTTCTTTCCACCAATCAATGATTAAGGCTAAGGTTTCTGCACTTTAACACAAGAGTTAAATCATCAATTTACATACATTGCTGATGTATTCAAATACGATTTTTCACATACTCCGATCTAGTTCCGATTAATCGTTAGGCTCTCAACCACTTCTCCCCTGCCGTTGTACTTCTATAATAATTACCCTTCGAAAGGCTCTTTGCTTTTGGCAGATGGGGAAGGTATCTAAACCTGCATCTATCCAGCTCCGATATCATTTCGTAGAATGCCCTTTCCACCACAAAATTGTAGCTTTCCTATTCATCCGATGACTCAATACTCTTAGATTCTCAGGATATACTTGTGTCTAGTCATTGGATGAATGCAACCCTCTGCCGTCCCCATCCGACAATTATTGCGGATTTACGTTACCAAATTCACCGTATTTATTGGGATATCATATCATTCCTTGATTACAATCTAAAAAATCGTTAATTTTGCAGGTTAATCAAGTATAGGTAAGGAGTGGAATGCCCTTCCGGGTATTTTACGGCCTTAACTTTTTATTTATATAAGTCTAATACGGTTCTATTTGTAATATCCCGCAACTGCACTCGCAGTCAAGAGCGGGGATTTCACTCGCTAGGGAGCGAATTCAATGTTCGAGTCTGCCTGTGAAGCGGCAGATTATTTAATGATGGTTACACATTTATCCCGCAAGCGGGATTTCATTCGCTGAGGAGCGAATTCAATGTTCGAAACTGCCTGAGAAGCGGCAGTCTATTTTAAAGGTTGTTACTCATATGATTTTGGTTTATTAAGGCATTTGAAAATCTAACGTTAGTTACACAACAATGTTCGAGGATCTTTCCAGTAAATTCGATAAAGTATTTAAGTTCATCAAGGGCAAGGGCAAAGTCTCTGAAGCCACTATTGATGAATTCCTGCGCGAAGTTCGCAGGATCATGCTCGATGCAGACGTTAACTACAAGGTGGTTAAACAGTTCTGTGATGACGTTAAGGCTAAGGCCCTTGAAAAAAATGTAATTCGCAGCATCAACCCCGGCAAAATTGTTATTGATACCGTAACCGGTGAGCTGGTTAGGCTCATGGGTGAAAAGAAAACAGATCTCAAGTTCTCTAATAATACGCCATCGGTTATTATGATGGTTGGGCTTCAGGGTTCGGGTAAAACCACGTTCTCCGGCAAGCTGGCAAAGTACTTAAAGTCCAAGGGCAGAACTCCCGCCCTGGCAGCATGCGACGTTTACAGGCCTGCGGCTATTGACCAGCTCAAAACGCTGGGAGAGCAGATCGACGTCCCGGTTTATTCTGATGACAGCAAAGATCCTGTAAAAATTGCAATGGCAGCGGTTGAATTCTGCAAGCAGAACTTCAAGGATACACTGATTGTTGATACGGCAGGACGACTCGCTATCGATGAAGAGATGATGCGCGAGGTCGAGACACTTAAGCAGAAGCTTGAGCCTTCGGAAATCCTGTTCGTTGTTGACTCGATGACGGGACAGGACGCTGTTAATACGGCTAAGGAATTCCACAACAGGCTTGATTATGACGGAGTGATCCTCACAAAGCTTGATGGTGATTCACGCGGCGGTGCGGCTCTATCCATAAGGGCGGTTGTTGATAAGCCCGTAAAGTTTGTAGGTATCGGCGAAAAGCTTGATGCCATAGAGCCCTTCTACCCCGATCGTATGGCCTCGAGAATTCTCGGCAAAGGTGACATACAGTCGCTGGTAGAAAAAGCCGCAACAATGCTCCCCGAAGAGCTGGATGAAAAAAAGATCGCTAAGCTTGAAGAAAAGCTGCGCGGCAATAAGTTTGATTTCGGCGACTTCCTCGAGCAGCTTCAGCAGATAAAAAAGATGGGCTCGCTTTCACAGCTTATGGGTATGATACCGGGCGTGGATAGATTGATGAAGGGCAAGGAGATAGATGATAAGCCGCTCAGGCAGGTAGAGGCTGTGATAAGCTCAATGACGCTGCATGAGAGGGAAAATCCGGATGTGCTGAACGGTTCGCGCAGGAAGAGGATCGCATCAGGCAGCGGAACAAGCATACAGGATGTGAACAGGGTCATAAAGCAATTTTATGACATGCAGAAGATGATAAAGACATTCAAAAAAGGCAGGGGCATGAATAACATGCTGAGGAATATGGGTCTGCCCCCGAATTTCAGTTTGAAGTAACACACCAATCCTGAGTGAGCGCAAGCGAGCGAAGGATCTCATTGCAAGCTTTAAGAGATTTTCTGATAACGAATGAGACCCTTACTTCGTTCAGGGCTGTAGAAGGATCTCATTGATAGAGCATAAGATTTAAGCGAACCGATTTTAAGAGATTTTCTGATAACGAACGAGACCCTTCACTTCGTTCAGGGTTGCAGAAGGATCTTTTTGATAGAAGAAAAATTAAAAAACAATAATAAATAACATAATCCTGAAATAATAAGCTTTAACGAACGAGACCCTTCACTTCGTTCAGGGTTGCAGAAGGATCTTTTTGATAGAAGAAAAATTAAAAAACAATAATAAATAACATAATCCTGAAATAATAAGCTTTAACGAAGGAGACCCTTCGCTAGGGCTCAGGGTTAAATTAAACAACCCCGGTAAGGCGCAAAGCGATTGAAACATTTCGCTCAATGGCCCGGGATCTAGAAGGAAAAAATGGTTAAACTCAGACTCAGAAGAATGGGAAGAAAAAAAGCTCCCATCTATAAGATTGTAGCAGCAGATTCACGTGCAAGAAGAGACGGAAGGTTCATAGAGGCAGTTGGCCAGTATGACCCGAACGTAAATCCTGCAAAGGTTGAGCTTCAGGAAGACAGGGCATTATACTGGCTTTCAACCGGCGCTCAGCCAACCGTTACTGTATGGAATATTCTTTCGCACAAAGGCATCATGCTGAAACATCATTTGGCAAAAAAAGGAAACGATGAAGCAAAAATTGCGGCAGAGTTCACGAAGTGGGAATCACTACAGGAATCGAAGCTGCAGAGGATAAACGATAAAAAGTTAAGGCGCAAAGAGAAGAAGAGAAAAGCGGCAGAAAAACCGGCTGAGACATCAGCCGCACCGGCAGCAGAGCAGCCTGCAGCTGAGGAACAATCTGCATAAGCAAGTACCTATTCGGGATATTTAAGGTACAGGTATTATCCGGTCCCCGCTATTGGTTTGATTGAAGATTCAAATTAAACTTATACCAAATTAAATTTAAGGGGATGCTTATGAAAGAATTTATTGAATTTATTGCGAAGAGCCTGGTCGACGATCCGGAAAGCGTAAGAGTTGATGAAGCAACAGAGGAAAACAGAGTCACGTTGAAGCTCCATGTTTCCAAAAGTGACCTCGGGAAGGTCATCGGGAAACAGGGCAAAACTGCCAAATCTATGAGAACCTTGTTCACGGCAGTAGCAGCAAAACACAACAAAAGCGGTCATTTGGAAATTGAAGAAGGAAACTAACAGTACGCTGTTTGGAACATTGTTCAGCACACTGTACTGCAGTCTCCCCTGCTTCAAACGGTTTTCACGTTATTCATCCGGCGTGAAAGCTCAGAATCCGCGGAAATGTGCAGTTAATAATTATGAGAATTGATGTAATATCTGCCGTCCCGAAGATCCTGGAAAGTCCGCTTGGTGAGAGCATTTTAAAACGCGCGCGCGAAAGAGGACTTGCCGAAATAGCTATACATGACCTCCGGGATTACGCCGAAGGTAATTACAGGCAGCTTGACGACAAGCCTTTTGGCGGCGGCGCGGGAATGGTCTTAAAACCGGAACCTGTTTTCAAATGTATCAATGCCCTCCTAAAGGCACGCAGCTACGATGAGATAATTTATCTTACTCCCCAGGGCAGTAAGTTCGATCAGAAGAAAGCTAACCAGCTTTCTCTGAAAGAGAACATTATCCTCATTTGCGGGCATTATAAAGGGCTTGATCAAAGAGTTATTGATAAGTTTGTAACCTGCGAGCTTTCTATTGGTGATTATGTTATCACCGGCGGAGAGGCAGCAGCAATAGTAGTTATTGATGCAGTTGTAAGGCTTATTCCCGGAGTACTGGGCGATAGCGAATCCGCGTTAACGGATTCGTTCCAAACCGATTCGGTTTTTGACGCGCCGGTTTATACCCGCCCTGCAGAGTATGAGGGGCTCAAAGTACCGGATGTACTTCTCAACGGCAATCACAAAGAGATAGCCGAGTGGCGCGCCAAAATGGGCGAAGAGAAGTTCACCAATACCCGCAAGGGTGACCCTGAACAGGGGTAACTTTAAAGATATAAACAGAAGGCAGCGGGTAGCGGTTTCACCTGTAAGAAAGATAAATAATAAATAAATATATAAGCAAAACATTCAAGGAATAACAATGAACAAGATAAATTTAGTAACTGCGCCGCAGATGAGAACAGACCTGCCAAAGTTCCGCTCAGGTGATACCGTGAACATTCACGTAAAAGTAATTGAAGGCGATAAAGAAAGAATCCAGCAGTACCAGGGAATCGTAATGGGCATAAAGGGTTCAGGCATCGGCAGAACTTTCCGCGTAAGGAAAATCTCGAACGGCGTTGGCGTTGAGAGGATATTCCCTATCAATTCACCCAGCATCGCAAAGATCGAAAGGCTTAAAGAAGGAAAAGTAAGAAGAGCAAAACTTTATTACCTCCGCGCACTTAAAGGCAAATCTGCTACAAAGATCAAAGAGAGAATTTCACCGGAAATAGTTGCCCCGGTTAAAAAAGAGATCGCTCCCGCTGAGCTTGCGCCAACAGCGCCTGCAGCAGAGCAGGAATAAGCAGAAGAGCAAAGGTGTGACCCCGGCTTTTCACTGATCGTAAAAATTAATCATACAATTATTAAAACAAATTGCAATTAAAACCGTTAATCCAATACAATTAACGGTTTTTTTTATACAGTAAAAGTACAGCATCAGGCAGTAAAAGTACAACACCAGGCAGTAAAAGTACAACACCAGGCAGTTTAGGTGCAGCATCAGGCAGTTCAAACACAACATCAGGCAATTTAACTACAAACATTGTGAAGCCAAATAAGAAGTACTTCGTTTCGGTTGCCGGCAACATAGGCTCAGGAAAATCTTCATTAACCCGTATGCTTGCCAGGGAATTCAAGTGGATCCCCTACTTTGAATCCGTGCAGAACAATCCTTACCTATCTGATTTTTATGTTGACATGAAAAGATGGAGCTTCCAGCTTCAGGTTTATTTTCTGTCTCACCGCTTCAACGCGCATAAGAAGATCATTGCCTCGAAGAAGTCGGTCATACAGGATAGAAGCATATATGAGGATGTAGAGATATTCGCACGCAATCTGTACCTTATGGGCAGGATGGAAAAACGCGACTATATGAATTACCGCGCGCTGTTTTATGAAATGACATCTTATCTTAAAGCGCCGGACCTTGTTGTGTACCTGAAGGCTGATATCAAAACGCTGCTGAAGCAAATACACCTTCGCGGGCGTGAATTCGAGCGCAGCATAGAAAAGACCTATCTTGAAAGGCTGAACCGCAGCTACAGCTCATGGATAGGCAAGTATGACCTTGGTAAGGTGCTGGTAATTGAATCAGATGAGATAGATTTTGTGAACAACCCTGAACATTTTGATATGATCATTTCAAGGATCAAAAAAGAACTGAAATAGATGGATATAGAAGTACCAATATCGCCCGGCGAGCTTATTGACAAGATGACCATTCTTGAGATAAAGCTTATTAAGATAAAGGATGCAGAAAAGCTGAGACCGGTTAAAAAGGAGCTTCAAATGCTTAGCGCAGCATTTGTTTCGCTGATGAAACGCCACCGGGAAATGAAGAATGAAGTACTTGAACAAAAAAAGAAATTATTCCTGGCAAACCAAAAGCTATGGAACATAGAGAATGTAATAAGGTCGCTGGAAGCAAAGCAGGATTTCGGCGCACGGTTTGTTGAGTTCGCAAGGAAGGTTTACATTACCAATGATAAGCGAAGCGCTATAAAACTAAAGATAAATACCCTGCTCGGCTCAGGTATTTCCGAAGTGAAAGAATATTCCCGTTACAGATGAAATATATCTCATACCTGATATTCGTTCTGTTCATAGGCGCGCTGCTGCTATTTTTGAAAAATGCGCTTGAACCAACGCAGGAACCGCTCTATATAACAGGAACTGTAAAGTGCGGCGAGTGCCATGGATTGAAGGTAAACGGTAACCAGCTTGAAAGATGGAAAGCTGATAAACACTCCACAGCGTTTAAAACACTTTCGGGCAATACAGCACGGGATTTTGCAGCGGCAAACGGTCTTGGTGACCCGACCCAGAACGAAAAATGCCTGAAGTGCCACACAACGCAGTTCAGCATGAAAGATGTGCCTGTTGGCGAGTATTACAATATTAGCGAGGGCGTTGGATGTGAGGGCTGCCACGGCGCAGGATCAAAATACTCCCCTGCTCACATAATGAAAAACGAGGCCTCATTTATTCAATATGGCGGCATAAAGGGTGATGAAAAAACCTGCCTTAAATGCCATAATCCACAAGGCGGTAAAGATAAGAAGCTGACTGATGACCGCTGCCCTTTCCAGGAAAAGAACTTTGATTATAAAACAGAATTTGAAAAGATAAAGCACCCTGTAAAACCATAGTAAATGATAAAATTACCCGAAAAACTAGATGAATCATCACGTCCAATCGGAGTATTTGATTCCGGAGTAGGCGGATTAACCGTAGTAAAAGAGCTGAACAGGCTGCTTCCGAATGAAAAGATAATATATTTCGGCGATACCGGCCGTGTGCCTTATGGTAATAAGTCGAAGGAAACAATTGTACATTACTCATTACAGGTAGCATATTTTTTGATGAAGAAGAAGATCAAAATGCTGGTAGTTGCCTGTAACACAGCTTCATCAGTATCTCTGCCAACACTGAAGCGCCATTTCCATATCCCGATTATCGGTGTGATAGAGCCCGGCGCTAGATCAGCAATGGAAACAACCCGAAACAATAAGGTAGGTGTCATCGGAACACTTGGTACGGTGCGCTCAAACGCGTATAAAAAGGCGCTGAGAAAGATCAAAACGAGTGTGAAGGTTTTCCAGGATCCGTGCCCGCTTTTTGTTCATTTGGCCGAAGACGGCTGGAACAGGAACAGGATCGCGCAAATGGTTGCGGATGAATATCTTAAGCCTGTAAAGAAAATGGATGTAGATACACTCATACTTGGCTGTACACACTATCCCCTGCTTAAGGATGTAATACAGAAATCAGTTGGCAAAAAAGTTGTGTTGATCGATTCCGGCAGGGAAACCGCAAAAGAAGTTAAGAATATTCTTTCAAAAAAAGGACTTCTGAACACACGCAAAATGACGGAAAAGAATCACTCGGTTTTTTATGTTTCTGACTTTCCGCATAAGTTCAAGGAAGTGAGCCAAAGGTTTTTGTCGAAGGATTTGAAACATGTGCATAAAGTGATATTGTGATTTAAGATTCCTGCCTTCTCAGGAATGATAAAGATTAGGTAATATTCTAGATTGAGATCCCCGCCTTCGCGGGGATGGAAAAAGAAACATGTGCATAAGGTGATTTTGTAGAAAAAAGATTCATGCCGGAGTTTATCCCGCGATTTTTTGCGGGACAGGAATGACAAAGATTAGATAATACTGCAGATAGAGATCCCCGCTTTCGCGGGGATGGGAAAAGAAACATGTGCACAAGGTGATTTTGTAGATATGCGTTTTCCCAAACTGGAGTTTGGGAAAGAGAAATCCCGTTTTTTTTTGCGGGACAGGAATGACAAAGATTAGGTAATATTCTAGATTGAGATCCCCGCATTCGCGGGGATGGAAAAGCATATCCCGTATTTGCAGGGATGGGGAAAAAATATGACAGAACAGGAAATACTTCAGATTTTTAAAGATGCAGGCGCGCTGCTTGACGGGCATTTTGTGCTGACATCGGGCAATCACTCGCCGCATTATATTGAAAAATTCCGCGTGCTTGAGCATCCAAACTATACCGAAATGCTTTGCAGGGAGCTTGCCGCTAAATTTGAGCATGATGATGTCACAGTGGTTGTTGGCCCTATGACCGGTGGAATACTGCTTGCATACGAAGTCGGCAAGAACTTAGGAACAAAGGCAATATTCACAGAGCGGGTTGATGGTAAGATGAAATTCCGCCGTGGATTTACCATAAAACCTGACGACCGTGTGTTGATAGTTGAAGATATTATTTCAACCGGGGGAAGCGTATTGGAAGTTATTGAAGAGGTAGAAAAATTCAAAGCTGAGATTGTTGGCGTAGGGTGTTTGATTGACCGTTCAGGCGGCAAGGCGCATTTTAAATATCCATTCAGGCCCCTGGTTAAAATGGATGTAATAGCTTTTAAGCCTGATGAAGTACCTGAATGGCTGCAGAAAATTCCCGTAACAAAACCGGGCAGCACTAATAAATAATAAGGCTACTTTTCCAGCCACGTAAGAGCCTCATCACGGGTTGTGAAGCATACTATGCTGAAGCCCCTATTATGAGCGATCTTTTCATGCATGCGTGATTTTTCTATGTTCTCCTCTGTATCATGGATCGCGATCCTGAACTCCTTTAGATATTGGGGATATGAACCGGCCAGATCCAGAGAATCAAACAGGTTAAGCCTGCCGGTGCAGTCAGTAAGATCCAACAGTACTTTCCTGATCGATTTATCCTTTACATGATCTTTAGCGTTCATTGCAAGAGAAAAAATGTCGAGCTTCGAGAGCTTTCCCGAGATAACTACGTAGAGAACGTTGTTATTCTGATTTACAGTCAGATTGTATGACATGCCGGACAGGTATTAGTTATAGATATAGATACTAATCCGCCCTGCTGTTTTGGAAAGCAGTCGGAAACAGAACAGAGCACTTTTTATAACTGCAGTATTCCGTGCTATTTGTAGCTTGCCTTTCACTCTGCCCGCCGGGAGCTGCTCGGCAGATAAAAAAGGCGTAATTTTACAATCTTACTTCAGCCTCTGCGGCAATCCCTCAGAGCTGAAAATCTTGAATAACTTAGTTAACTTCCTTCAGCAGTTGCTTTTCAAATACTTCATGTTTCCCTACCTGCAGCCAATCCAACGCTTCTTTCATATCATAAAAAAATACAAGCTTAAATCCCCTGTTTATAGAAGCGTTCTCAAAAAAATCATTTGTACTTTTGTTATCTTCCACATCCAGTACCGCAAATTGCAGAAACCTGGAATTCGGGTTAAAGTTCTCAACTTCTTTCAATCCGTCAAAAACTCCAAACCTGCCTTTGAAGCCCCGCATATCAATCAGTATCCTATCTATATCATTCTGCTCGATCACACTGTCTATCTCAGACTTGATCTCATGGAATTTATCAAGCGGATGAGTTCCTGAAATCTCTGCTTTCAGGTATCCCGCCCTAATGCCGAAGTTAATTCTATATGGCATGTTAGCTGAAAATTACTCTGGATACGTTACTCTATTCACAAATTAGTAAATCACTAACAATAAATCAATAGTTTAATTGTAACTTTTTAAAAATATAACCAAAGGCTAATCCGGCAGCAATATGCCGGCAACATTCTCAAGCTAATTTTGTATCAAATGTCTGCAATACTTTACAGAAAGGAGAACAAAAATGCTTACATCAATATATTCAGCAGATATCCAAGAGTGGAATAAGGCCAATATAGAATCAGGAAAAGATGAAGAAACCAATGATTCAAAAGAAGGCTTAATGAATAGTCGGTCTGACCTTCACAACGATATTTTCATGGAAACATCAGCAACTCCGGAATATTCAGATTGTTTTTAATGGTCAGAATCTGCACAGAAAACCGCTTGCACCCTTAACACAATATTTTCAACAAATAGCTATGACACTTTTCCTTCGCCAAAATACGGCGAATGGAATTTTGTGCTTTTCATTTGGTCAAAAAAATCGCTAAACTGCATTATTCGGCAGAAATAGCTGATTAGAACTCAAAATTTATATTTTTCTTAAGGAGTCATCTTTACATTGATTATTCCCTATCATAAAACTATATTTGTGTTTGTTTTTTCATCATTTTCAATGAATATTTCGCTTGATGTCAAATTCACGGCGTAAAAGAGAGGTTTAAATACATATGGGCTTAATGAATAAGCTGCGGGATAAGACGCACATTATTCTGATTATATTGATTCTGGCTTTCCTTGGTACCATCGTTTTTGAATGGGGTATGGATTATCTCGGGATGCGCGGAGGCCAGGTTACTGAACTAGGTTCTGTAAACGGACAAGAGATCAAGTATACAGATTATGAAAGCCAGGTTAATTTTGCAATTGACCAGCAGAGGCAGCAAACAGGTGAAGACCCGGATGAGAACCTTATCAAGATGATAAGGGACCAGGTTTGGGACCAGATGGTTACCCAGATCCTTGCCGAGCAGGAAATCAAAAGGCTTGGCATAACCGTAACCAACCAGGAAATTCTGAATTGGGTATATAATTCACCGCAGACTCTTCCCGATCCTATCAAGCGGAATTTTGTTGATTCAACCGGCCAGTTCAATATGGCAGTTTACCAGCAGGCGCTTGCAACCAAAACCCCGGAGATCCAAAAGTTCTGGGCACAGGTTGAAGAATACCTTAAACAGACACTGCTCTCCCAGAAACTTCAGAGTGTTATAACCGGTACCGTCAGAGTTACCGAAAGCGAAGTAATGCAGAAGTTCAAAGATGATAACATCAAAGCATCATTTGACTATGTATTCCTCGATGCAAACAGTGTTGCTGATGCACAGGTACAGGTTTCTGATGATGAGCTTAAGGCATACTACGAAAAACACAAGGATGAATTCAAAAGAGATGAATCCGCAAAGCTGAGATATGTGATCTTCCCTGATGTTGCTACGATGGAAGATACAGTTTCAACCGAGAAGCAGATGAAGGCTCTTGTAAAGGACCTTAAGAAGCTTGTTCCGGGTGACTCTACAACCTACGGTATTGTTAACGACAACTCAGCTACCAAGTTTACAAACAACTTTGCAAAGCCAAACGAAGTTAGTTCTGAAGTTGCCGCATTTTTATTTAATGCTGCAAAAGATAGCGTGTCAGACGTGATACTTTCCAGCGACGGCCTGCATTTGGTAAGGCTTATTGATACCAAAGAAGGAACCGAAACTTTCAGTAACGCGCAGCACATTCTCATTAATTTCGGAACTGATACCAACGCTGCCAAACAGAAGGCTGAACAAATAGCCCAGAGACTTAAATCCGGCGAAGATTTTACCAAGCTTGCAGCGGAAAATTCTGATGATGCCGGCAACAAGTTCAAAGGCGGTGATCTTGGATGGTTCGGAAAAGGCGCGATGGTTAAAGAATTTGAAGATGCAGTTTTAGGTGCCGCAATCGGTGATATAGTTGGGCCGGTAAAAACACAGTTCGGTTACCACATTATAAGAGTTACGAACAGGCAAAGCAAAGAGTTCAAATTTGCAGATATAAAGAAAACCGTTAAAGCATCACCAAGAACAAAAGATCTCGCGCGCAAACGTGCTGAAGATTTTGCATTCGTTTCTAAAAAAGGTAACTTTGACGAGGAAGCAAAAAAGATCGGATTGCAGATAGTTGATATCCCCGGTTACGTAACCAAAGGCGGATTCATTCCCGGAGTCGGGCAGAATCAGTCCGTTTCAAAATTTGCTCTCGGCGAAAAGAAGGGCTCTATCAGCGAACCCATTAAGGTACAAAATGGCTATGCAGTATATGTAATTGCTGATAAATTCCCTGCCGGCCATTATTCATTTGAAGAAACGAAAGTAGCTCAGTTACCAGTGCTGGTAAAAACAGAAAAAAAGCTTGAGATTCTGAAACAGCAGGCAGCAGACCTGAAGACAAAAATAATTGGCGGAGACCTTAACTCACTTAAAGCTGTAAATCCGCAGCTCATAGTTGGCAAGGCTGATACAGTTACAGTATCTGCTCCGTCACCATCAATAGGCACGGATTTTGATTTTAACAATGCCGTGTATAAACTGCAGAATGGACAGATATCTGAGCCAATCCGTACCACGAAAGGCTATTATATAGTAGCGATGAAAAACATCACCGCTTTTGACCAGGCTAAGTTCCAGGCAGAATTTGACAAGCTGCGTGAGTCGCTTGTTACCCAGAAAAAACAAACAATTGTGCAGGATTGGATTGCAGATTTAAAAGAAAAAGCGGAAATTGTGGATAACAGAGATAAGCTGTTCCGTTAGTTAACTTAAACAAAGTTAATTTGATCAATTTTAAAAAGAAAATTGTGTTTATTATGGGTTCGATATTATTATTGAACCCATATTTTTTATATTCACAAATACACAATGAAAAGCCCGTTTATTTTGATGAGAACAAGAAGTTCTCTATCCAGCTTTTTGCAGCTTATGTTTCCGCTGCCGAACTGCAGGATAACATCGCTTCGGATATTTTTTTTATCCGTGATGCCGGGATTGAAATGAAGGGAGGTTACAGCTACGGAGCTGAGCTGACATATGACCCTTCATTTGCAAATTTTGATGTGCAGTTTTACCTATCATCAGAATACCTTAAATCCAAGGATGATGATATGAAGCTGAGGCTGGAAAACGACACAGCCTTCTCCACTATACGATTTACAGAGGAGTACAAAATACTGCCCATCGAAGCAGGCCTGAAATGGCGGCTGCCGGTCAGTTCTGAAAGATTCAAAGTATTTATTGGGGGCGGAGGCGGTGTGTATTTTGGCTCAAGGACCCGGTCAATAGGCCCCTACAGCAGCAGCAATATCTCTAAAAAACCCGGTTACAGTATGAATATTTTGGCCGGACTGGAGTACTTTTTTGAAAGGAACTTATCTGTAAATTTTGAGTTTAAGTTCAGAGAGGCTTCATTTGAGTCAAAAGACTCATTTCCTGTAAGTACGTTAACAGTAAACGGAAACACTTTTCTTATCAGCAATCCGATAAACAGCAGGATCATGGCTGACGGAACAAGGATCTCTGCAGGATTAAAATATAACTTTTAGTTCAATCAACTGAGTATGAAAAAACTTTTTATTCTTTTGCTTGTTACCGCGGTAAGTATACTTCTCCCCTTCCACGCATCAAGAACCGCAGAACAAAAAAATACCTCACGCTTTGCACCG
>WBZT01001631.1_pt1 | contig 16247 bp, 17 predicted proteins | sample 5204241 | NCBI WGS metagenome assembly WBZT01 (sample SAMN12344358, study PRJNA552823) | activated sludge metagenome | biome: Activated sludge suspended growth; feature: Nitrification reactor; material: Wastewater; isolation source: activated sludge from nitrification reactor of wastewater... | reverse complement strand
GGAGATCAACCCGGAATACTGCGCGATTGCAGAACGGCGGATAGCACAGCAGGTGCTGGAACTTGAAGCCGTATAACTGAAAGGAATCACCAAAATGAACGCACCTCAAGACTTCCGAGAAATGACAGCCGATACCATTGGCAAAGACCTGCTGTCGGCTCTCGTCACCGAAATCAAGCTTCTGCCCAATCCGTGGCATAAGCTTTCCAAGGCAAAGCAGGACGACATCATCGACCGCCTCCGCGCTCGCGTCGAATCCAACGTCAAGATGGCTGTTCATCTTCTTTCCGCAGAGGGCCGGGTGACGATCGCCGGAGACCTAGACCAGATCACAATCAAGGGCGGCGTCAAGGCCGTGGTGAAGTTCGGCACCGGCGCAGCCAATCTGCACAATCTGTACGGCGCAGCAGGCAAGGCGATCCTGCTCGTGGTGGCCGATGCAGACGACCACACCGGCGGCATGGACGAGATCGCCGGCGAGAGCGACCAGCGCGCCATGGACTTCGGTCACGAGTACGACCCGAACGGCGACGGAAAGGGGATGGAAAGTGAAAACGACAGCACGGTGATAGAGGGCGAAGTTCTCTGCATTCCGTCTCCTGACCAAGTGAAGCCGAGCGACGAAGAACTCGACAAGGCTTTTGATTCTGGTGACGCTGTACAGAAGACGGCTAGGCTCGGCGATGTGCCAAACGATTTCGGCGTTTACACCTGCGAACCCGACGAGCGGATCAAGTGGGGAACGAAGAATGATCACGTCGAGATCGAGATACTCGAGCTTAAAAACGGCAAGTGGTTGTACGCCACCAAAATCCATATCGGCCACAACCACAGCAGCGGCCCGCTCTGCCTACGTCATGGTGTAGCCGAAAGCCGCGAAGCTGCCCTTCGCGCCGTGCAAAGCAAGCTGGTGAATATCTACGCCAAGGGAGAGGACTCTGGCATCAAGGGCGCTGCGCTGAAGAACTTCACGATCTGGGTCAATAACCTGGTCAATGACGACAACGAGGGGCTGGCAGCATGAAAATCACCGCCATCCAGGCCAGCAACTTCATCGGCGCCCGCGCCGTCGACGTGAAGCTGACCAAGCCGGTGGCGCTGTTCGCCGGCAAGAACTACGCAGGGAAGAGCAGCCTTCAGGAAGCCATCCGTATGGCCTTGACCGGGGAAACGGTCCGGGTCGGGCTGAAGAAGGATTACGCTGCCCTGGTCACCGAAGGGCAGGAGGCCGGTTTTGTCGAGGTAACCACTGATGACAGCACTTATTCGGTCGTTTTGCCATCCGGAAAGGGCATTCATTGCGATAAAGCTGCACTTTCGTACGTACTTGACGCCCAGAGCTTCGCCCACATTCCGGCCGATGATCGCCGCGCCTTCATGTTCGGCCTGATGGGGCTGCGCACGGATGGCGCGGATGTCAAGGATCGCTTGATAGCTCGCGGATGCGACGCCAAGAAGGTGGAGCACATCGCCCCATTCTTGCGCGCCGGCTTCGATGCTGGCCAAAAGGAAGCCAAGGCCAAGGGGCGCGAGTGCAAGGCGCAATGGAAGACAACCACCGGCGGCGAGGCCTACGGTGCCGTCAAAGCGGCCTCATTCCTGGTAGAAAAAGAGGAAGTGGACGCCGGCAAACTCGACCAGGCACGCGCTGACCTGGTCAAGATCGAAGAAGCGATCGAGGCCGACACCGGCAGCATGGGCGAGCTGCAGGGGCGCGCACGGCAAGCTGCCGAGAAAGCCGGGAAGCTGGCCGAGCTGCGCGAGAAGGCCGGCCGGTTCGCTCGCATCCAGGGCAAGCTCAACAAGGACGAGGCCGATCTGAAGATCTGGGAGGAGAAGGTCGCCGCAACCCGAGAGAAGGCAGGCGCTGGCAACGTCAATCCGAAGGCCCAGGGAGAATTCCTGCTCCGTGGGCTTGCGTCCGTGACCGATGACTTCCTTTCCGTTGCTCGCTCCTTCCCTGATCCGTTCGACGACGGGCTGATCAATCGCGCCGAGACCCACTTGGGCGATTACAAGAAGCTGCACGGCTGGCCGCACAAGACGCACAAGAAAGAGGCCGCCGACCCCGAGGCGGCCGCCCAGCTTCCGGAGTACGAGCAAGCCCTCAAGCTGATGCAGAGCGCCGTTGCCAACGGTAAGCGTGATCTTGCCGCCGCCGACGCTGCTGCGTGCGCCTTGCGCGAACTCGAAGATAGCGGGATGACAGAAGCCCCCAGCGACGAGGAAATCACCGCGCTGAAAGCCCGCATCGACACTCTCAAGCACGTCCGCGGCAACCAGCAGGCAGGCATCCGGAGGCTGGAAGATGCAGAGCGCCAAGCGAAAGAAGCAGACGAGAAAACCCGACGCGCCGCGGCACTTCACCAGGACGTGCAACAGTGGGAAGCAATCGCCGACGCGCTGGCACCGGACGGCATCCCCGGCGAAATGCTGACCGAGGCACTTGGCCCGATCAACGACCGGCTGGAGCAGTCCTCACAGGATGCCGAGTGGCTGCATGTTCATGTCCAGGCCGACATGTCCATATTTGCCGCCTACCCAGGGCTTCCGCCGCGCCCGTACGCGCTGCTGTCCGAGTCAGAGAAGTGGCGGGCAGATGCAATGCTGGCCGAGGCTATCTCCCACCTCTCGAAAACCAAGTTGCTTGTCCTCGATCGCTTCGACGTGCTCGACCTCAAGGGGCGCGAGGACTTGCTGTACTGGCTCGACGGCATGGCCGCCAACGGCGAAATCAACATCGCCTTGATCTTCGGTACGCTCAAGGCGCTGCCACCGACCTTGCCCCAAACAATCGCCGCCCACTGGCTTGAAAACGGTGTCGTGGCTCAACTCAAGGAAGCAGAATGACCGCCCTGATTTTCGACACCGAGACCACCGGCATCAACGAACCGGCCATCATCGAGGTGGCATGGATCACGCTCAATGACCCCTTCACACTGGACGTGATGGAACAGTTCGAGCAACGCTACAACCCCGGCAAGGCTATCGAACTCGGCGCACTTGCGACGCACCACATCCTTGACGAGGAAGTCGCCGACTGCCCGCCCGCGTCCGAATTCAGCCTGCCGCCAGGAACCGAATACATCATCGGCCACAACGTGGACTACGACTGGAAGGTGATCGGCGAACCCCAAGTCAAGCGCATCTGCACGCTGGCGCTCTCCCGGTCGCTGTTCCCAGACGTAGATTCGCACACGCAGTCGGCCATGCTCTACCTGTTCGAGCGCGACAGAGCCCGCAGCCTGTTGCAACGCGCTCACTCGGCCAAGCACGACGTGATGAACTGCCGCATCGTGCTCGACTACCTGCTGACCAAGATGGGCGACATCACCCAAGCGACGACATGGGAAGAGTTGTGGCAGCGGTCGGAGCAGGCCCGCATCCCCAAGGTGATGACATTCGGCAAGCACAAGGGCACGGCGATCAAGGACGTGCCGTCGGACTACAAACGCTGGCTGCTCAACCAGCTGGACGTTGATCCCTATCTGGTCAAGGCACTGCGCGGGGTTGTGGGATGAAACGCATCTATCTCAGCGGCCACATGACCGGCTCACGCCTACGCCTGATTTCGAGTCTATTGCTTTATATATGTTTTTCAATTAGTTAAGTATTATTCACTTCCGCAACAAAGAAAATTATGCGTCTTTGCAACCAAGTATTTGCGTGGATACGTTCGATGGTTGCGGAAATAAATTAATGAAAATAACATATCGATATGTACTATTTAGGGGTATCCGTAAAACATGGATAAGATTGAGCAGGTCATACGGGATTTTGACGCACGTGTGCGCGAAATCGATCGGGTAACCGATACACTGAACAGTGTGCTTTTGATGTCACCAGAGAGCGAGTTTTACGGCGCCGTTTGGTCAATCATCCATGGTTATATGGAAGCGATCAGTGCTGTCTACCCAATAGAAGGATGGCTTGAATGGTGGTGGCTGGAGTGCGGCCTTGGCAGCATGCCGCAGAAGGCTGGACTTCCAGGAGATGAACTGCGTACGATCGCCAATATCGACGATCTGGTACGGATTGTTTGCGATGACATCGCACGATCCGCCTGACATTGAAGGCTTCATGGTCAGGGCATACATCGATAGCAAGAAGTGTTTTCCGAGCGGCAGCTTGCCCACGCGGAGCGGGGATTGACGCGCTGCAGCAGGGGAGGAAGGCAAAGCAGATGAAGCGTCGGCCTAAGTCTGGATTGTTTCTCCGACCCTGATATAGACGGTCGTTTTTTCGACGCCGCGAAAGAACAGGGGCGGCAGCCAGCGTGCGCGGGGATTGATCGGGACATATTCCTTTTTGACCAGCGATCCGTCGGCAAGCTCAAAGACGACGGCGAAGTGCGGGAACAAGCCCCAATGACTGCGACGAATGACAAGGTGGTTGGACGGCCTGCCAAACTGCCACAGACGCATGGCGTACGTTAGGCAGTTTTCCATCACTGCCCTGCTGACTGCTGCGCCAGAACCCATTCTTGCAGCCCGGTTAATGTGGTGGAATTTTCATGGCATCGTTCGTAGTTGTCGATAACCGTGGCGGCGACGGTAGAAAGCTCAATTCCAGCGGGGGCCGCATCAGCGCTTCCGGCGGGGCCGGGAATTTGGTTTGCGGAGGCAGCGTCGTGCAGGCGGGCAAAGCCGCGAGGAATAACACAGCCAGCATCAGCATCTTTTGTGACATAGACGGGAACCTCCTTGATGATGGTTTTGCCGGCTGCGCGTACGGTTTGCACGCGATCGACGTATCGGGTGACCACCTGAACAGTGGCCGTGGCCTGCTTCTGCTCGATGGCGGCGGCGCGGCGCTCGGAATCAGCAACTTTTGCCTGCCAGTGGTCTCCAGTAACTCGTGCGCCGGAAGCAAATCCACCAGCGAATATGGCGATCGCGAGCACGACGCCGGCCAGGATGCGGTAAGGAAGCGGCACGATGCCAAGCAGGTTACTGAACATCGCGCTTCCCCTTGTCAGGCAACATCGCGCCAAGCATACCGGCCAGCAGGACGCCTGCGGTGATGATGGCCTCCTGCTTCTCGGGGCTGATGATCGCTCCAAAACCGGTGGCGATGAGCGTCAGGCCGCGCCATGTGCTCGCCTCTTGTGAGCGGGCGACGGCATAGGCGGCGAGTCGTTTGAGCTTTTCATTCATCGTCATCTCCTTATGCAATGTAGAGCTGCCTGCGCCTGCTTCCACCTTCGCCAGCTGGTGGTGCAGGTCTTCAATCTTTCTGCTGTAGATCATGGCGTGTTACAACTTGGTCCCGACAGCCAGCCACCAGCCAGCCGCCTTTCCGAGTAACGCGCCGACAGCACCAGCGATGCTGCCGACCAACATCAGGGTATGCCATCCGCCGCGAGCCTGCTCCAGCATCGAGAGCATGTTCCGTACGTCGGTGTGCAATTCGATGACCTGTTTTTCAAGGTGATCAACCTTGGCCGCCATCCGCCCGAATTCCTGTGGGTCGATTTCACTCATGGTGTTGTTCTTTCTGCGGGTGGAAAAAGGGAGGCTGGTGGGACGCCCTCTACTTTGTCGTAGACGTTGACTTACGCGCCGCCGTGCCGGTACGCCAGAAACATCAATGCCGCCAGGAGGCGGCCCGGCCTGCGGTGATTTTAAAAGCGGCTGAAGATGCGCCTGGATCGGACATCGCTAAATCCTTATTAGTTTATGACAATGAAATTGACACGCGTTTCTGCCGATGCGGCGGCGTTGCCGTAGATTGTAAAACTGCCGGCACCGGCGACGCACCACACGCTGCGCAACGCGGCATCGTTGCTTGCGACCGTCAGCATGATTATGCTGCTGGCACTGACGCGGCTGTTGGTGACGACAAGCGATGTGGCGCCGGCTGCGAAATTGACCGATCCTGAGGTTTTGTTGATTGTCTGCGCGCCGGTGGTTCCGCTGGCGGTGACCGTTTTGTCGACAGCGATGTCGCCGGAGAAGGCATGCTTGCTGGCGGTGTAGTTGATTTGCCCTTGTGTCGCGTGCGTTGTGGATTTGAGCGTTAGCGTTTCGCTGGCTGCTGTGCCGCCGTTGAGCGTTTGCCCGCCGGGGACTCCGGCGAGCACGGCGAGATTAGGCGCGGCGGTGGTCCCGATGCGTGTTTCGATGGCCTCGATGGCATCGTTTGCATTGGCATGCTGCGCGCTGTGCGAAACAGCGGACAGGGTATCGGTAGCCAGCGGGTTTGAGAGCGCGTCTATTGCCGCTGGGAAAGCGGTGGCCATGGTCAAATACCCTCGTAAGATGTCGAATTGTCATAGGTTGATGCGTTGTCAAACGTCAGCGTGCTGTAATAGACAGTGAGCATGGTGTACGCCGATGTCTTTCCGGGGCACTGGCTGGCTACCTTGACGGTGAATGTTCTCCACTCGGCGCCGTCTGCTGTGGCCTGGGCGCTGGTGTAGTTGGCCGTATTGCCGACCACGGAGAACGAGCGGCGTAGCGTGGCTCCTGTCCAGATCTGGACGACGTAACCTGTCGCACCGGTGACCGCGGCCCATTGGACGGTAAATTGGCTGCTGCTGACCGGCGACTGCAGGACAAGTCCGGCGGGAGGCGCGATCGGGTTGCCGGAAATCACGTACACGTAATCGGTGACCGTCGATACGTCTTGCTCCATTTGCCCGTAGAGGTTGAAACTGGTCAGCTTGATGTGCAGCGTCTTGCCGAGCGAATCGGCCGGCTTGTCGGTCGAGAAAACGGCGCTGTCCAGTCGGACGAATGCGGCACCAGCCGCCTTGGCGGCGGTCGGCGTGCTGTCGAGTCCGCGCCGTAGATATGTCAGGGCGTACTGCTTGAGACCGGTTAGTGTGGCTGTCTGGTAGGTCAGCAGCTCGTCGCCGGCCAGGCATAGAGTCTGACGGTTGTCGGCGTCGGCTTGACTGCCGGAGATCAGCTGCGTGCCGCTGGTCAGATCGATCGACAGCGTATTGACGGTGTCTGGATCGGAGGATGGCGCCGGCAAGGCGCTGTGCAGCACGCCGTAACGCGCTGCGGCGTTGATGGTGCCGATGACCTTGTACGTCGTTCCGTCGTAGCTGGCCCAGACGTGACAACCTCCCCATTCCTGCGACATGCCGCCGGTAGCCAGTGCGACTTGCGGCACACCGTTGCTTAGTGACAGCGGCGGCTCGAATATCAGCGGCGCCAGCGCGCTGCCTGGCGCGCTGCTGCTGCCGGTTTGGTTGCCGGCGGCGGCTTGGTAGACCTGCGGCGGCGCGCTGGCCGTGCCGCTGAGGATTTCTTCTGCCGTCACGGCGAGCAGGCCGTATTCGTCCTCATGAATTTCGGTGATGCGTACAGGCGCCTGGTAGAGACCCATGCCGGCATCGGTCAGCGTGACGATATCCATCGGTTCGAGTCGGGCGTATTTCCAGCCGAGCTTGAATTGGTAGGTGTTGCGGATGCTGCTGACTCGTTGCAGCATCAATTGCGCAGCGAGCTGCGCGGCGGAGGCATTGGTGTAGAGGTGCAGCGTCTTGACGTTGTCTTGCCGCAATCCCTGTGTCTCGATCGCCGTCTGGTCGCTGGCCGTGGCAATGCTGTTGTTATACTGGTTGTTGCGGTCTGTGAATTCGATGGACACTTGGTTGTAGGTGTCTGACGGGCTTTTCCGCTCGCCTACTACTGGGTCTTCGTCGCCGTCGACGATGAAATCGTCGTCTGTCAGGTCGGCTACCGGCGTCAAGCTTGGCGTGTAGGTAACGCCGTTGCCGGTGACGATGGCGTCACCGTAGGGGATGACTTTTAGCATCCCTTCCGACCAAACGATTTCACACCCCGTCGCCGCGACGAGTTCGGCGACGATTTCACTCGCCTGTCGTTGTTCGGTGTAGGCGGGAGAGACGAACAAGCCGTTTGCAACGCACCAGTTTGAGAAGGCCGTCAAGTCGCCTATTCGATTTGACGGGAAGCCTGCGCCGTGCAGGGTGTGCGTCAAGAAATCGACGAGCACAGCAGCCGGGTTGGCGTCGCGGATCGTCGCTGAATACGGAAGGAAACCGGTTATCTCGAAACTGTGATTGCCAAGGCTGCTGTTGCTTCCCAAATCGTAAGTCCCGGAGGCGACGTAGGCAAGACCTGGGTAAGAAAGCGCTTCGGTGGGGTGGTAGGTGCTCAGGTATCCAAATGGTAATTGCGGGTAGGCGCCGGTGAAGATCGACAGGCCGATGGCCGTCGGCGTGTCGTAGAGCGCTGTATCGACCCATGTCTTTCCGACATCTGTAATTGGACCTTCGCAGAGAGAGAAGGCCACGGCGGTCTGGTAGGTGTAGGAGGTGCTTTCCATCACCGAGCCGCCCTTGCCGCCTTGCGACGCCGTATGCGGGATCGCCTGAAAATCGCCTGTCCACAATAGGTTGGTTGAGATGCGCGTCTTTCCGTAGACCAGCGGAATAGCGATGCCGTAGGCCGATGACTGGATGCGCAACGCGCTGATTTTATTCTCTGTGACGCTGATCGGTTTGGAACCGAAAAGACCGCTCACGCGCTTACCCGCCAGTAACTATCGATCCTCCCGGATAGAGCGCCATTGTTTCCGTCGTCGATGACGACGCCTGTGGCGTGCCAGGCGTGGATGATCGTCGGCCAATCGATGACGATTGCCGCATGGCTGACCGTGCGGCCGAACCGGTAGAGGGCGATATCGCCCGGCTGCGGCGTGTCGACACGTTCGGCGTGGTCCATGATGCCTGCCAGGTAGCGCTCTTCGCTGTGGTGCAGGTGCCAGTCGCGGCTGTATGGGCGCGGATCGACGTAGGGGATCAGCCCGGCGGCGTGATACACCTCGCATAGCAGCATGATGCAGTCGCAGCCGACGCCGACGAGGCGTCCCTGATGGTGATAGGGAGTGCCGACCCAGGCGCGGGCGGCGGCGATGATCTTGTCGACTTGCTCGGCGGTCGGCATCACATCGCCTTTTCCGGGACGGGGATAAATGGCATGCCTCTGAAGCGCTGGCTGTTGTTGCGCGCTTTGCAGGTGGCCAACGTGCGGTCGCAGCCGGCCAGCGCGGTAAATGTCTGCCCGGCGGCGACCGGGTTGGGCAACGGCGCCGACAGGGTCCACGTTTGTCCGACCTGCGTGACGATTGTGCGCCGACAGTAATTTTGTCCGGCGCCGAATGTCATGATGCCGCCGTTGAAGTAGCCGTCGGCGTAGCCGGACGGACCGCCTTGCAGCCAGTTGCGCGTGCCGTTGCCGGCGGTTATCGTGCCGGTGACGGTATAGGTGGCGCGGTTGAGCGCGCAGCCGGCGTCATAGACGACGTTGAGACAGCCGGCTTGGTAGAGATTGCGCGGCATGCGAATGTTTAGGATCTCGATCCAGCTTTTGACGGTCAGCTTGATTTCTGAGCGGCTGAATTGCGACTGCGCGACTCGGCCGGAAAATAGGTTGAGCGTGCCGACAGGCGGAGACGCCCAGTCGGTCAGAAAGGCTCGCTCAAGCGTGACTGTGGCATAGTCGAAGGAGGTGGACGGGTAGAGCGATCCTTTGACGATCCTGAAACCCGTCGTGGCACCGCGCGCCAGACAAACTATCATGCCATTGGCGTAACATGATCCGTGCGCGTTGAGGTTTCCTTGCGTCGGCGCCGTATATTGCACCCAATCAGCGATACCGCTGGCGCTGTAGTACAGGATACCGCCGTATTCGCCGAGCCACAGGTTTTCGCCATCTGAAACCAACGGATTGGCACGCGAAGGAATGGCCACCAGATTCCAGTTGTCGCCGTCGTCCGACCAGAGAAAGCAGCCGCCGTATTGGCCGGACACGGTGCCTATGCCCATGAAAATCAGTCTGTTGTTATGCGTGGCTGCATCTTCGAAGTTGTTGAGGTCGCCGGCAAAGGTATAGACCTGCGTCCAGTTCAAGCCGTTCGTCGCCGACGCCCAGATATATCTCGTCCCGGAGATGTAGTTATGCACATACCATTTGTTGCTACCGCCGTGCCATACCAGCGTATTGCCGTACGTCGTTCCAGCAACCGGCGGCGACTTGGGCGTCCACAGCACTCCGGTTGGCGAAGTGAAAAAATTCCCGCTGTCCGTGGTAGCCATGAACAAAAGGCCATTCCAGACGATTTTCGTCACAAACCCGGAAAATGATGGTGGATTGATCCCGGTCCATGTCGACCCGTGATCTGTCGACCGCCAGATATTGGGCGTGCCGGCGCCATAAACCAGCAACGTGCCGGCGCCGTCGCTGGCCACCCCTTGTTGTGTCGGCGACGTGCCGGCTGGAAGAGGTAACTCCGTCCAGTTGAGTCCGTCGGCTGAAACGATAACGAAAAAACTAGAGACAGAGGCGGAGCAAAACACCGTACCGTCGAAAGCCGGTGACGTCCACGTGCGGCTCGGCTGGCTGAACGTCGTCGCCGGGTAGTCGTACACCACCCCTTTTTTGATCACCTCGACGCGCACCTGCGCACCGGCGAGCGTATTGCCGTATTTTTCCAGCAAAAAATCGTCGAAGACGATATAGGCCAGTCCGCGCCAGGCCGGCGTGTTATCGATGCCCAGTGCCGCCTGGATGCGCTCGTCGGGCAACTGATCGTCACTGCCCAGATGCACCCGGAAACCGGCCGCCGCCGCGCTACTGGCCGAGATGGTCGCCGCGTCGTTCGAACCGGCGTTGTAGATCAGGTTCGAACCGATCCAGATGCGGCGCACACCGACGATCGGGCCTTCGCATAGGCCAACGGCGAATGTCGCGTAGTAGCTGTACTTGACGGAGGTCTGCTGCGGACCACCCTTGCCGGATTCTGTTTCGGTACGTACCTCCTTGAGTTGGTTGTTTTCCAACCAGAAAACATTGCCGGCAATGATCGCTGTACCATAGATGCGCGGGATCGGCGCGCCGTAGGTGCTAGTTTGCACCGACAGATCGTCGATCCGCGGACCCTCGATCGTCGGTCCCTTGGGCGGATCGATATAGCCGCCGATGGACATGCCGATCTGGGCGCCGAGCCATGGACCGACAGGTGTGAAAAAACCAACAACGGCGCCAACGACACCACCGAGTACCTGGCCAGTCGAACTCATGTCTCGACTCCGGCAAAGCGGTAGACGCGCACGATGCGTGCCGCCCACTGCAGAGACAAGCGATGCTCGCAGCACTTGCCCACCTTTGCGTAGGCATGAATCATCGTTGCACCGGCATCGATAGCCAGGTGCTGCGGATCAGCGCTGAAACGCAGCAGCAGCAGGTCGCCCGGCTGTCGCGTGCTGATATCGGTCACCGGCTGCAGACACGTCTGCCTGTCGAGCGCGTACTCCAGCAGGCCGCCGGCGGGAGATCGACCATAGCCGTCGACATCGACTGGATCGAGGCCGAGCTGCTGCGCCACGACAATCAGCAGGCCTGCGCAGTCGAGTCCGACGCCGATCTGGCGGCCCTGATGGCGGAATGGCGTTTCCAGGCAGGAACGCGCTGCCAGAAGGATATCATCAGCGGTCATCGCGGAGTCCCTCTATGCGTTGCCAGTGTCGTATACTTCGCGCGGAATATCATGAGGAGAACGACAATGCGAAAAACCATTGCTTCGATAATCGCCAGCATCATGCTGGCCGCCTGCTCGACGACGCCATTGAACAGCACGTTGGCAGAACGCGTATCACCATCGTCGTCACGATATGCACAACAAAAATCAGGCACTTTTCCTCTGACCGTCACTCGAGACTCCGGCATGCGGATGGCTGCCTGCCCAACTGAGATAACTATCGACGGTGAATCTGCTGTATCTCTCTGGCAAGGGCAAACTGTCACTTTGTTTGTACCCGCCGGCGAATATGTTCTCGGTACAAAACTCGTTGCGTTGTGTGGCGGCGGACTGGTTGAAACTGAGGCGATCGTTAAACCAGGTCGGCAATCGGTTTTCCGGGTTGGTTTTGATTTCAATGGCACGATGACCATTTCACGTACCACGGCCCGCTGAACCAACCCCAAACTCATTCGCCGCTCCCGATCTGCCCGTATTGCGTCGATGTCGGAATGTCCGGAAAGCCACCGAAATTAATAATGTTGTTGAAATAGGCCGTGCCGTTCCAGCGGTTTTTGCAGTCTTCCCGCCGCTTGCGGCAGCCGCGAATCAGCGTGTACGCGTCGCCGATCTGCGGCAGGTAGTAAAATCCTTCATATACTTCGAAGGTTCCGTCAGCGGCATGGATCTTCACCTCCTGCGCCTTCAGGCCAGCGTTGGCGCCGCTCGTGAAGCGCAGCAGTCCGGCGCCGAAACTGTCCGCCGCTTCCGTACGCGCCGCGTCGCGCACGATGCGCGTTGAGGTGACGGCAGTCAGCGTGCCGCTGACCGTATTCGCCGCCAGAGGCACCTTGCAGCCGGCAAAGCCCTGGCTGCCGAATTCCTTCGTGCAGAGTGGACCGTACGATTGACCGGTCGTCTGGCCCAGCACGTCGATCAATGACACCCCGGTGATTTTGTAACGATCGTCGTTCAGCGTCGTGGCGCCGAACATCCCGGCGGCCAGCGGCTCCTCATCCTCGACCGGCGCCGCCCAACTGGTCGCGAAAGCCAGCACGCGCGCGCCGTCGTATAACCCGCTGCCGACCGCTGCCCGGCTGATGCCGGCCACGCCGGCGATGCCCTCGATGTCGATCGATCCCGGGGAAAAATCGTCCGTCGCCGAGTAGCCGGTGAACACGGCGCCGCTGGTCGACAGATAGAGCGCGCCGTTGCCCATCGTCAAATCGCGCGGGTAATCGGTCAGCCGGATGACGGCGCCGGTGACTGGCACGATACGCAGACAGAGCACCCGGTAACGCCGATCGGCAACGACGCTTTTCATGGGTTGAGCAATTCGACCAGTTCGACACTACCGGTATCGCGCACGTCGCCGCCGATAGCGGCAAACTCGATGGCCGAGTCAAAACGGCACGGCAGGTCGAACAGGCAGCCACCGGTCACCGTTTCAGTCGCTTGCGGCTGCGTATTGGCGACGCCACCGCTGGTGTACGTGCTGTAGCCGGTCGTATCGAGTGCGACGGTGATCGTGTTGCTGGTCACCGCCGTGATCGTCAGCCGCTGGCCGTTGATCTGCGTCATGCCGGCCACGCCGCTGATATGCACGCGCATGCCGACGGTGAACGTATGCGCACTGCCGAAGTCGATCACCGCCGACGCCGCCTTGCTGATGGCGGTGATCGCCTTGCTGATGTTGGCGAAAAAGGTGACGCGGCCCGTGCTGCTCTCCAGCGTCCAGCCGTTGCTGTAGGCCAGCCCGCCGACCGCGATCAGCACGCTGCCGGCCACCGGCTTGAACAGCGTGCGTGCCGGGCGGCCGATGGCCAGTTCCGGCCCGGCGCCATAGCGCTTGACCAGCTGATAGACGCCGGCCGAAACCCGCGTCAGCGTCTGATCGAGCATCGTCGGCGCCGACACGCCATCGGCCGCCGTGCTGTGATCGTCCTCGCAGTAGACGCGGAAGCCGGCAAAGCTCTTGTAGCAGCGGTCATACAGTGACTTGACCGTGCGTCCGATGTCGCCGCGCGCCATCGTGAATTGCAGATGCCAGCGGCGGACCGGAAAAGGATGGAGCAGCCGCCGGTACTCGGCGCCGCTCGCCGTCGTCGTCACTTCGACCAAAAAATCGTCACCGTAGCTGCTGCCGTTGCGCACACTGAGCGACAGACGCTCTTCGATGAATTCCGCCATCGTCAATCCTTAGGTGAAGCGCCGCGTGCGCTGGACCGCGGCCGCCACTTCGCGCGCAACGCTGCCGGCGGCGCGGCGCAGGTCTCCGGACTGACTGCCGGGCGGCACATTGACGGTGATCGCCAGTGCGCCGCCCGAAGAACGGACACCGAGACGCCCCTGCGCATCGCGTGCCAGCGGCATCACCGCTTCTGGCCCCGCCTCGGCGAAGACGCCGCCGGCGGCAAAGCGCTGCAAGCGGTCGAAAGCGAAATAGGTCGGCTGCGTCTGCACGGTATTGGCGTAGCGGTGCAGCGACGGCGAAGCGTCAAAGACATTGCCGCGCGCCGACGCCAGCGCGACCCCGTTGGTCATGAACGCATTGGTCGTGCCGCTGGTGCCGAAGGCACTGCCCCCGCCGAGCCCGAACCAGCCGAGCACCTGCCCAGCGATCCCGGATAAACCGGACCATGAACTGCCGCCACCGCTCAGCTTGCTGGCCAGCGCGCGCAGTTCGATGCGCGCCATATCGGCGATCAGCGATTTGGCAAATCCGGAAAACGATAATTTGCCCGTCTCAAGAAAATCCATCAAAGCATTCTCGATGCCAGAAAAAGCCTTGCTGAAAGCTTCTTCGGTCTGTTCAGCGACGCTCTTGCCGCTATCTTTGAATTTCTCCAGCGCGCGCACGGCGCCGGTTTCCCACAGATTGTTCAGCTCTTCCTGCGCGTCGAAATGTTTGCGAACGAGGTCGATCTGCGCGGCTTCGGCTTCATCGACACCGATCATCGCTCGACGGAATGTTTCCAGCGCCGGTAGGTCGTCTTCGGACAGCGTGCGCGCCTTGCCAGCCAGCGAATCGCGGGCCGCATTGGCGGCGTGCTGCACCTGCTGCAAGGCATCGGCCAGTTCACGTTGCGCTCCGGACAACTGTTTGCCGTCCCGCGTCAGGTTCTGCTGCGCGTATCGCTCATCGAGCTTGTCGACGACATCCCGCATGCTTTCCATTTCACGCAGCGATTTTTCGACGTTCCGAATCTCGGCGTCGGCCTGGCGATGCATACTCAGCAGGCCTTGACGCCAGACTTCGTCTATATCGTCTTCCTTCTTCTGTTTTGGATGCTTGCCTTTTGGTGGTTTATCGCGGTCTTTGATCGCGCCGACGCGCCGTTCATGCGCCTCCAGCGCCGTGATGTATTGCTTGCTCGCCTTGTCGAAACCTATTGTCGCCTTCTCGAAGGCTTTGTTCTCTTCCTCGATGGCCTTCGCAATCTTGATTTTTTTGGTCTCGTTGCCCATGTCATCCATGTACATCTTCAGGCGCTCGCGGGACTTGGCTTGCTGGGCTTCCAGATCGCCTTTCAGATCCGGCGCCTTGAAGCCGCTCTCGCGACCAATGCCGACGGCGATATCCATCAGTTCTGAGCGGATGCCGGCCGCCCGCCTCTTCAGATCGCTGAGTTTCCCTTCCTCGATCATCTGGTTGAAAACGCTTTCCTGCTTCTTCGCCGCCAGAAGCTTCGCCTCTTGAACATCGATCTGACGCTTGATATCGGGCAAATCCTCCATCATCAACCGCTTTTGCTTGGCTTGCAGGTCAAATTTGTTAAAGCCGAGCGCCCCGGCATTAAAACCGCCGATGGCAGCCAGCATACGCAGCACGATATTGGCTTCGCTTCCCAGGCGGCGCATCGCCGCCGCCGACTCGTTCAATCCGTTGGTTAGCCAGGAAAACAGGCCCGTCGCATTGCCGGCAAACAGGCTTTGTTTGAACATCTCCCACGACGTGGCCAAGCGGTTGATATTGGCCTGTGCGGTATCGATCGGTGTCGTGAAGGTATCGTTCAATGCCTGCGCGAATCGTGGTAGAAATTCACTGGTCAGCAGCTTGCCGCTTTCGAGCATCTTCTGCAGTTCAGCAGTCGATACACCCATCGCCCGCGCGGCAATGGCGAAGGCGCCCGGCAGCCGTTCACCGATCTGACCTTTCAGTTCCTCAGCGCTGACCGTACCTTTGCTGACCATCTGCCACAGCGCCAGCATGATGCCGTTGCTTTCTTCGGCCGACAGACCGAAAGTGAGCATCGCCTTCGACAAGCCTTCGAAGGTCTGCCGCGTCACCTCGGACGAAATACCGTTTTCCTTATTGGCGGCAGCGAATTTGGCGTAGGACATCGCCGACGACTTGAAATCGAGCCCGAGACGGTTAGCCGTGTTGCGTAAGTAGTCGAGATCCTTGGCCACGCCGCCCGATCCGCTGACGTAGGCCAGGGTGAAGCGTAGCTTGTCGGCGTTGACCTGCGTATCGAACATCGCCCGGCCGAGTGAGACGACCGCCGTCGAGACGGCCGACAGCGCTACGCCGGCGGCGCCTAAACCGAGACCGACCGAGAAGAACGTCGACATCTTCTGCGCGCCTTCGTTGAGCGCGTTGACGCTGCCGAGCAGGCGGCTCATCTCAGCGGATAACGACTGGGCACCGGAGCCGGCATTCGACATCCGGATGACTTTCTGTTCGATCGTCGTCAGATCGGCAACGATTCGGCCGGCGCCATCGAGGCGCACGGGAAGGTGAGCTCATT
>WBZT01000780.1_pt2 | contig 16263 bp, 13 predicted proteins | sample 5204241 | NCBI WGS metagenome assembly WBZT01 (sample SAMN12344358, study PRJNA552823) | activated sludge metagenome | biome: Activated sludge suspended growth; feature: Nitrification reactor; material: Wastewater; isolation source: activated sludge from nitrification reactor of wastewater... | reverse complement strand
CCCCACGATTCCGCTGGCCGCGGTGGTCCGGTTTCGGTCGCCTGCGACCGAAACCGCCAGTTGCGACCACAACTTCCGGTCGCAACTGGATGAAACGGTCGCAGGCGACCGAAACCGTCCCCCCCCCGGCGCAGCCGGGGGTTAGGGGGTGAGGGCGGCCAGGACCACCTCGACGCCGTGATCGAGATCAGCTTCGTCGATGACCAACGGTGGGGCCAGTCGCAGCGTGGTGGCGTGCGTGTCTTTCACGATGACGCCCGCGTCCAGGGCCCGCAGCGCCGCGTCGCGCACCGGCGCGAACTGCGGGTGGACCTCGATCCCCGCCCACAGGCCCAAGCCCCGGACCTCCCGCACCGAATCCGGCGCTTCGGCCCGCAAGCGGCGCAACATCCGATCACCCAGTTCCGCCGATCGACGCTGCAGGCTCCCGTCAGCCAGGATCCGGATGGCTTCGCGCGCGACCGCCAACCCCAGCGGGTTGCCGCCGAAGGTCGAGCCGTGTTCCCCCGGCGCGAGAACGCCGATCACGTCATCGCGGCCCGCCACGGCGGACACCGGGATGATGCCGCCCCCGAGTGCCTTGCCCAACAGCACCAGGTCGGGCCGCACCGATTCGTGGTCGACCGCCAGCGTGGTGCCGGTGCGTCCCAGTCCCGATTGGATCTCGTCGGCGACGAACAACACGTTCGCGGCCCGGCAGGCCGCGGCCGCAGCGCCCAGATACCCGTCCGGCGGCAGGATGATGCCCGCCTCGCCCTGGATCGGTTCGACCAGGAACGCCACAACCGAAGGATCGGACAGAGCCTGTTCCAGGGCCGCCAGGTCGCCATGCGGCACAGACACGAACCCAGGGGTGAAGGGACCGAAGTCGGTGCGTGCGACCGGGTCGTCGCTGAACGACACGATCGTGGTGGTCCGCCCGTGGAAGTTGTTATGCGCGACCACGATGGTGGCCCGGTCTGCCGGCACCCCCTTCACCCGGTAACCCCACGCCCGCGACAACTTGATGGCCGTCTCGACAGCTTCGGCGCCGGTGTTCATCGGCAGCACCCGATCGGCGCCGAGCAGGTCACCCAACTCCTCGCAGAACGGCCCCAACTGGTCGGAGTGGATCGCTCGGCTGGTCAGGGTCAGCCGGTCCAACTGGCGGTGGGCCGCGGCCACCAGGTCGGGATGGCGATGACCGAAGTTCAGCGCCGAGTAAGCGGACAGGAAGTCCAGGTACCGTCGTCCGTCCACGGCGGTGACCCACGCTCCCTCGCCCCGCTCCACCACCACCGGCAGAGGGTGGTAGTTGTGCGCCCCGCGCTTGTCCTCGAGTGCGATCAGGTCAGCGGTGTTCCCCATGACCTCACGGTACGCGGGCGGCCCGCCCGCCGGGTGGCCCACCCGCGGGTGTCACCAGGGCTCAGGCGGACGCCGCGCGCCAGTCCTTCCAACCGATGTTCCAGGGTCCGCCGGTGCCGTTCCACGTCTCCATCGACCGGCCGCTGCCCGTGGTCACGACCGGGTCGCCCACCATGAGGTTGTGGTACATCCACTCACCGTCGGCGTAGGTCAGGTTGGTGCACCCGTGGCTGGTGTTGGCGTAGCCCACGTTGCCGTTCCACGGGGCGCCGTGCAGGTACTCGCCCGTGTCGGTGATCCGCATGGCGAACGGCACCTGCAGGTCGTAGAACTCGTCGGTGACGCCTTCGTTGGTCATGCGCACCACCTCGTTGCGGTCCATGACGACCTTGATCCCGGACCGGGTGTCGAAGCCTGGCCGACCGCCGCTCACCCCGCCACTGCGAACCTTCTTGCCGTCCTTGGTCACTTCGTAGGAGTGGTCGACGAGGTCGACCGAGACCAGCATCTTGCGGTCGGTGCGCCAGGTGGTCGACAGGTCCGAGGTGGCCCACGACGACCGACCCAGGCGGATCCCGTTCAGGTCCGCGCTCACCGAGATCTTGCTGTGCGCCGGCCAGAAGGTGCGGCCCCGGTACATGACCGTCTGGTCGTCGATCCAGGACCAGACCCCGGCGCCGGGTTCACGATCGACCGTGACCTCGAGGGCGTCCTGCACGGCGGACTTGTTCGCCACCGGTGCGTCGAAGGTGAGGGAGACCGGCATTCCCACGCCGTAGGTGCCGCCCTCCGGGGTCAGCCATGCATCGACCGACTCGGTGTCCGTGGCTTGGCGCACCCGCCACGACTTGTTCCAGGTGCGCAGCCCGTCCTCACCGTTCGTCTGCACCGACAGCCGGTACAACCGGCCGGGCGTCATGGCGGCGGACCGGGCTCGACGGGTGCCTACGGCCAGCGGAACCGGGTCGCCCGCGGTGGTGAGTTCCGCATCGACGATGGTGCCGTCACGGACGACGACCTTCGTCCGCTTGCCCGGGTCCTTGGCCACCGAGAATGTGACCTTGGTGGCCGTGACCGGCGCAGCTTCCGCCGCCTGGACCTGGTCCGTCGCCAGTGGGGCATTGGCGCAGCCCGCCAAGGCGAATCCTGCCGCTGCGAGCAGCGCGGTTCCTGTCATCCATCCCATGCGCCTCAGTGTGCGTCACGGAGCGGTCTGCTGCCGAATCGTCAGGCGATCGCCTTCGTCGCGGGGGCGAGTTGGGCGGTTTGCCCGGAACTGGGTAACGGGCGGCCCATCCGTTCGTCGTACTCGCGCCGCAGTTGCACGCGCGGGTCGGCGTGGTCCTCCAGATCGGCCGGCCCGAGGAACGTGAGGAGAACGCGGTTGGTGTAGTGCTTGAGCCGGAACAAGGTGTCCATGTCGGCGCCCTTCTGGGATCCCGGAATAGGATCGATCACCATCAAACCTAGAACTGATGCAAAACCTTTGCAAACAGTCGGGCCCACATTGGGCCGGGCGGGTGACGAACTGACTATCGCCAGAAGTCGGCCAGTTCCCGCCCGCGCTCCCGGGCCTGCCGGGTGCCCATCGCCAACGCGTCGGGAACACTGCGCGGGTCCATGAGGGTGGTCATGTCGGCGGTCTCCGGTCCGACGACGAACGCCTCCGTGCCCGACTCCCGCAGAGCATCCAACTCGCGGTCGTACGCGCCGGGGGCCTGCGTCATCCCCCCCGGTCGCGGGCCCAACGCCCGGAACGCTTCGCTCAACGACAGGATGAAGGTGCGTTGCGACCCCGCCACCAGATCGCTGTGGATGCCCGACCCGGCCACACCGCCGTCCATGCAGAACCGGTCGTGGATCAACTGCGGGCTGAACAGGCCGGGGACGGTTCCGCTGGCGGCAGCCGCCGTCGCCACCGGGACGCCGGCTCGATGATCGATCACGAGCCGCTCGCCGGTGTAGGTGTCCACGGCCGTGATCGCCAACGACCGGTCGGGCCAGCCGCGCCGCACGATCGTCAGGCGGGCCGTGCGACGCATCGCCGAGGCAGGGGCGGCGGCCGCGGCCATGGCCGCCCGGCCGATCTCCCGGATCGTCTCCGGCTCGCAGTCGGTGGCGGTCGTGAACGAGTCCAGTGCCCGTAACTGGCTGGGGGACAGGTCGCCGGCGGGGGCCAGCGCGGCGACCACGCCAGGAGCCCGGCTGAGCACGTCCATGGTCCGGGCGAACCGGCCGATCCCTCCTCCGGTGTAGATGGCGGCCACGATGGACCCGGCCGAGGTACCGACGAATCGCGTGGCGTCGCGCAGCACCAGTCCTTGGCGGGCCAGTTCGTTCAGGAACGCAACCTGCCAGGCGATGAAGAAGATCCCGCCCCCGCCGAGCACCACGGTGCGGCGGTGTCCGGCACCGCGACGGGCAGCCATGTCGACGGTCAGGGCCACATCCATGGCAGAAACGTATCGCTGCCGGTAGGCAACGCTGCCCGCACCTCACTAGCGTGGCCGTATTCGCAGCGACGAGGATGACATGGACGACGAAGCACTGGACACTCCGCAGTTCCACGAGGCCCTGCTGAAGATCTCCGCGGAGACCGGTCGCAGCATGGCCGACCTCGAACGCGAGGCCGAGGGCGACCTGAGCGAGATGGCCACCCGTCCGGGCAAGTACACGGTGGCGGGCTGGGACCGGTTCTGCCACTGGCTGGCCCGTGCCTACAAACTCGACTACCTGCCGCAGGAGGTCGAGGAGCTCAAACGGCTCAACCGCGACTCGGCGCTGGTGTTCCTGCCCAACCATCGGTCCTACCTGGATCCCCTGGTCCTGCGCTCGGCTTTGGAGAAACACGGGTTCCCCCCCAACAACGTGCTCGGTGGCGCGAACCTGGCGTTGTGGCCGCTGTCGATGGTGGGGCAGCGCAACGGCATCGTCTTCATCCGCCGGGAGTTCCGTGACGACCCGGTCTACCGGGCGGTGCTCAAGCGCTACCTCGCCTATCTGATCGAGAACCGACGGAATCTGGAGTGGTACATCGAGGGCGGCCGGACCCGCACCGGCAAACTCCGGCCCCCGCGTTACGGGATCCTCAGCTACGTCATCGATGCGTATGCCGAGTATCCGCAGCACGATGTCCGCATCGTCCCGACGTCGATCATCTACGACCAGCAGCACGAGGTGGGGGCCATCTCGGCGGAGGAGATGGGTGGGTCGAAGACCCCGGAGAGCATTGGTTGGCTGTTCGACTTCGCGAAGTCGCAGTCGCGCCGACTGGGCCGCGCCCATCTGCGGTTCGGTGAACCGCTGTCCTTGCGCGATGCCCTGCTGCTGACCGAGGACGACGAGGGCAAGCCCCGGCCGCGGCTGGCCGTGCCGAAGGTGGCGTTCGAGGTGTCCGCCCGGATCAACGAGGTCACGCCCGTCACCCCCAGTGCTCTGGTCACGTTCGCGGTGCTGGACAACGGGGACCGCGCGATCACCGTCCCGGAGGGCCGACAGATCCTGGAACCCCTGTTGGAGTACATCCGGCAGCGCGACCTGCCCGTCACAGCCAACTTCGAACTCGACGATCACGGGCCGCTGCGGGACGCGCTCGACACGTTGGTGCGGGAGAACGTGGTCACCAAGTACAGCGGCGGCAATGAGTCGGTGTACGAGGTCGAACTGCAACACCAGCACGAGGCCGCGTTCTACCGCAACACGATCATCCACCACTTCATCAACCGCGCGATCACAGAGCTGGCCATGATGCAGGCGGCCGAGGACGACGCGACCGACATCCCACGGGCGACGTGGGAGAGTGCCCGTCGGTTGAAGGAGATCCTGAAGTTCGAGTTCTTCTTCCCGACGACAAAGAAGTTCGCCCAGCAGGTCGCCGAGGAGACCTCGATCGTCTACCCCGGCTGGGAGCAGGACACCTGGACTGCCGCCGGCGTGCTCGCCCAGTTGAAGGCCCTTCGGCTCTATCTGGCCCACCGCGTGGTGGGCCCGTTCCTGGAGGCCTACAGCGTCCTAGCCGATGAGTTGGCGGCGATCGCCCCGGAGACTCCGGTCGACGAGGACGACCTGGTGAATCGCTGCCTCGGCCTGGCCCGGCAGCGCTGGCTGCAGAAGACCCTGCACACGCCGGAGTCCATCTCGCGCGACTACTTCCGCAACGCGTTCAAGCTGGCCGAGAACCAGCACCTGATCAAGACCGACGAGCCGGACCTGGCCGTCCGACGGCAGGCCTTCGCCGACGAGTTGCGCACGGCCGTGCGGCGCATCGACGACATCCGCCGGCTGGCGCTGCGTTCGGGCGAACCGGTCATGACGGAACGGGCGGTGCCCGTGGTGGGAGGTAGCCGTGGCTGACATCGAATGGCTCATCGAACAGATCGAGACAGGTCCGGAGGGACCGCACATCGGGGCCTTCTTCGACTTCGACGGCACGCTGATCGACGGCTACTCCGCCGCCGCCTTCTTCAAGGCCCGGCTGCGTAAGGGCGACATCGGACTGCGTGAACTGGTCGCGACGGTGCAGGAGTCCGTCAACGTCGAACGGCGGGGCCACGACGTCGCCGAACTCATGCGGATCGGCGTCGAGGCACAGTCCGGCCGCGCGGCCGACGAACTCGACCGGTGGGCCCGCCAGGTCTTCGCCAAGAAGATCGCCGGAAAGCTGTTTCCCGACAGCCGGGTGTTGATCGACGCGCACAAGCGGATGGGGCACACCGTGGTGGTGGCGTCGTCGGCGACGCTGCCCCAGATCGAACCCACCGCCGACGACCTGGGCATCCACCACATCGTGTGCACCGACGTCGAAGTGGACGAGGACGGCATGTTGACCGGTCGCCTGTCCAGTGACATCCGGTGGGGCGAGGGCAAGGCTGCCGGAGTGCGCGACTTCGCCAAGGCGAACAAGATCAAACTGCCCGAGTCGTTCGCGTACAGCAACGGTGCCGAGGACCTGCCCTTCCTCGAATTGGTCGGCCATCCGTGTGCCCTGAACCCCGACCAGGAACTCGCGGAACTGGCGCGGCAGCGCGACTGGCCGGTCGCCCGACTGAACAAACCCCCGTCCACGTCACCGGCCGATGTCGTGCGTTCGGCCGCGGCGATCGGGGTGTTCGCCGGATCCATCGGCGCGGCCGCCGGTCTGGCGTTGTGGAACGGGTCGCGTCGGGTGGGGGCCAACGTGGCCGCAAGTGCGGGGTCCGACCTCGGTCTGGCCGCGGCGGGGGTCCGTCTGAACATCGTGGGCGAGGAGAACGCCTGGGCGGAACGTCCCGCGGTCTTCCTGTTCAACCATCAGAGCCAACTGGACGTCTTCGTCCTCGGCGCGGTCCTGCGCAAGGACTTCACCGGGGTGGCCAAGAAGGAACTCGAATACAGCCCCTTCTTCGGGCCCGTAGGTTTCCTGGCGGATGTCGCCTACATCGATCGCGGGAACAGCCAGAAGGCCCACGAGCAGTTGGAGCCTGTGGTCGACGCGCTGCGCAACGGCCGTTCGATCGCCATCGCGCCGGAGGGAACCCGCTCCCCGACGCCTCGGCTGTTGCCCTTCAAGAAGGGACCGTTCCATATGGCGATGCAGGCGCAGGTCCCGATCGTGCCCATCGTGATGCGCAACTGTGGCGAGATCATGGGGGCCCATTCGATGGTGATCCATCCGGGGACGGTGGACGTCGCTGTGCTGCCGCCGGTGTCGACGACGGGCTGGACCAAGGAGAACCTGGACGAACACGTGGCCGAGGTGCGGCAGATGTACCTGGACACCCTGGCCGACTGGCCGTCCTTCGTCTGACCCGCCGACTCCCCGGGCCGACCCGCGCCGCCGCGGGGTGAGTAGCGGCGCAGCCGCCCACCCCGGTGGGTGAGTAGCGGCGCAGCCGCCCCACCCCGGTGGGTGAGTAGCGGCGCAGCCGCGTATCGAAGCCACGCGCGGACCATGAGTCGCCTCTACGTGTCGCCACCTCGGGCGACGGCTCCGCTCCGGCGGTAGCGTGCATCCCATGTCACGCACCCTGCTGCCCATCCCCGCCATCACCGTCACCGGTGGAACCTGCCAACTGCCCCCGGTGCCCGGCCCGGGCATGGCCGTCCAGACCGGCACCGTGCTCGACGCGGTCAACGGCTGGCGCAAACAGGGGGCTCATGTGGTGTACCTGATCGACGGCGACGCCCACGCCGCCACCGGATCCAACGGGGCGATCATCAAGGACGCCATCCACCACGGACACTCGGTCCACTTCATGGTCGGGGGTGGGGTCCACGACCAAGAGACCCTCGACGAAGCTCTGGCCGTCGGCCCGTCCCGCGTCGTGATCGACGTCGCCACCGCCGACCGGGCGTGGCTGTACCAGGCGTTCGCAGCGCACGGCCAACATGTGATCGCGGGATTGAACGTCCATGGCACCGACCTGGTCGACCCGGCGGGCAACGTGGTGGCCGACCTGTGGGACACAGTGTTGGATCTTGACGATCACGGCTGCCCTCGGTTCCTGGTCGAAGAAGGCACTCGACGCGGCCATTGGCACCACAAGGACAAGCACGTCCTGGCCGGGGTCTGTGAGTCGGTGCGGCATCCCGTGATGGGGCAGGGCGGCATCGACCGACTGTCGGATCTGCACTCCTTGGCCGACCTGACCAAGCAGGGACTGGAAGCCGTCGTGATGGATGAACCGCTCTACAGCGGGCGGTTCACCTTCGATGAGGCGATCTCGGCGACCCAGCCGCGCTTCGACCCCTACGAATGGGCGCCGCCGACCCCCTGACCGGGCGGGTCAGGCGCGCAGCGACCGCGGGACGCCGGCCTGAGCGCCGGCGTAGGCGCTCGGGACGACCGTGGGGTCCGGGGCCTGGCCGAAGCGCCAGACGTACACCTCGATGCCGCGCTTGCGCCAGGACAGCGGGTTCCACCGGTGGGTGCCGATCGATTCGCTGGCCACGTAGTTGCTGTCCCGCACCTGGTAGACGCCGGGTCGGATCGTCTTCAGGATGATCGCGGTGTGCAGGATCGACTCGTTGTTCTTGTCGCGTGTGTCCGGCGAATCGCTGTGCCGCTGCGACGGAGTGATCACCTGGATCAGGTCGCCGGCCTGGCCGGAGGTCGGCGCCACGAGCTCGCCGCCTGCTCGTTCGTACGACCCGTAATACGCGCCTCCGGGGGTCCCGTAGCCGGTGATCCTTGCTTTGATGTCGTGCTGCGCCAGGACCTTGTTGACGGTGTTCTCGGCGAACACCTTGCACTGGCCGCCGTAGCCGCCGGTCGGCGCCGCCGCGGCCGCTCGGGCGATGTCTTCGGCGGGGAAATCCCACGCCAGGGCCGGTGTGCTGACGGCCGCACTGAGTCCCCCGGTGGCGGCAACGGCGACGCCCCAGCAGGCGGCGCGGCTGAACAAAGACATGGAAGAGATACCTCAAGGGCTAGGGGTCACCGGTTCGTGACTCTTTGCGCATGCTTGTGCCCAGCGGCGGTCGCCTCAACCGGAATTCGGTGGAATCCCTACGCTGAGTGAGGAATCACACAGAGAGGTCATTGTGGTTGCGCGTCGGGGTGGGCGTCCCGGAAGGCCTGCACGAGGGTGGGCAGCGTGGGGTAGACATGATCGTCCCCGATGAGCGCCAGGACCCCGGCGCGCGCCAGCTCCACGATCAGTTCGCGCTTGGCCCGCACCAGACACACCGTGATGTCGACCTCCTTCAGATCGCCGATGAGGCTGGTCAGCGCGGCGGCGGCAGTGGAGTCGACGCTTGTGATCGCCTCGCAGTTGAGCGCGAACCATCGGAGTTCCGGCTCCCGCTCGGCCACCAGGTGCAGCGCCTCCTTCTTGAAGTCCTCGGCGTTGGCGAAGAACAGCGGTGAGTCGTAGCGGAAGACCAGTAGTCCGGGGACCTCGGCGGCATCGTCGAAGTCCTGGATGTCGTGCATGCCGGCCAGCCCGCGCACGAATCCCAGGGCGGCCGCGTGCGGTCGCGCCACGCGGGCGAGCATGGCCAGTACCGACAGCCCGACGGCGACCAACACCCCGTAGAGGATCCCGACGCCCAGCACCGCGATCGTGGTGATCAGCGCCAAGGCGAACTCGATGCGGTTGAACGACCACAACGAGCGGAACTCCCGGACCTCGATGAGTTTGAGGGCGGCGTAGATGACCAGGGCGGCCAGCCCGGCCTTCGGCAGGACCGACAGTGCGGGAGCAGCGAACACCAGCACCACGACCACTCCGGCCGCGGCGACCAAGGAGTACCCCTGGGACTGGGCGTGCGAACTGCGCGCCAGCGCCGTGCGGCTCCCGCTGCTCGAGACTGTCATCCCTTGGAACAGACCTGCCGCCACGTTGGACAGCGACATGGCGCGCAGTTCCGATTGTGGATCGACCTCGGCATCGTGATGGCGGCGAAACGCCCGTCCGGTGAGTACCGTGTCGGTGAAGCCGACCAACGTCACCCCCGCGGCTCCGATCAGGAGCAGTTGCAGGTCAGCGGGCATGGCCGGAACGGCCGGGGTGGGGAGACCTTGCGGAACGTCCCCGACCAGCGGGATCGCGATACCCATGGCGGCCAACGCGCCCGCGGCCGCAGCCGCGACGACGACGGCGATCAGTGGTCCGGGGATGCGTGGATTGATCCGCGGCAACACGAACAGCAGGACCAGGACACCGGCGGCCAGGAGCACGACGGCCCAGTCGGCGGTGGGAAGTGCTGCGGCGACCTGGCCCAGATGGGGTCGCAGTTCGTCGGCGTCGGTGCTGACGCCGAGGAAGTTGTCTAGTTGTCCGTCGATCATGAGCACGCCGATTCCGGCCATGTAACCCACGAGCACGGGCCGGGACAGCAGGTCGGCGACGAACGACAGCCGCACCAGGCCTGCCAGCAGTCCGATCACTCCGACGGCCAGTGCCAACGTGGCGGCCAGGCCGGCGTACTGATCCGGTTGGGAGGCCGCCAGCGGGGCGATGACGGCGGCGGTCATCAGCGCCACGCTCGACTCGGGACCCATGCTCAGGACTCGGGAACTTCCGAAGAACGCGTAGATCACGAGGGCAGGGACCGCCGACCAGAGCCCGACGATGGTGGGTAGCCCGGCGACGGTGGCGTAGGCCATCACCTGGGGAACGAGGTAGGCGGTGACGGTGAGCCCGGCGATGATGTTGGCCCGCCGCCATGGGGCCAGATCGGTGGCGAGCCCCGGTAACCAGCGGGCGATCCCCGACTCCATACCCCCACCTTGCCACCCCCACACCCCCTGGCGGGGGGGACGGTTTCGGTCGCCTGCGACCGATTCGAACACCTGCGACCGGTTCTTCCAGTCGCAAACCGCCCTTTCGGTCGCCTGGCGTGACCGGCGCTCCGCCATCCCCCGGTGGTGATTACCGTGGGGGTATGGCCCAGTGGAATGACCTCACCCCTCCCCAGCGTCGAATCGTGATCGTGGGTTCCGCCGTCGAGCTGGTGCTCACGACCGTGGCTCTGGTCGATCTCGCCAGACGCCCGAGCGAACAGGTCCGGGGGCCAAAACTGGCCTGGGTCGCCGCTTGCGCCGTGCAGCCGGTAGGGCCGATCGCGTACCTGGTGGCGGGTCGTCGGCCGCGTCCCATCGGCGCCTGACCAAGGCACCGCCTGGTTGGGGCTTTGGTCCTCGCCCGACCCCAGCGCAGACTAGGGGCATGTGCCGCAACATCACGGGCTTGCGGGGGCTACAACCGCCGGCCACAGACGATGAGATCACCGCCGCCGCCAGGCAGTACGTCCGCAAGGTCGGCGCCATGGGAGCTGCCAGCTCGGTGACCGAGGAAGCTGTCGAACGAGCCGTCGCGGCCATCGCGGATGCCACCCGACAACTCCTGGCGGACCTACCCCCACGCCGTAACCCACCACCGGTGGAGCCACCGCTGCGCCGCCGGGCCGCAGCGGTCTGACCTCCGCCGCACGGGGGGCTCGCCAGTCTCCGCGTCACACCCAGACCCGCCGACGCTGCCTACATGCGACCAGAACGTGCAGGTGCGACCGAAAGAACTGGTCGCACCTGGATGTTTCGGTCGCAGGCGACCGAAACCGGCCCCCCCGCCGGAGGCGGGAGGGCGGGGGTGGTGGCCGGGAGCCGCCACAGAAGGGCCCGACTTAGGGACCGAGCCGTGCCTGTGGATGACGCCGGCGGGAGAAGGGGCGCGCTGCCTACCGTTCCGGCATGACCTTCACCGGATTCCCTGAATCAGCCTGGCCCTTGCTGGCGGCCGCGGGCCAGCACGATCTCGCCTGGTACCGCCGCAACCGCCGGGCCCTGCAAGACGACGTGGTCACGCCAGCCCGCGCGCTGGTCACCGACCTGGGGCCACCACTGCATCAGCTGATCTCTCCGCGGCTCATGGTCGACCCGCGCATCAACAAGTCGTTGGCCCCGCTGACCAATGACGCCCGCTTTCCCCACCGGCCTCCTGTCAAGGGCTATCTCGATCTCCGGTTCACCGAGACCGGCGCCGACCCCGCGGGTGCCCCCGTGCTGTTGCTACGACTCGCTCCCGGGTCCGTGCGGTTCGGGTGCGGCGCCCGGTTCCTGGGGCCGGGGATCGACACTTTCCGTGACGCCGTCGCCAGCCCCCTCGGGCCCGAGTTGGCCGAGATCCTGAGCCGGCTCGAGGCCAAGCCGGAGTACGAGTCGCGACCACCCGAACTGGCGCGGGTTCCCCGCGGTTATGACGCCGATGCCCCCCAGGCCGATCTGCTTCGGCACCGGTCGTTACAGGTGGCGTGGACCGAACCGGCCCCCCGGGTCATCACGTCGGGACGATTCGTCGGCTGGTGTGCTCGACGGCTCGTCGATCTGGGCGATCTGCACCGCTGGCTCTGCTCTCACACGCGATCGGATCCCGTGATCAGCGACTGACCTGGACCGCGTCCGACACCGCCGTCAACGCGGAGTCGTCAGCCCAGTGGTCGGCCATCCGCCGCAGCACCCGGCGCCAGGCATGCCGGAAGTACTCCCGGGCCTCGTCCCACTCCTGGCCCTGCAGGAACCCGTTGTGGACCAGCTCCACCTCGGTTCCATCGGCCTCCTCGGTGAAGGACAGGACCACCCACGTCAGGGAACGCCCGACGGACAGGTGGCTCGGGGTGTTCCACGAGAACGACAGCATCCGGTCCGGGACGTAACTGAGCACCCGGCACCCTTCGGAACCACGAGCACCGGCGGCCTGATCCGGCTGGAACAACAACTCGAAGGCACCGCCGACCCGCAGGTCGATGCGCGCCTGCGGGACGTTCCACCAGCGCCGCAGCCGAGCCGCGCTGGTCCACGCCGCCCACGCGGTGTGGATGTCGGTGGCGACCCGCACCGACAGGGTGAGCGACTGGTAGTCCGTTCCCGAGGCGGCGATGCGGGGAGCGTCGACCACGGAGAGGTAGCGGGCGGTCATCGCCGGGGTCATGACTTCGAGCATCACCCGGTCCTCGACCCACACCTCGACGACCTCGAAGCCGCCGCGGTCGGCCGGGTGGGCGCGCCAGCCGGCAGCAGCGGCAGTGGCCAGGATCTCGTCGGTGGTGCGATCGACCGACAGCGCGGCGTGAGTCGCCGTGTTGCGCTGCGCGAAGTAGTTGTGCGCGAACTGGGCCTGTCCGCCCTGTGGGTCCGGCGCCATTTCGGTACCGGTGGGGTAGACCTCGATGGCGGTCCCCGCCGCGTCCGGGGTCCAGGCGATGAAGCCACCGGGCCAGGGCCCGAAGCGGCTGACCCGACCGTCGATGAGACCGGCCAGGACATGTGCGACCTCTTGCGGCCGGTCGGCGGCAAATGAGACGTGGTGCAGCATGCGCTCACTGTGGCAGCGCCTCCAGTCCGCGCGCCGGGCATTACGGAAATCGGTGCGCGGCGGGTATCGACCCTCCCGCTCGTCGGGGCCTGCTGATAAGCAGGGGGGAGAGACGAACGGCTGGATCCGGCCGAGGGAGGAACGACCATGAACGCGAGACTCGGAGCACCGGGCTGGGTGGACCTGTCGACGTCGGACGTGCCTGCCGCACGCACGTTCTACGAAGGTCTGTTCGGCTGGACCTCGCAGGACATGTCGGTGCCCGGTGGACCCGACTACACGATGTTCTTTCTCGACGGCAAAGAGGTCGCCGGAATGGGACCGCAGGACCCGGCGGCCGCGGCGGCCGGGGCACCGTCGGCCTGGCTGACCGTCCTCCTCGTCGGCGATGTGGATGCAGCCACGGCGGACGTGGACCGCCTGGGGGGCACCGTCGTCATGCCGGCCATGGACGTCATGACCCAAGGTCGCATGTCTGTCATCCAGGATCCGTCGGGCGCGATCGTGGCCCTGTGGCAAGCCATCGAGCATCACGGCGCCCAGGTGTTCAACGAACCGGGGTCGCTGATGTGGAACGAACTAGACACCCGTGACCGCGACCGGGCTCTCAGCTTCTACTCCGAACTGCTCGGCTGGCGGTGGGAGACTGACGACAACGGCTACTGCACGGCCTTCCTGGGCGACGATTCGCAGCCGGTGGCCGGTGCCATGGACATGCCGGCCATGGTTCCCGCCGAGGCACCGAGCTACTGGATGGTCTACTTCGCGGTCGCCGATTGTGACGAGGCGGTGGCGCGAACCCAGGAACTCGGCGGTCAGGTGTTCCTCCCCCCGATGCCGATGGGTCCCGGCCGCTTCGCCGGAATCGTGGATCCGGCTGGAGCGATGCTGATGATCGGACACAGGGATTCGTAACGGCCGGTCGAGTCAAGGTGTGGATCGTCGACCACCGGGCACACCCGCGGTGAGCCGATGGGAGGAGCCGCGCCGTGCACCTGGACCGCGATGCCGGAACGAGGATGGCCTATGCGTCCATCGCCACGTGGGCCTTCTTCCTCTACTTCGTCGGTCCGGTGACTCCGTTGGTGGCGGCGCAGTGGGGCGTGAGTTCGCAGTTGGCGGGTCTGATCGGTATGGCCCTCGCAGGTGGCCTCATCACCGTGGGACTACTCGGGGCACCGCTGGTCACCCGGTGGGGGAGGCAGGGCAGCGGGATCCGGGCTGCCGTACTGCTCGCCGGAGCGGCGGGTGTTCTGGTGGTCGCTCCGGCCTTCCCCTTCGTCCTCCTCGGGGTCTATCTGGGCGCGTGCGCCGGTGCCCTGCTCATGAACGTCGCCACTGCCGCGTTGGCCGACCGGCACGGATCCGCCGGACCTCGCGCGTTGACCGAGGCCAACGCAGCCGCGGCCTGGATCGGGTTGCTGTCGCCCCTGCTGTTGGGCCTGGCCATCGGAACCGGTTTCGGCTGGCGGGTCGTCGCCGCGGTCGTCGCTGTGGTGGCCGTCCCTCTGGGCATCGTCCTGTCCCGCGTCCCCCTGGTCGAATCGAGCCACCGGCACCGGGTGCTGGACGTGGCCGACACCGCCTTCGAGGTCGATGAACCGACGTCTACCTCGACAGGGCCCGCCATGCGCCGGCCGCTCCCCCGGTCGTTCCTGGTGAGCCTCGCTGCGATCGTGTCCGCCGTCGGGACCGAGGTCGCTCTGAACTTCTGGGGGGCGGTTCTGCTGAGCGCAAGAACGGGCGCTGACCTGGCCATGACCACTGCCGCTCTGAGCGTTCTGATCGCAGGCATCGCGGTCGGGCGGACGGTGGGCGCCTCACTCACGCGGCGCTTCCCGGTGGCTCGGTTGATCTACGTCAGTCTCGCCCTGGCCAGCGCCGGGTTCCTGATCGTGTGGGTCTCGCCCTGGCTGGCCGCCGGGATCGGAGGCCTCTTTGTCACCGGACTCGGGTTCGCTCTGTTGTTCCCCCTCACCTCCAGCCTGGCGCTCTCCCACGCGGGCGGCCAGACCGACCGGGCGATGGCCATCATCGCAGTCGTCATCGGCGCCACCATGGGCGCGGCGCCCTTCCTGCTGGGGGCCGTGGCCGGAACCGTCGGCGTGACCGCCGGGTTCGTGATCGTCCCGGTCCTGCTGCTGGTCGGAGCCGCGGCGGTTCGCGTCGTCACCCGGATCGGCCGCGACTCCGTGACTCCCATCGCGACACGCCTCCCGCTGTAACCGTCCTGCCCGGTTGCCGGGTGACAATGGTCGCTCAGGAAAGTGGGTGAAGTGGTGGGCGGTCTCGACCGATTCCCGACCAAGGTCGTCGTCGCGGTCGTTGGTGCCATCGTCCTGCTGGTCCTCGCCTTCACCACCCCGTTCAGTTCCGACAGCGGAGCGGGTACTACGACCGCCGCTGCGGATGCCACCACCTCCGGTGACGGCGCAACCGTCGCCCAGGCGATCCGCGGAGTGAGCACACCGGAGGCCCAGCCGGCCATCCAGATCCCCCAGCCCACCGCCGGACAGAAGCCGGTGCAAACCGTGGTCGTCAGCGTGGACGGCGGCTGTGAGACCGCCGACGGCACGATCAAGAAGTTCCTCGATGTGGGTCGTCAGGTGGACGGTCGGTTCACCTTCTTCGTGTCCGGGTTGTGCTTGCTGCCCGACGCTCAGCGCATGCAGTACCGGCCGCCGGGGCACCTCCCCGGACAGTCCGACATCGGCTTCGCCACCGAGGAGTTGGTCGGCGAACGGATCAAGGTCTTCACCGACATGTACCGCTCGGGCCACGAGATCGGCACCCACTTCCTGGGCCACTTCTGCGGGTCGTCGGGAGTGGCCACCTGGAACACCCAGCAGTGGCGCGACGAGATCCGGCAGGCCCGCGGCTTCCTGGACAACTGGCCCGCGAACAACCCGCAGGTCGTCGACCCACAACCGCTGCCGTTCGACTCCTCGGTCATCAAGGGCGATCGCACCCCTTGCCTCGAGGGTGATCGCCCGGCCATGTTCGCGGCCTTCGCGCAAGAGGGTTTCCGTTATGACGCCTCGGACCCGGGAGTGCTGCAGTGGCCCCGCAAGGTGGCCGGCGGCAAGCTGTGGCAGTTCCCGCTGCCTGCGCTGAAGTTGTTAGG
>WBZT01000865.1_pt1 | contig 16270 bp, 11 predicted proteins | sample 5204241 | NCBI WGS metagenome assembly WBZT01 (sample SAMN12344358, study PRJNA552823) | activated sludge metagenome | biome: Activated sludge suspended growth; feature: Nitrification reactor; material: Wastewater; isolation source: activated sludge from nitrification reactor of wastewater... | reverse complement strand
GTGACCCCGGCCTATAAGGATTTTGCGATCATCGAGGCGCAAGAGGGAAATTTCGAAAGCGCATTCAAAATATCTCAGCTCTCCAAAGCCCGTACTCTGATCGAGACTTCCGCGGGCCGGGGGATCGCGCGCAATATGTTAGTGCCCAGCGAACGGTCTCAGTTGTCGGATCTTGAGTTTCGGATAGCTGCACTGGACCGTGAGATTCCCAACGTCCCTGACGTCGCCACGCGCTCGGACCTCGAGGCGCAACGCAGCGCGCTGGCAACCCGATTCCGCGAGCTGAATAGTGCTTTGCAGACCAAGTACCCCGCCTATCGCGAGGCTGTCGAGCCGCGCCTGCTCCGAATCGCCGACCTCAACACACTTCTGGATAACAACACGGCTCTCTTGGACGTGGTCCATAGCGACAGGGGGACAATCGTTGTATGGTATACGGGCAGTGACCGATATGGGGTTGTTGCGCTCCCGGACAATCCCAACCTAGATGCCACCGTTGAAGCGTACCGAGCAGCTGTGGCCAGTCTCACAGGGATCAGTGGTTTGCGCTATCCGCCATTAGGCACGGCCCGAAAGGTCGTGTGGAAGCTTCCCGACGGCTCCTATCGGCTGCAAGCTGTGGACAGCGGACCAATAGAAAAAGCAACGATCGTCCCTGATATTGAAGAAATCCGAACTGCTTTGTCTTCTTGGTTTTTGTCCCGATTGCCAGCTGAGGTTCAGTCCGCTCAGCGCTGGGTGATCATACCGGACGGTCCATTGGCCCTCCTGCCGATTGAGACTCTCAAGAGCGGTAAGCAATGGATGGTCGAAGCCCATGATATTTCGTATATCCAGTCAGCTTCCATGTTGCGCCTAGCGAAGGATCGCCTGACGGAATATGCAGCCTTGCCGCGCAACCCGCTTCTCGCCATTGGTAATCCGGCCTACTCGCGCGCGCTCACTCTGCCCACAGCAGTGCCACCCCGGCCGATCGATGTCTTGCGCGGGTCGACCAATGGTGGGCCAGGGAAAGCAATCTGGCGCGATCTTCCTGGAGCGGCAGCGGAACTCTCCGCGCTCGCCAGTCTCTTCGAACTGCAATCGGGCATCAACCTCTTCACAGAACACAATGCCTCTGTTGCAAATGTCCTCCAACTGCAAAAGCAGAATCAACTCGGACGGTATAAGTATGTTGTGTTTTCGACGCATGGATATTTGGATAGCAAGCATCCTGACCTTAGCGGTATCGTGCTGTCGCAGATAGACCTGCGGCCCGAAGAGGATGGCTATTTGCGAGCGCCTCAATTGGCTTCTCTGGATTTCCGCAGTGATTTCGTCTTTCTTTCAGCGTGCGATTCAGGTGTAGGTCGATGGGTGTCGGGGGAAGGGATTCTTGGGTTGCCCTTCGCTCTTTACGCCGGAGGTAACGCGGGTGCAGTCCTCACGCTCTGGCCCGTTGTCGATACAAGTACAGCCGAGTTCGTGAAACGATTCTTCATGAAAGTGAAGGACGGGGTAGGGCCGTTGCATGCACTGTCGGAAACGAAAAGGGAATTTCTTCGCGGTGACAGGGATGACGGCATGAAAGCCCCAGCGATCTGGGGGCCGTTTATGTATTATGGTTGGTAGTTAGTGGTGGCAGGTAAGAACCTCTGGCATACGTCTCGTTGGTGCTCCCGGGGAGTTGGGACTCGCGGGCGGCGAATCTCGTCAAGACGCTTCTCAGGAAGAAGTTGCTTTCAGGAGCGATTCCCTGGACAAGACGAAATAGGATGTATCAAGCGGTTACTACAGCGATGCGGGATGAATGATGGCCGTAAAGTACATCAATAGATACTTCGTCACATAGTCGTGGATCCGAAGCTGGTTACCTGAGGGCCTGGTGGACGGTCATCGTCCTGTAAGGGGATTCCCGCACCCTGATCCGGCGCCACCTCATACTTCCCCAGCCAGCGAATCTTCTGAACGGACACTCGCGGGAGGTCCTCGAGGGAGAGCGTCTCGCTGGTCCATTTGCTCAACAGCTTGATCGGCGCCGTCGGTGGCTCCATGACGAGGACATTCGACCACACCTAAATCATTCCGTTCATCTCAAGGCCGGGTTTCCGGACACGGGCCTTGATGCCCATTTCCTTCTGCGCCGGCTGCCGGAGATAGACGTTTATCCGTACTGTGCGGCCGCCCGGCGGAATGTGGCTGACACCTTGCCGAAACCAGGTGTCTAATTCATTGGCCGGCCGGATCTCGTCAAAACCACCGAACTTCCCCTGACAATGGCATCGCCGGTCCTGAGAGTTTCTTGTGCAGATCGCGATCGATCCTCGACACACAGGGCTGCAGCGCCGGCCCAATCATGCGATGGCATATCTCATGCTCAAAACAGGCTTACGGGAGATCGAAGTCAGCCGGCCGCGGCATCAGAATCTGCAGCCCGGCGATCCTGACAGGTATGGGTGGCTCTATGGTACGGAAGGAAAGGAGATGGCGGATACGGGGGTGAAGATCGTGCCGAAGGTCTATCGGAAGATCCGGGCTACTTATGCTATCGCCCAGTGGATCTGAAGGCCGATGCGAAATAAGATGGCTCACCACGAGAATGCCGAGCGAGCGTCCACTTGGGCCGCGGTATCCATCGAGTCCTCACACTATGTGCGGGAAGCGAAGCAACTGATGGAAGGCACGGAGCAGGCGATCAAGCAAATCTAGCGAGACTTCACAGCATAAATGAGGCTGATCTATTTATTAGAGCTGTACGAGATATGCTCAGTTCACTCGAGTCAGATGAACAGCATTTCGTTCACGTGAAATATCGAAAACGTGCATTGACCTTCTTGCCACTGGGGACGTGCTTCAGGATGTCGCCAACGCGTCGCGCAGCGCGGATGGTTATGGGGTCACCAGTATCGAATTGGGTGTTGTTGAAGTTCAGTTTTGAAAGGCCGACAAGCTCATGCGCAAGGTCAGAGGCGCTTGTTTCACCATCGTCGCGAATATACTCCAAGGCCCGAGGAATGTAGGCGCCGGGGTAAACCTGAAAATAGGGGATTGTGCCCTTGAGATAGACAATCCCGGACTTTCCATCGAACAGGAGAGCTGTGCCGCGTACCATCGGGGAATCGCCAGCCCGAAGCACACGTGTTTCCGATCGACGCACAGTAACTAGATCAAGAACCTCGAGCTTCTCCTCATTCGCCGCTCGCTTGAAACCTTCCTTTTCATTTTCGTTGAAATACGACGTCTTGTGTATCACCAGCCGCGCTGGCATATTTTTGTGCTCCCGTCGATAGGTAGCCAGACCATTTGCGAGCAACTGCTGTGCATCGTCTTTAGTCAAATGGGGGCTACGGTCGTCCTTGTCATAACTGGCGCTGCCCCCCTGGACTATCAGGCCCTCGCCGCGCTCATCGAACACTTGCGCGACGCTGGTCATAAGCTTCTCGCCGGACACGCTGCGAAAAAAGCTCACTCCGACATAGCAGGTTGTCAGCATCGATGGCTGACGGGCAAGTCTCCAAGGTACACCGCCGGCCTTATAGTAGAGTGCGGTATGAAAATTCCAAGCTGTTGTGGCCTTATCCTGTAATCGCCGTTCACGGCCAGGGCGGGGCGACGGAGACCCATACGTATCCGGACGCACGATCTGACACGGTAGTTGGAGATCAAGCGCTTGGGCCTTGAAGAGATCATGAAAGTTCAGTGCAGTAGGAGGCGGGGCCTTTTGTTGGGGGGCCGGCTCCTGTAACTCATCGATCGGCGCATCAGGTCCGGCAGCATGTCCTGTATCGCCAAGCGCAAACACCTCCACTGGAGGGGCGATAACCAGAACGTGTAGATTGCTCTTCGCCGCTAGATCACGGGCATGATCCATAAAGGTCTCGACAACATGCCGTAGAGGCTCGGCCTTGACGAGCGCCGCTGTTAACTCATGTCGAGTAATGGTTCTGGTTGCCGCATCCGATACTTCAAGACACGTCCCGAAAATACCCTGCGTCATGCCGGGGAATGAAGGCCGTAGCGCGGTGAGTTTTGTTTCAACCGATTTGACGCCATGCTTGCATTGCTCGATCCAGTCCCGAACGCCATCTAACGTCGCTGTCGTGCCCACGACTCCAATCCTGATGGGCGATGGTACCTCCGCTGCGCCCTTGTCGAACGGGCCGAAGGCCGTGAGGCCTCCCCGGATATCTATGTGCAACTGGTTTTGATGAAACGCGAGCTGGGGCTCCTCGATGATGTGCAATTTCATCACTCAAGCTCCCTGTCCAGTGAGGGACGCGTTGCAGGAACATCTAACGCCGTCAGGGTGCTCTCATCGACGCCGGATGAAAAACGGAAAGAAGCGAGAGGGCCAAACTCGAGCAATCGCATCCGATCGGTCCGTGTCCACGGTCCGCGGAGCGTCGCTTGCCAGACCAGCAATTGACTCAAGACCGATCGATTTCTCTCCAAGCGTTTGATTCCTGCCAACTTGATTTCGTGAAAGCGGTCCAACTCCTTACCGTCCCTCGTGAAGCGATACGTCGGATTAATCTCTAGATACCACTCGCCTCCCAACAGACGAAAACGACCATGAAAGGCGGTGTGCCGGAGGAACTTGTACGCCTTCCCCTTTTTGTCCTTGCTTTCATAGTGGGCTACCACGGTCATTGTGCTACGAATTTTAAGATTTCCGTATTTAAAACGGCGTGGCTCTTGGTCGGGAAAGCCTATGAAGGCGTAGACATCTTGGTCACGGTGGTGGCGAACACCGTGTCCAGGCAGGTCTTCGCTGAGGGCACTATTGAGCAATTGCACGAATATACGTCGTTGATTCTCATCCTTGGAGAATGCCCATTCAGCACTGTCGAACTGATCCAATCCGCCAATATCAACGAGTCGCTTCAGGGGTGATGTCTCGGGGTCAATGAAGCTATATAGGTTGCGCTCGTAGACCGTCCAGCACCCTGACACATACGGGGCCGGCCTTGAAGAGGCCCCTTTCCTCAAGCGCGCCCATCCGTCCCGATGCGACGAGCAGAGTGCAGGCCCGACGAAAATTTTTTCTGGGAATCGTCGTAGCGGAAGCAGGTTGGCAAAGCTCTCTTCAGATTCAGAAGCTCCCTCGCTGGCCGATGGATGTTTCGTTATCACAGGTATTCCACTGCCCACCAATGATTCCGGCAACTCCCGCACCGGAACCGGCTGCGTACGCAGATAGGCGCACGCAAAAGCCGCAGCGGCACCGCAGGCATACTTTGTCCATGCCTCTTGGCGCTTGTACCCAACGATATCGCTGAGGCTTCGAATGGCCAACATCGGCGTCCTGTCTCGTGTGGCGCGATGGACCCCAGACGACTCCATCTCCACTGCGAGAATACCGCGGGCGGTCGTAATCCACGGAATAAGAACTTCGGGGTCTTTGACTAGACGGTCACTTGAAGCAATGGGTCCAGCACTAAAGGTGGGTGGGCGCGGTGTGGAGCTTTTTCCATAGTGCGCCTGCATCTTCTGGCGCACGCGACGTTGCCACATCTTGGGTCCATAGAACTTACTCTGCGACAAACTTACCGCTGGCTTCGCGGGCAAGTCAGCCCACCACTCCCCGAGTTCATCTGCCCGGGCATTAAGATTCGCGACCCCCGCAGCAATACATTTGGCGATGGGACCTCCCGCGACGTTGTACGTTGAACTCTCTTGGAAGGTCCGAGCCTCAAGACTGAAATCATGGACTCGTGTCGCAAGGACGACATCCCCGAGACTGATATCGTCTGAAGGCAATCCACCGGCAATCCCCACTACAATCAGCAGGGAGGGTTGAAGATCGTCGATGAGGTCGCGCGCAGCCTCCTGGGCCTCGCCATTGCCCTGCTCGACCTGGCGCAAGATCGCGAGGCGATAACGAGCCCCTGAACCTGCCTCTGCCGTGCGCAAGGCGTATTCTCGGTGCCGACCCTTGTAAATCGCGTGGTCGTCGGGAAAGACTTGCAGGATAGCCAGAAATTCGTCTTCGCGGATTGTTAAGATACCGACATCGATAATCGGTGCACTCATCTGGCTCCCCGCGCAAAAACTGCCCGAGACTCCGGCGGAGTTCGCCGAAACCGTGAAAATCAGCGACATCGTATCGCCGGCTGCCGTTATGCGCAAGATGTTCCTTTGGCAAATGTTGGCAAAGCTGCCGACTACTGGACGATAGAACCTGGGATTCTCCGATCGGTAATCGTCAGGTAGGAAGTCTGACCGGGTCATCAGCAGGCCGACAAGGAATAGGTTGAAAAGCGCTGCAACCGATGTGTTGTGCAAGGACATAGGGAATTTCCTCTTTTAAATGGGTCTTTCGGTTGCTTGTCTGGACTCGCTCCAGGCGTCTCGGTGATGGCCCTAGGCTCTGCAACCTTGGAGTAGTGTGGGGAAGGAGGGATGCTGGCGTCGTCTTGTGGGTGAAGGACGCTGCTGGAAGGTGCCAGTAGTGCATCTTGCTCGTTGGTTCGTTGACCGGTGTGGCGGTGAGCAAGAATGCCTAGGTCACCCCCCGCAATGGATCTGATTTGATGTATTTCTAGTGTTGTGAAAGACCGGTCCGAATGGTATATTGCCGCCGGCAAACTTGCCGGCTAAGTTGTTTGAGCGCACAAACTACAATAATAATTGAGGATTTAGCCTTGTTGTCCAAGTTTTATTCTCCGTCGATGAGCACAGAGGAAGTGGTCCGATCGGGTTTTCGCTCGGGTGCCAAGGGCGCCCATACCAGTCGAACCATGATGTTTCCGGAGCTCAGCACCACGTTGGATATGACTCGCGGTACTGCCTCGCGTGACGACTATGCGGCAGCCATCATCGACGCCAACTGCCTCGGCAAGCCGACGGCAGCGACGCGCAGGCTTACCAATCAACGCCTCGGCGAGCTGTATGCGCTCGATCCCGAGGTGCCGCTTTTCCGGGTTCTTCGGCGCCTGTGGGAAGGCGACGAGGCCGGCCGGCCGCTGCTCGCTCTCCAATGCGCGCTTGCACGGGATCCGTTATTGGCTGCGACCGCGGCGCCCGTCACCGAGCTGCCCCTGGGCGGTGAGTTCCAGCGCGACGCCGTCCGGAGCGCCTTGCGCAAGGCGGTTGGCGACAGGCTCAACGAGGCGACCTTGGAAAAGGTGATCCGCAACGCCGCGGCTTCGTGGTCGCAATCAGGCCACCTCGAGGGACGCACCTTCAAGAGGCGCCGCCGAGTGAACGCGACGCCGGCGTGCGTCGCCTACGGCCTCTATCTGGCACGTCTGGCAGGGTTTCGCGGGGTACAGCTCTTCACTTCTGGCTGGGTGTCAGTGCTCGACTGTACGCCCTCACGGGCCCGCGAGCTGGCGGTCGAGGCCAAACGCATTGGGTTGATTGATCTGCACGCCGTCGGTGACGTTGTGGATATTTCTTTCGCACCTCTCGAGCGAGTGGCCTGACAAATGGCGCGCATCGAAGATCTCGCGGAACGGTTCGGGCGGCACATCGCGACGCCTTGGCAACGCACCGTCGCCGGCGCTCAACGTGTCGTCATGGTGGTCTACGACAAGGAGATCGAGCGCACGCTGCGCGCGAGAAAGCTCGCGTTCGAGACCGCGACGCGCGAGGCGGGGCATGACTGGAACGAGCTGGACGTCTCCGATTCCTTTGCGCGATGGATGGCGCAGGACGATTACCGCGACGAGTACTTCGCCTCGCCGGACGACCTGCATCTGAAGCTGGAAGCCGAATTCTCCGAGTACGTCGCCGAGCGGATACGCGAAGTTCTGAACCGTGCGGACGTGACGGAGAACTCGGTGGTTGCGTTGTTCGGGGTCGGTGCCCTGTTCGGCCTCGCACGGATGTCGCACATCCTCAAGCTCGTCGAGGGCGACATCAAGGGGCGCCTGGTGGTCTTCTTCCCCGGGCACCTTGAGCGCAGTAACTATCGCTTGCTGGACGCTCGTGACGGATGGAACTACTTGGCCGTGCCCATCACGCTGCACGGAGAGGGAGCCTCGCTATGAAGATCAACGAAGTCCTGCAGCGCGATCCAGCGACCTACCCGCTGGTGAACCAGGGGCAGGCCCGAATCGTCGATGTCAAGAACCAAAGGGCGCTCGAGGAGCTTCGGGGCGAGCTTTCGACCTTCGTCTGTGAAGGTCAGTACGCCGACGGCATCCAGAAGATCATTCGGTCCTATTTGGACGGGCTGGGAAGGACCAACCAGAAGGCCGTTTGGGTGAGCGGCTTCTTCGGAAGCGGCAAGTCGCATCTGCTGAAGATGCTGTGCCATCTCTGGCAGGACACGCCATTCCCGGATGGCGCAACGGCGCGCGCACTCGTGCCAGCGCTGCCGGACGAACTTCGCGAGCTGCTGCGTGAATTGGACACGGCAGGTCGGCGTGCCGGCGGGTTGATCGCGGCAGCTGGCTCACTGCCAAGTGGCACCACCGACCAGGTCCGCCTTACGATCCTGGGCATCGTGCTTCGCGCGGCCGGGCTGCCAGAACAGTACCCGCAGGCCCGCTTTTGCCTTTGGCTTCTCGCGCAGGGGTACTTCGACAAGGTTCGCAAGGCCGTGGAAGCGGCGGGCAAGACCTTCGACCGGGAGCTGAACAACTTGTACGTCAGCGGCCCGATCGCGAAGGCACTGCTTGCCTGCGATCCGAGCTTCGCTTCAACCGAGGCCGAAGCGCGGCAGACGTTGCGGGCAAGCTACCCGTCCCTGTCTCGCGACATCACCACCGAGGAGTTCCTTTCCATCGTCAAGGAGGCATTGCTGCTAAAGGGGCGCGACAGTCGCATTCCTTGCACGCTGCTCGTGCTGGACGAAGTGCAGCAATACGTCGGCGAGTCCAACGACCGTTCGGTCATCGTCACCGATGTGGCAGAGGCCGTGTCGAAGCAACTCGACAGCCAGGTGATGATCGTCGGGGCTGGGCAGAGTGCGTTGACCGAAGTACCCCTGCTCCAGAAGATGATGGATCGGTTCACCATCCGGGTGCCGCTTTCCGATGCGGAAGTCGAGCAGGTGACGCGCAAGGTGCTGTTGCAGAAGAAGCCCGGCGCAGTTACGGAAGTGCGCAAGCTCACCGAGTCGCACGCGGGGGAAATCTCGCGCCAGTTACAGGGAACCCGTATAGGCGAGGTCGTAGAGGACCGAGCGGTCATCGTCGATGACTATCCGCTGCTGCCTGTTCGGCGGCGCTTCTGGGAGAACTGCTTCCGGCAGATCGACGCCGCCGGAACGCACAGCCAGCTGCGCTCGCAGCTGCGGATCATTCACGACGCGGTGGCCAAGCTCTCCGGCAAGCCGCTTGGCGCCATCGTGCCGGGCGACGAGCTGTTTGACGCACTCGCCCCCGAGATGGTCAATACCGGCGTGCTCCTGCGAGAGATCAACGAACGCATCATACAGGTCGGCAAGTCCGATGGCCCTCTGGCCCAGCGCATCTGCGGCCTCGTCTTCCTCATCGGCAAGCTCAAGCGCGAAGGCGGTGCCGACATCGGCGTCCGTGCCAACAAGGACCACATCGCCGATCTGTTGGTCGACGACCTGAGCGCGGACAACGGCAAGTTGCGCTCCGAGGTCGAAGCCCTGCTGAACAAGCTCGCATCGCAGGGCGTCCTCATGCAGGTCGGCGACGAGTACCGCCTGCAAACCCGCGAGGGAAGCGAGTGGGACCGCGAGTTTCGCAACCGCCAGACCAAACTCGGCGGCGACGACGGAGCCGTGCAATTTCAGCGCGACCAGCTCCTTTACTCGGAGACCGACAAGATCGTCCGCGGCATCAAGCTCATCCAGGGCGCCGCGAAGGAGTCGAGGCAGTTCTCGATCTCGCGCGACGCCTCCTCGCCCGTCGCCGATGGCTCAACGGTCCCGGTCTGGATTCAGGACGGTTGGACCGCCTCAGAGAAGCAGATGGTCGACGCCGCACGGGCCGCGGGCGCATCGAGTCCGATTCTCTATGTCTTCATCTCGCGCCAGTCCGCCGAAGACCTTCGTCGCCTGATCATCGAGGCGGACGCAGCCCAGCAGACGCTTGATTTCAAGGGTAATCCGACGACACCAGAAGGGCAAGAAGCAAGGCTCAGCATGGAAAGCCGAAGAGGCAAAGCCGCGGGTGAGCTGGACCGCCTCGTGGGCGAAATTGTTGCGAATGCCAAGGTATTCCAGGGTGGTGGCAACGAGGTCATCCGTCTCACGCTGGATGAGAAGGTTAGGGAAGCGGCCAACGACTCCCTGGTGCGCCTGTTTCCCCGATTTAAGGAGGCCGACTCGGCAAGCTGGGAGGCCGTCATCAAGCGCGCGCGGGACGGCGCGGACCATCCCTTCCAGCCCACGGGCCACGCCGACGCCACGGAGAAGCACCCCGTCTGCCAGCAGGTGCTCGCCACCATTGGCGCCGGCAAGGTCGGCGGGGAAACTCGGAAGAGCCTGCGTGCATCGCCCTGCGGCTGGCCCCAGGACGCGATCGACGCGGCGCTGATCGCACTCCACCGCGCACAGCACATAACTGCAACGCTGAACGGCGCGCCGGTCCCCCTGGGACAGCTCGACCAGAACAAGATCTCCAAGGCCGAGTTTCGCGTCGAGCACGCGACCCTGTCGGTGCAGGACCGGCTGCTGATCCGCAAGCTGATCACGCGCCTCGTCCCGTGCAAGAGCGGCGAGGAGGGCGCCAAGGCCCAGGAGTTTCTCTCCGCACTCATCGCGCTCGTGCAGGGCGCAGGCGGCGAGGCGCCGCTCTCGTCTGCCCCGGCGACGACCGACATAGAGGACATGCGCCGCCTCGTCGGCAATGAGCAGCTTGTTGCCATCAAGGACCGCGCGTCCGAATTGGAGGCGCGCGTCACCGCCTGGACTGCCGCGCGCGACCTCGCCGCCAAGCGCCTGCCTTCCTGGCAAGTGCTTGAGCGGCTCGCGCGCCATGCTGTCGACCTAGATCAGGCGAAGCCGCACCTGGAGAGCGTCGAGGCGATCCGGCAGCAGCGGCTTCTGCTGGAGCCGACCGATCCCGTGGCGCCGCTGCGCGTCGCGATTGCGGCCATCCTTCGCGAAGCGGTCACGAACGCCTACTCGGCACACACCGCTGCCCACGATCAGGCGCTGGCAGTTCTCGGCGCGAGCGATGCCTGGCAAAAACTGGACGCGGCGCAGCAGGCAGCCGTTCTCAGAGATGTGGGCCTGCAGGCGCTCGGCAAGCCGGATGTCGCGACCGACGAGGCCTTGAGCTACCAGTTGGACGCCCGTCCGCTCCGGGTCGTCCAGGCCGAGCGCGATGCGATCGCCGGCCGCGTGCAGCAGGCCATTGAGCGCGCCGCCAAGCTGCTCGAACCGAAGGTACAAATGGTCAGCGTGGAGCGAAGTACGTTGCACAACGAGCAAGAAATCGACGCCTGGCTGAGTCGGCAGAAGGAAAAGCTCGTCGCTGCCCTGAAGGCTGGACCGGTCCTGATCAAGTAAGCGAGGAGAGGCAATGAAGACCATTGCAACGATCAACTTTAAAGGGGGTGTCGGCAAGACAACCGCCACATGGGCGCTCGGGCAGGTTGCATCCCAGCAGCCTGGTATGAACACGCTGATGTTCGACCTCGACGCTCAAATGTCCCTCACGCAGGCGATTGCGCTCAACGAGGATGGTAGCCCTTTCAAGAACTTCTCGGACTGGTATGAGCGCTCGCTCAGCAGAAAGAAGACCATCTTCAACGCGCTCGACGAATTCACCAAGCCAGTAACCTTCAACTTTGGTATCAACTACGACTTCATCTATAAAATCTCGGAACGATTCCACTTCATTCCGTCCGCTGAGGATCTCTATTGGACGGAGCTCGAACTGTTTGATCGTGAGAAGGTTAAGTTCTTTATTCAGCGGCTGCTTGAAAAGATTCAGAACTCCAAGAATGTGCCGAAGTATGACTACGCCTTCTTCGACTGCCCTCCGTCGTTCAGCCTGCTCAGCTATTCAGTGTTGTCGTGTTGTGACCTGGTTCTGATCCCGATCAATCCAGACTTTTTCGCGGCAAAGGGCCTGAATTTGTTGCTCCGCAGTCTGCAGATGCGGATCGAGCCGTTTCCCGTTCCCCGGATCGGTGTGTTCATGAATCGGGCGAAGAAGCCTGGTGGGTCGTCGACGAAGCGCTTCAGCAATGAGACTCAGCGCTACTTGGGGGATGCTGCCGATGTGCTGGATCACGTCAGCAGCGAGCTGGGGTTGAAAGTTAAGCTGTTCGATAGTGCGATCTTGGAACGGGTCGGAATCAAGCGAGCAATTCAGGAAGGGATGGATCGGCCGGTCCATGAACAGTTTCAGAGCCTGTGGAGCGAAACGACGTCATTCCTACGGGAGAAGTAGACATGAGTATGGATATCGAAGGCGAACTGCGGGCGATTCACGCAAAGCTCGATCGACTTATTGCCGCTGTCGAAGAGTTGTGCGGTGCGAAGCGCGAGAAAGCGGAGGCAAAGAAGGCCAAAAAAGAAAAGCTACCACCGCCTACCGAAGAGGAGATCAAAACTCATCAATCGCGGTTCTCGGAGCTGTTCCAGCGTTGGACAGCAGGCAGTGAGCTTGAGGTTCAGAATGAACTCGAAGCACTTGATGCGGAGCAACTCCGGCGGTTTGCTGACGCAAACAATCTGAACGTGACCTCGAAAATGCCTGCGCAGAAGGTGCTTCAGTTGATCGGCGCGCGGTTTCGGGAAAAGCGGCAACTGCTTGGCGGACTTCGTCCCCGTACGGAGGGAATCGAGTGAGCGAGTCGGTGCGTCTGTCGGTCACGCTCCTCGCTGGCCGCTATCCTGAATGGGTGATCTGAGATGGCAACGCTCTCACGCGAGCTGCGTCGATTACTCGAAAACACCGTCCGGCAGGCGCGCCGCACCGCCGAGGGCGGCGCACGCAAGGTGATCGAGCTGCTTGCGGTGCATCACCATGAGCCCTGGCCGAGCATGACGCCCGCGCAGCGCGAGCTGCGCAATCGGCTGCGCGTGCATGGTCGGCAGCTCGGGGACCGGCGCGACGATCGGCGTGGGGTGCAGGGCATCGATCGGCTGACGACCGAGTGCGCCTACGAGCATTGGCATCGCATGCTCTTCGCCCGCTATCTCGCCGAATGCGAACTCCTCATCGAGCCGCAATCCGGCGTGGCGATCTCGCTGGCGGAATGCGAAGAGCTGGCCCGCGCCGAGGGGCGTGACTGGCTCGAGCTGGCCGCCGACTACGCGCAGCGCATGCTGCCGCAGATCTTCCGTTCCGGCGACCCCCTGCTTGAAGTGGCGCTCCCTCCGGAGACGCGTTCGGCACTCGAAGACCTGATGAAGGCGCTGCCACGCGAGGTGTTCGTCGCCGACGACAGCCTCGGGTGGGTATACCAGTACTGGCAGGCGGACCGCAAGGAAGAGGTCAACCGGTCGGAGAAGAAGATCGGAGCCGACGAGCTGCCGGCGGTGACGCAGTTGTTCACCGAGGACTACATGGTGCTCTTCCTGCTGCACAACACACTGGGTGCGTGGTGGGCGGGAAAGGTGTTCGCGGTGAATCCCGCCCTGGCCGAATCGGCATCCAGCGAGGAAGAGCTGCGTGCGGCTTGCAAGGTAGGCGACGTCGAGTGGACCTACTTGCGTTTTGTGCGCGAGGATGGGAAACCGTGGCGGCCGGCTTCTGGCACCTTAGACGGGTGGCCGAAGGGGGCCAAGGACATCACGCTGCTCGATCCCTGCATGGGCAGCGGCCACTTCCTGGTGTTCGCGCTACCGATGCTTTCGGCCATGCGGGCAAATGAAGAGGGGCTCTCCCAGGATGCGGCAATCGAGGCCGTGCTGCGCGACAACCTCTTCGGACTCGAGATCGATCCGCGCTGCACCCAGATCTCTGCGTTCAATCTCGCGCTGGCCGCATGGCGGCGAATCGGCTACCGGCAACTTCCCCCGCTTCACCTCGCCTGTTCGGGGCTTTCGCTCGGCGTGTCCAAGGCCGAGTGGCTCAAGCTCGCTGAGCGCGCCGCGCAGGCGCTGCCAGTTCCGCCGAAGACGGATCTGCTTGGCACGGAGGACAACTTGTTCTCGGATGCGATGAAGCGGGGCTTTGAGCGGCTTTATGACCTCTTCGCGCTCGCGCCGTGGCTCGGCAGCCTGATCGATCCGCGCGCGGCCGGCGGGGATCTGGTCGAGCACGGCTTCGCTGAGCTCGAACCGTTGCTCGCACAGGTGATGGCCAAGGCCGAAACGGCGGAACTCTCGGAGATGGCGGTCGCGGCGCAGGGGCTGGCGAAGGCCGCCGAGATTCTCGCGAAACGAGTGACATTGGTGGCGACAAACGTGCCGTACCTCGGACGTGGGAAGCAGGACGATGTGGTTAAAGAGTTTTGTGAGCAGCATCATCCTTTGGCGAAGGCGGACTTGGCTACGTGCTTTGTCGAACGATGCTTGGTGTTTGGTGAGGATGGGGGTACCGCTGCTTTGGTTACTCCTCAAAATTGGCTTTTCCTCAGCACGTATAAGAAGCTGCGCGAGGGACTGTTCCGAGATCGGACATGGAACGCGGTGTGCAAGCTAGGACCGGCGGCTTTTCAAGACATGAATTGGTGGGCTGCGAAGACGGCTCTCGTTATGCTCTCAACGGAGACCCCGATCGCTGACCACATGATCTGCGGATTAGATGTGTCGGGGCCTCGCGACCCGAAACTCAAAGAGCCACTTCTGGTATCGAATAGCCTGCTCTCGATTCAGCAGGCCAGACAACTCATGAATCCGGATGCTCGACTCTTGCTAACGACTCTTGACGATATACCCCTGTTAGAGAAATTCGCAGTTGCCTATCAAGGCATAGCCACTGCTGACTATTCGCGGTACGGGCGAACCTTCTGGGAGTTGCCTGGAAATTGTTCGGAGTGGGAGTACCAGCAAAGCACGGTTGAAGAGACTCAGAGTTTTGGTGGGCGAGAACACGTGCTTTTCTGGGAGCGAGGTAAGGGTGCGCTGGCCGAGAGTGACCAGGCCCGGATTCAGGGGCTCGAAGCGATATCCAAACGTGGAGTTTGTGTTTCGCAGATGAACCGACTTCCCGTGACGTTATTCACCGGTGAGTATTTTGACAACAATTGCTCAGCGGTTATTCCGAAAGACCCTGAGCTTGTGCCAGCTGTCTGGACCTTCTGCTCAAGCGACGAATATCGCGAGGCAGTTCGTGAAATAGACCAGGCCACAAAAGTGACAAATGCCACTCTCATGAAGGTTCCATTTGATCTTGAATATTGGCAAGGAGCGGCTGATGAACAGTATCCGGGAGGTCTTCCGGAACCTCATTCAGATGACCCGACACAGTGGCTTTTCAGCGGCCATCCGAAAGGATCCGATAGGCCGCTGCAGGTGGCGGTCGCGCGGCTGGTCGGCTACCGTTGGCCACGCCAGACCGGCTCCAGCTTGCCAGACTGCCCCGCGCTTGGCCCGGATGGACTTGAAAAGCACGCCGACGATGACGGCATCGTCAGTCTAAGCACGGTGAAAGGCGAGCCGGCGGCCTCACAGCGGCTCGTCGCGTTGCTCTCCGACGCTTTCGGCCCAGAATGGTCAGGAGCGAAGCTCGACAGTCTCCTGGCAAAGGTCGGGTTCGCCGGCAAGACGCTCGATGACTGGATGCGTGACGGCTTCTTCGAGCAACACTGCGATCTATTCCATCAGCGGCCGTTCGTCTGGCACATCTGGGATGGGCGCCGAGACGGCTTCCATGCGCTGGTGAACAACCACCTCCTCACTGCCCCCAACGGTGAGGGGCGTCGTACCCTCGAAAGGCTCATCTATTCCTATCTCGGCGACTGGGTCAAGCGCCAGCGTGATGACCAGAAAGCCGGCATCGAAGGCGCGGACGCGCGCGTGGCTGCGGCGGAGTATCTCAAGACCGAGTTGATGAACATCCTCGCCGGCGAGCCGCCTTACGACCTCTTCGTCCGCTGGAAGCCGCTCCACGAACAGCCCATCGGCTGGGAGCCGGACATCAACGATGGGGTGCGACTGAACATCCGCCCCTTCATGACTGCGAAGCCCCTCGGTGCGCGCGCGAAGGGTGCCTCCATCCTGCGAACGATGCCCAAGATCAAGTGGGACAAGGACCGCGGCAAGGAGCTGCAGCGCGCGCGCGAGGACTACCCGTGGTTCTGGGGCTGGGATCCGGACAACAAGGATGACCGCCAGGATTTCGCCGGACGAGGCAAGGAGCCGGACGGCAACCGCTGGAACGATCTGCACTACACGCGGGCATTCAAAGAAGCCGCGCGGGCGAGGGCTAAGAAGTGACCGCGCCCGCCGTTCAGCTTGAGCTGT